>ENA-UALL01000511-UALL01000511.1-human-gut-metagenome-genome-assembly--contig:-NODE-511-length-18709-cov-5.836550_pt1 | contig 18709 bp, 6 predicted proteins | sample MGYA00243699_ERZ654466 | MGnify/ENA primary metagenome ERZ654466 (study PRJEB26926, sample SAMN06164635) | human gut metagenome | biome: ENVO:00009003; feature: ENVO:2100002; material: ENVO:00002003...
ATCTACACGAGCCTTATCGTCGGCAGCGTCAGATGTGTATAAGAGACAGGCTGCGGAGGTCACCTGTGCCTGGGTGGCCGTGTCGCTGTCCCGCAGGGTCAGCGCCTGTGCAAGGGCATCGTCCAGCGCTGCCTGCGTATCCGGCGCATAGACCTTGCCGTCTTGCGCAATGGCCTCGGCTTTTTCGATGGCCGCAACCAGCGCCGCTTTGTTCACGGTGACCGTATCCACGTTATCCATGCCGAACTGCACATCGTCCAGATACACCGTGCCGCCCTGTGTGTCGGTCACACTGAAACGGATCTCTGTCAGGTTCTGCAACACCGTTGTGGCGTTTGAAACGACCGCGCCGGTGCTGTCCAAAAGGCGTTTCAACTGGAAGGAATAGGACGTGAAACCGGAGGATGCCGGCAGGGTCGCGTCGGTGGCGGTGGCGTTGGGATCCTGCGCATTGGCCAGTACGGCTGTGTAGGAATTACCGCCCGATACGATGATCAGCTGCAGCGTTTTTTCACGATCGTCCGGATTGCTGACGGCGACTGTCAGATAGTTATACCGCTGGAAGTTTTTGTCCTGGCCGCGATACTGGGTATCCACACCGTCGATCACCGCATTCCAGATGGGGGTGACCGCAGCACCGGTGCCGGTATAGTTTAGCTTGAGGGAGGCGGCGCCTTCGGCTTTGACCTCGGTATCATACGAGAAGGTGGCTTCGCCTGCGGCGATCCCCCACATGTCGAGGAAATCCGCATATTCCCGGTCGGTCGAGTAATTGATCCACACCTTGCCATCGGCATAGGTCCAATCCCGCGGCAGATAGAAGGTGCCGGTTGTGGTGGTTCGGAAAGCCGCTGCCGGGAATCCGGCAGAGTTTTTCAGATTGGAAGCGGAGACATAGTTCCCGTAGGCGTAGGCCACGTTTTGCGGATTGGCCACACGGTCGTTCCACACCTCTACCGTATCGGAGGATACGATAACCGCCTTGGCGTTGACAAACACGCCGTCTTCACCGGCAATGGAAAATCCGTGCAGGTCGTTGCCGTCCCCGATAACCGACAGGCCTTCGCCCACCTTGTCAAAGGTGACGCGGATGTGCCCATCATCGGTAACGGTCATGCTTTTGTAGACGGGTGCGGTCGCATCCGCCGTGCCGCCATACAGCAGGTCAAGCGCCGCCTGATAGAAGCGCTGTGCCACCGGGCCCTTCACAGTGGGATGGATCACGGAATTGAGGCTGCCATCACCATTTTCAAAGATCAGCGGCAGATCGTACAGCGTTACCTGTGCCATGCTGCCGGTATGCCGCAGATAGGCGCGGGTCATGTCCTCCGCCTGGTCGGAGATGTTGGCGCCGTAGACATGGGGTGCAATGTGGGCATAAATCAGGGGCATTTCTTCCTCACCGAAGCCAAAGGTGCGGCTCCAGTCTTCCTGAAGCAGTTCCAGGAATTTGTCGTACATGCCGTTGAAGCCCAGGCTGGCTTCGCCCTGATACCAGATGGTCCCGGCGATCTGCATGCCTTTCCCTTCCTCGAATCCGGCCAGCGGGCCGATCACTTCGTTATACAGGGTGGACATGCGGTTGTTGGCCAACGGCCAATTGCTCTCGTCGTAATATTCGCCGCGTCCCTGCAGATAGGCCTTGATCTCTTCGTTGCCGTCGATGGCGTCGCGGGAGATCCAGCAGTCGATGCGGGAGCCGCCCGACGCATTGCTCACGATACCAACCGGGATGTCCAGCTGCTCTTGCAACTGCAGGGCAAACTGGTACCCGATGGAGGAGACGTTTCGCAGCAAGGTCGTGTTGGCTGCGGTATCCCAGTAGGTGTCGATGATATCAAAATTGGGGGTAAGGGGATGCTCCACATTATCGCCGTAGGGCCAGGAGCGCTCCTTGAGATACCGGATATTGGTGTTCTGGGCTTCCTCGGCTTGGGCCAGCAAGGCGGGGGAGTTGTTGTCGTTATACACCGTCAATTCCATGTTGGATTGGCCGCTGGCCACCCACAGCTCGCCGATGACCACATCGGTAAAGGTCTGCGTGCTTTTTACTCCCACGGCGTCCTTGTCCTCAATGGTGAGGGTATAGGCGGTATAGGAGCCGTCAAGGGCAGGAAGGGTGGCGGTAAAGGTGTTGTCCTGCCCGGCGGTCACCGCAGCCTGCCCGGCCACCGTGCCGGATTCGGTTTCGGTCAGAGTCACGGTCACGGTATCCTCGGCGGCCGCGTAGCCCCACACGTTGATGGGCTTATTGCGCTGGAACAGCATGTGGTCACCGAACGCGCTCGACAGGGTCAGCTCGGTTTCGGAATAAGGGGCTTGGGTATTGACCAGCCAAGCCGTTCCCAACCGGATATCCTGCGGGGCAGAGCTTTCCAGCGAGAGGGAGAAGGAGGAAAACCCTGCGGCCGTAGCTGCGGCGGGGGCAGCATCCTCCAGCGGCAGAGACAGCTGGTTCCAGCCAGTCTGCAACGTGGCGTTCCAGGTCAGCGCAACCCCCTCGTCATTGGTCAGGGACAGAGTTGTATTCGAAGTAGTCGCCCCATCCGGAACATAAACATTGGCGAACACCGCCAGATCGGCCTTGTCCATGGCGGAGGTATCCACATCCATCGGCTTTGTAATGGCGTAGGAGGTCCCGGAAGCCGACAGGTAGGCAACGCGGTCGTTGATGACCGAAACCGCACGGTGCTCCGGCTTTTTCATTTCGCCCACCTGCGGGTTGGATTCGCTCCGGCTGGTATCCACGAGGGACACATTGGCAAGCCGTACTTTAAAGCCGGTATAATCCTTATCATCAGGCATATTATTCACGCGGAACTGGAAGCTTTGCTCCACATCCCACAACAGATTTTGGGTAGTGTAGGGGGAGATCCCGTCCGGGTCGCGATGATCAGCCGAGAAGCTGAGCAGCACGCTGTTCCAGCCGCGCTTCCAGTCGACTTCTGCGCCAAATTGGTTGGTGGCCCGCCAACGCACCTCGTAGTATTTGTTGGCGGCGGAATCGTAATATTGCAAGGCCAGCTGGCCGTCGCCGGCATCCGCAAAGAAATTCAGATAGCCGGGATCGTTCAGGTTGTCGATGTACACGTCCATGTACAGCGCCAGATCCTCCAGCGCCGCTGTTTTGACCTCATCGTTAAAGGATACCTTGGCATTGATAAGAAAACGGTCATTCGCCGCATCATAGCTGAAATCCTGATTGGGGATCACGTCCTGCAGCTTTTTATAATCGGGAGCGTCCGGGTCTACAATTTCAAGAGGAGTGCCGTCGGCGGCAAAAGTGGTATCCACCAGCGATACATTGGACACCCGGATATCGTAGTTCCTCTGCGTCTCATTTGGTTCCAAAAAGGCGATCAGGAAGGTCTGATCGAATTCAGGGTTCACCGACTGCTTGTTGGCGGCAACAGCGCCTTTCACATCGGGAGTTGTGGAAAAGCTGAGCAGCAGCTGGTTCCAACCGGACGTGATCGGCATATTGGGGTAATACCAACTCACCTCATAATATACGCCTTCATAAAACTTTTGCATCACGATCTGGCGGTTGCTGCCCCGGTCGTTGAGCAGGTCCAGATTGCCGGGGTCGGCCGTGTTCTCGATATACAGATTGAGATACAGCGCCAGGTCATCGGCCTCACCAGCAGCGAATTTGTCCTTCACCGCTTGGTTCAGGGTCACGGTATCGCTGAGACGATACCGGTTGTTGGCGGAATCGTAGGGAAGAGTCTGGTCTTCGACCAGTGCGTCCTGCAGCACCTGATAGCGGCTGACAGCATCCTCTCCGGTTCCTTCCGCTGTGGCGAAGAGCGCCGACGGAAGGAGGGACAGCAGCATCAGCAGGGACACGCAACTGGCCAGCAAACGTTTGGCAAGCTTCATGATTTCTGTCTCCTTTTCCTATAAATTGAGCAAAGCCATCATAGCATAAAGTGTACAACATGTCAATGAAAGGATCCCTTTTTTGCCCCTTTGCGGCGGGCCGGACCTTTTGGTTGAAAGCAGCTCCCCTTCCCAAAAACAGCGCCGCCGGCTCATTAGCGTAACCGGCGGCGCTGCATGGATTCTTTTTCCCCCAAACCCCAGTCAGTCCTCGGCCAAAAAGGCCTTTTGCTTTTTGCGGATATTGCAGCAGACGACTTCCAGCCGTGCGGGGGAAATCCCGAGTTGCTCGGTGATTTCATCACCGGAATATCCCTAGGACAAAAGGGAATATACCTGTTCTTCCCGGCGGGTCAGACGGCGGATAAAATCTTCCCGCGCCAACCGTTCGTCCGCTTCCACCCATGCGGGAGGGATCGATCCGGGCAGAAGATGATAACGAGTGAAGGGAAGGCGGCCAGGGTCCCGGCAGAGCTCGGCATCCATGGACAGGCCCTCTTCCTTGCGCAACAGGAGGTAACGGCGGTTTCCTTCCAATAGTTCCTGCCGTATGGCGGTTGTCATATAGTCGACAAAGGAGCCTCCGTCATCCACATAGCTTTGGGCTGCACGGACAAAGGTTTCGGCTGCAATGGAACGCCTTTCGGCTATGGGCGTGCTTTTGCCGTAGAGATGAATGCAGCGTTCCGCTATCCAGCCATGGCTGTTCCAAAGCCGGTCCAGCATATCCTGACTGGGAGGAGAGCCACTGCGGCGCAGGTCAGCCAAAAATCTGTCGGGTTCTATCCGGCCGGTCCAGTAATGACCGCGGGAGGAAGAGGAAAAGCGAAATGTAACCGGTAAAGGCAAAGACAGTGCCCGCAACGTGCGGGAAAGGGCCGGAAACCCGGACAGCATCCCCGACCGGGGCAGCTTGGCACCTGTTTCCTGATGATCCTGTAAGATCACGCTGCGCGTCTCTTTTTCAAATCCTAAACGAATGCACCCCTTCAGCTTTTCCCGCAAAACCTGTCCTATGTACACCCGGCCGTTTTCATAGACCCGCAGGCTTGGTTGGGTGCGCTCATTGACAGGCTCCATCCAATCAATAGATGGCATAATATTTCCTCCTTTATAATGTAAAAATGATAAAATTGCGAAAAATTTTCCGCAATAATTAAAGTGTAACATACTAAATCGGAAAAATGTGAACAAAATAAAAATAATGTTTATTTTATTATATTTTGTCGAATGATGTATCTTTCTTGTCTGTGTGGATGAAACGCGGTATAATGTCCCTGACTTTATAAAAATGCGAGCAGACAAGGAGGTCATCCGTTATGCTGATTGCGGATTTGCACATCCATTCCCGCTACTCCCGCGCCACCAGCCGGGAGGGGGATGCGCCCCATCTGGATCTGTGGGCCCGCCGTAAAGGCATCGGTCTGATCGGTACCGGCGATTTTACCCATCCGGCCTGGCGAAAGGAGCTGGAAGAATGCCTCGTTCCGGCACAGGATGGGCTGTACCGGCTGAAGAAAGAGCTGCAGTTGCCCGCCGGGGTGGCGGGAGAAGGGGACGATCCGCGGTTTGTTGTGTCGGGTGAGATCAGCTGTATTTACAAAAAGGGGGACCGGGTGCGAAAGGTCCATCACGTGATTTTGTTGCCTGGGCTGGAAGAAGCCGAACGCCTGTCCCAACGGCTGGAAGCCATTGGCAACATCCATTCAGATGGACGCCCCATTCTGGGGCTGGATAGCCGCGATCTGCTGGAAATCACGCTGGAGGCTTGTCCGGACGCTCTTTTTATCCCGGCCCATATCTGGACACCGCATTTTTCCCTGTTCGGCGCTTTTTCCGGTTTTGATACGATTCAGGAGTGCTTTGAAGACCTCACCCCCCACATCCGCGCGCTGGAAACCGGCCTGTCCTCCGATCCGCCCATGAACTGGCGGGCCTCCATGCTGGACGGGTATACGCTGGTATCCCATTCCGATGCCCATTCTCCCCAAAAGCTGGGGAGGGAAGCGGATTTACTGGATATTGAGCCATCGTATGCGAACATGAAACGGGCGATTGAAACCGGGGAAGGATTTGGGGGGACCATTGAATTTTTCCCGGAAGAGGGAAAATATCATTTGGACGGTCACCGGCCTTGTCACGTCTGCCTGACACCGGAGGAAACCATGGCGTATGGGGGAAAATGTCCGGTTTGCGGACGGAAAATCACCATCGGTGTGGAGCACAGGGTGGAACAGCTTGCCGACCGCCCGGCCGGGTACTGGCCGCCGGAGGCCCGGCCGTTTGAGAGCCTGGTGCCCCTGCAGGAGGTTATCGCTTCGGCAGCGGGGATCTCCCCCTCCGGTCAAAAGGCGCAGGCCATGGCTCTGGATATGTTGCGCACCCTGGGGCCCGAATTTGCTATTCTGCGGGAGCTGCCGCTGGAGGAAATCGAGCAAAAAGCGGGAGCGGGGGCGGCTGAAGGGATTCGCCGTCTGCGGCGTGGCGAAGTGGAGCGCATCCCCGGTTACGATGGGGAATATGGCCGTATCTCTCTTTTTCGACCGGAAGAACGGGATTGGCTGAAAGGACAGATCTCCCTGTTTGGGGGGATAGCCACCGCTCCCACCCGGGCCAAAAAGGCAAAAGCGGAGCTTAGGGAAAAGGTTCCTGCACCGGACGAGGCTCCAGAGGTAACCCCTTCGGCCGCTTTGCCGCTCAACGAGGAACAGCGCCGGGCGGTGGAGGCGGAGGAATCGACGGTTATGGTCATCGCCGGGCCCGGTACCGGAAAAACCGCTACCCTTACCGCTCGTATTGCCTGGCTGGTGGAGAAGCAAAAGGTACGCCCGCAGGATATTGCCGCGGTTACCTTTACCCGTCAGGCGGCAAAGGAAATGCGCCAGCGGCTGGAGGCGCGGCTTCCGGCGCGTATTGCCCGGAAGATCACCGTGGGCACCTTCCATGCCATCTGCCTGCAACGGATGGGACAGGGCGGTGTGCAGCCGGTCTTAATCAAAGAGTCCGACGCACTGGAAATAGCCGGTCAGGTACTGGAAAAAGAGGAATGCCGGGTATCGCCCCGGCTCTTCCTGCAGGAGGTATCCCGCCAAAAAAACGGGATGCCGGCCGGAGAAGAAATCCCCCTGGACGCTTTTGAAACCTATGCCGCCCGCCTGAAACAGTCCGGCGTTCTTGATATGGACGATCTGCTGCTCAAGGAGCTGGAAAACTCCACAGTCGGTCCCTTTCCCCATCTGCTGGTGGATGAGTTCCAGGACATCAATGCGCTGCAGCTGCGGCTTGTCTTAAAATGGAGCGAAGGGGCGGACAGCCTGTTTGTCATCGGCGACCCGGACCAGTCCATCTACGGGTTTAGGGGTGCGGACGCCGCTTGCTTTGACCGGCTTTCCGCTGCCCGCCCAAATGGCCGTATCATCCGCCTGGTCCGCAATTACCGCTCCACCCCCCAGATTGTGCGTTGCGCTTTGGGGGCCATTGCGCAAGGCGGCGGCCAGGAGCGCCGTCTTGCCGCACAGGCAGCGTCGGGAAAAGCGGTGCGCATTCTCACAGCAGATTCTGACTTTTCTCAGGCTGTGTTTGTGGCAAAGGAGATCGCCCGCATGACCGGCGGCATGGATATGCTTCAGGCGCAAAAAACAAACGTCGGCGAAGACAAGGTGCGTTCGTTTTCCGACATGGCCGTGCTTTGCCGCACCCATCACGCGCTGGAGCTTTTGGAAAAATGCCTGCGGAGGGAGGACATTCCCTGTATCATTTCAGGACGGGAAGATTATCTGACTGCCGGTGATGTGCGGGGGGTACTGGGCTTTTTCTCCTGGCTGTGCCAACCGGAGGATATACCCGCCCTACATGCGGCGCTGACCCTGCTGTTCGGGTGCCCGGCCGATCTGCGAAAGCGGGCGGAGGACTTTGGACGGCAGAATCCCGGACGTTCCCTAAATGAATGGTGGGCGATAGGGGAGGGCTTCCCGCAGCTGCGCCTTTGGCTGGATATGGCGGAGCAATTTGCGCCGCTTTTGAGAACTACCACACCCCGCAAGCTTCTGGAACAGCTCATAGCTCAGTGCCGCGTTCCCCGTACCCCGGCGATGGAACGGCTGCTGGGAGCGACGGTGTTCCATAGCCGTATGCCGGAGTTTTTGCAGGATCTGACTTTTGGAGGAGAATCGGACATATGCCGTGCTTCCCAAAAACGATATACAGCCGGTGCGGTGCGGCTGATGACCCTACATGGAGCTAAGGGACTCGAGTTTGCGGTGGTGTTTTTGTGTGGCGTTAACGAAGGGCTTCTCCCTTACCATTCCATACAGAGGCAGGCTGACCCGCAGGAGGAACGCCGGCTGTTTTATGTAGGGCTGACCCGTGCCCGGGAAGAGTTGATTTTGATGACAAGTGGCGCGCCTTCTCCCTTTTTACAGGACCTGCCGCCGGACAGCATTCAAACCGGGAATGTGCCGTCTTCCGACAGGCCGGCTGCTGCTTATGAACAGACCAGCCTGTTTGTGTAACCGCGATTCGGTAACCTCCGGGCGCGGTGATGCCCGTATTATTTTTTAAAAAAGACGCCCTGCCGGAGTTGAAAGCGGAAATGCCTCCAGATGTGATGGTAGGAGGACAAGAAGAAAGCAAAAAAATAACGGAAGGAAAGCATTTATAAAAATGATAAAATTTGTCTTATTTTTTTGCAGGAAATGGCCAGATTTACATAACATCTTTCTATATAATTAAAAGTGTAGCCTGAAGTAGGTGCGCTTTTGCATGGCCGATTACCCTGACAAATAGGTTTTTGGCCTCTATCATGGAAAAGGAGGTTTCTTATGTTTCACAAAGGAAGAAAAGGAGTGAGTCTATTGCTTTGCGCTACCATGATAGCGGGGGCCTTGGCGGTTCCCTCCGGCTCGGCGGAGGATGACACCCAGCCTGGCTATCGTAATGTTGCCCTGCGCAGGGCGGTATACCAGTCCAGCGCATACAATTATGAGGACACCGGCCATCTAATCACCGACGGCATTATCTCTCAGACGAATCTGGAAGAACAGGTCATCAGCGCGCAGTACGATGACAGTCCGTCGGCGGAGGGGCCATCCTGTGCCTTTGATGGCAACAGCCAGACCAAATGGTTGACCTTCCACGGCTCCGCCTGGCTGCAAATCGCATTCCCTGCCGGTGAGAGCCACACCGCCGCGTCTTATACCATCACCTCAGCCAATGATGCGGATAACCGCGACCCCAAGGATTGGACAGTGCAGGGTTCCAACGACGGCGAAATTTTTGTGGATCTGGACAGTCGCACAAACGAAGATTTTACCGAACGGTTCCAGACCAAGACCTATACCATTGCCAAGCCCGGCAACTACCGGTATTACCGGCTGAACATCACCGCTAACAACGGGGATGTAGGGACCGATGGCAATGTGGGGACCGCCCGTATCCAATTGGCGGAATGGGATCTGATAAATGAAAGCGGCAAAAGCCTGGTGGACCGCCAAACGGGGAATGATGATTTTGTCAGCATCTGGCGCAGCAAAGGCAACGAAAATGAATGGGTCTATACCGATTTGGGCGCCAAAAGCCACATCGACAAGGTGGTTCTGCAATGGGGGACCAGTGGATATGCCTCTGCTTATGACATCCAGGTCTCCGACGACGCCCAGGAGTGGACAACCGTTTATTCCACAAAAGAAGGCAAAGGCGGGAAAGAAATCTGCGAATTTACTGGAACGGATGCTTCCTATGTGCGGCTTTTGTGCAAGGAAACATCTTCTTCCCAGTTCATTTTGAGTGAGATGGAAGTGTGGGGCCAAAACGACCTGACCTACAGCGTGGGTGAAATGCCGGCCCCTGAGGCGGACGGCACCCAGCAGCTCACCGGTGGCAACTGGACTGTGCAGCGCGCCTCTGAGGTGAACGCTACCGGCGAGCAGCTTTCCTCGGATTACGACGATGCAAGCTGGTTGCCCGCTACCGTGCCCGGAACTGTGCTCACCTCCTATCTCAATGCGGGCGCCATTCCCGACCCGAACATCGCCGATCAGCAGCTGATGATTTCCGACAGCTTCTTCACCACCAACTTCTGGTACCGCAACCATTTTGTGATTCCCGAATCCCAGAAGGGCAAACGTACCTGGCTGAATTTTGACGCCATCAACTGGAAAGCGGATGTCTATTTCAACGGACAGAACATCGGCAGCATCGAAGGAGCTTTCATTCGTGGCAAGTTCGATATAACCGACCTTTGCAACTACGGCGGGGAAAACTATTTGGCCGTGTACATTCACATGAATGACAATCCCGGCGATGTGACGGTACAGGATAAAAATGATGCCGGCAAAAACGGCGGCGTGCTGGGCGCGGATAATCCCACCATTCACGCCAGCATCGGCTGGGACTGGGTGCCCACCATCCGGGGCCGCAACGTCGGTATTTATGAGGATGTGTATCTCAGCTATTCCGATGACGTGACCTTGTCCGACTCCTGGACCATCACCGATTTGGATGTGGAGAACAAGGATTTTTCCGAGGCAAAGATAACGGTCAAGACCGTTGTCAACAACCCGTCGGATAAGGAAGTCACCGCAACGGTGAAGGGAACCATTATCCCTGGCGATCTTGCCTTTGAGAGCGAGCCGGTCACCCTGGACGCGGGTGAAAGCCAGGAGATCACAGTGGCAACCGTCACCATGCAAGACCCTGAGTTGTGGTGGCCCAATACCTATGGGGATCAGCCCCTTTACACCGCTTCGCTGGAAGCGGTGGTGGACGGAAAGGTATCCCACGCACAATCCTTTAACTTTGGCGTCCGTGAATTTACTTATGATACCGAGAATCCCTTGACCATTTACTGCAACGGTACCCGTATCGTCTGCCGGGGCGGCAACTGGGGCATGGACGATTCCAACCTGGCGGCCACGCTGGAGGATTACGACATCAAGGTGCGCCTACATGCCGAGGCCAACTTCACCATGATCCGCAACTGGGTGGGGATGACCAATCACCGCGCTTTCTACGATGCCTGCGACAAATATGGCATTCTGGTGTGGGACGATTTCTGGCTGGCCAATCCCGGCGACGGTCCCAATCCCAACGATGAGGATATGTTCATGGAAAACGCGCGGGACAAGATCTTGCGCAACCGGCACCACGCCTCTTTGGCTCTGTACTGCGGACGCAATGAGGGCAACCCGCCCGCCACGCTGGACGCAGCTTTGAAAGAGGAGACCGCTAATCTGGACGGTACCCGGCATTATATCTCTCACTCTGCCAGTTATGTTGTCAGCGGTTTTGGCCCCTACGGTGTGCAGAACCCGAAATGGTATTTTGAAAACACCCAAGCCACTCTTCACAGCGAGAGGGGCATGCCCAATATCCCCTCTTACGAAAGCATGCTCGAAATGCTTACCGAAGAGCATGCCTGGCCCATCGACGATGTGTGGGGCATGCACGATTTCACCGGCGGCAGCGCTCAAAGCGGCAATTCTTTCCTGAACTATATGCGCAACAGCTATGGTAACTTCGACAGCCTGGAGGAGTTTGTCCGCATCGCCCAGATGGTCAACTATGAGAATCATAAGGCCATGTTCGAAGCGGTGTACGCCAACGACAGCAACGGGCTGCTGATGTGGATGAGCCAGTCGGCCTGGCCGTCGATGGTGTGGCAGACCTACGACTACTATTATGATACCAACGCCGGCTATTTCGGCATCAAGGCCGCCAACCAGCCGGTCAACGCCATCATCAATCAAAGCACCGATGAGATCGTGATTTCCAATGCCACCCCGAACGATATTAAGGGGGCGACCGTTTCGCTGAACATATACGATACAAAGGGGAATCAGATCCATCAGTCCAGCACCACGCTGGATATGGACAGCGACACTGTGCAGACATGGAAAGAGCTGCCCGATATTGCCGGCGCTTCCTCTGTACAGTTTGTGCGCCTCACTATTACCGATGCGCAGGGCGAACAGCTGGCCAGCAACTTTACCTGGCTCAACTGCGATATGGAGCGCAATTATGCGGCACTCAATAACCTTGCCGATGTGGCGCTCACCACCTCCAAGGCCACCTTTACCAAGGAAGGAGGCACCTGCTTTGGCAGTGTGACCGTGACCAACGAAAGCTCGACCCCTGCCCTGATGATCCGCCTGAAGACCACCAACACCGAAGGCGAACGGGTGCTGCCTGTCTATTATGAGGATAACTACTTCTCCCTGATGCCGGGCGAGAGCCGCACCATCACCTTTGAATTTGACGAAAAATATCTGAATGGCAGCCAGCCCGCCATGGCGGTGGAAGGCTGGAATATCAATCCGGCCGCGGTGGTTTGTGATACCCTGCCGGAAGATCCGGATAATCCCGACGATCCCGATGACCCCGATGTGCTTCCCGGCGATGTGGACGGAGACGGTGAGATTGCTTCCAATGATGCGCTGCTGGCCCTGCAGGCTGCAACGCAGAAGATCGATCTGACCGAGACACAGAAACAGGCGGCCGATGTGGATGGCACACCGGGAGTCAGTACCAATGATGCACTGCTCATTTTACAGAAAGCTACGAAAAAAATCGAAGAATTCCCCCGGTGATTTCTGCCTTTATGGTCGGACGGTAGATGTTTGTCTACCGTCCGACTGATGTTTATCTCAAAAAATTATTTGTGCGGTAAACACGGAAATATATAGCGAGGAGGAGTGCTTGTGAAACGGCTTTGTAAAACAGCTCTTTCCCTGACGGCCGCCGTCTGCCTTTTGGCAGGAGGCATTCCGGCTGGTCTGGCGGTCGGCGGGACAGATGAAGGGGAGGATGCGCCCGTGAGACAGAGAAAAGGGTTGTCCTATACCTATCCCACCGCTTACGCGGACTGGGAAAACGGCTTTTTGTCCGGCAACGGAAAGATGGGGATCATTGTATTCGGCGATCCACTCAACGACACGGTCGTGTATAACGACCGCGGCTTTAACAAGGCGGCCAGCACGAACACCCCCACCCGTACCTTCAACGATGTGCCGCAGGAAACGCTGGATGCCATCAAAAAAGCCTGCGTGGAAGGGGACTTTCAGACCGCCAATGACCTGGCCAACGAGGCGCACGGCTGGAAGGACGGCGGGGACGGCAACCGCCATCCCGGCTACAAAATGACCATCTCCATCCCTCAAGACGGGGAGGTGACGGATTATTCCCGCGTGTGCGACTATACCACCGGTGAGATCGCGGTAAACTGGACCGATAACCGGGGCGATTGGACCCGTCTGGCCTTTGTCTCCCGTGAGGATGATGTGGTGGTGCAGCAGCTCACCGCCCCCACAAAGGGCAAGCTCACCTGTTCGGTTTCGCTGGGGATCGATCCGGACATGAAAATGTTTGGCGGCATGACCTTTTCCCAGAACAACACCACCACCCACCTCAATTTCCGTGCCAAATACGGCTCCAACACCGACGATGCCGGATATGAAGGGGTTACCCGGGTGACGGTTACCGGCGGCAGCGTCCGGCTGGAGGGGGATACCCTGGTGGTGGAGGATGCGGATGAACTGCTCCTGCTCACCCAGACCGAAAAATACCGCAGCGATTCCACCGCAGAGTTTGAAAAAGGCGAGATCGCTACGCAGCTGGATGATCTGCCCACCGACTACGCCACCCTGTTGCAGCGGCATGCGGCCATCCACACCGAGATCTACAACCGGGTATCGGTGGATTACCATGCCAGTGAAGAGGAACGCGCCCTTTCCAACGAAGAACTTTTGGCCCTGCAAAAGACCACCGAACTGCCGGTCAAGGCATTGTACGAACGGCTGTTTGACGCAGGCCGCTACTACTTCCTTTGCTCCGGCTATGAGGAGGCCGTGGCGGATCTCGGAGGCATCTGGGCGGGGGATACCAATGCCGGATGGGGCGGCTTTTATCATTTGGATGCCAACCTCAACCTGCAAATCGCGGGCGGCGTGATCGGCGATATGCCCGAAGTGATGGAAGGGTATTTTCATCTTAACGAAGCTTGGGAAGAGGATTTTCAGACCAATGCGCAAAAGCTGCTGGGTTGCCGCGGATTGCTGGCAGCCGGTAACACGCCGGGCGCGCAGTCGGGGCTTATCTCGGCGCTGAGCTACTATTATCCTTATCAATATGTCACCGGTGAAGAGGCCTGGCTGCTCTATCCGTTCTGGGAATATTACCAGGTGACCGGCGACATGGATTTCCTTGAGAACCGGTTTTATCCTCTGCTGCGGCAGATGGGCGATTTTTATGAGGATTTCCTCACCGAGACCGAAGAGGACGGCACCTATATCTTTGCCGGTTCCATTTCACCCGAAAACCAGCCCGCCGGGTTGGGACTGTCGCTGGTGAACAACTCCACCTTTGATATTTCCAGCGCCCGCTTTGCCCTGGAGACTCTGATCAAGGTGTGCAACCTGCTGGGCACCGAGCAGGGCGAGGATGGCGGCGTGGCCCTCTGGAGCGCCATGCTCGAGCGCTTCCCGGAATACCGCATCAACGAAGACGGCGCCCTAGCCGAATGGGCCTGGGACGGACTGGAGGATAACTACGGCCACCGCCATTCGAGCCACCTGGTGGGGGTGTGGCCCTATCGCGAGATCACCCCCGAGGCAGATCCTGAGCTGTACGACGCGGCGGTGGTGGCGCTGCAAAAGAAAGATGCAAACTATACCGGCCTGCAGGGGCACGGTGTGCTGCATGCCGCCCTGAATGCCGCCGGGCTGAAAAATGCCGAATCGGTGGGATACCGCCTGCATCAGCTGGCCACCGAAGATTTTTACTATGACAGCCTGGCTTCCTCCCACGACGGAGGACGGCAGACCTTCTGCACCGACACCTGTAACACCCTGCCCGCGATTATGATGGAAATGCTCATCAGCTCCGACGAAGGGGTGCTGGAATTCCTGCCCGCCCTGCCGGAAGGGTTGGAAAGCGGCTCCATCTCGGGGGTGAAGGGGCGCAACCGCACCACCATCGAAGATCTTCAGTGGGATATGGATGCCGGTACGGTGACCGCCACCATCCGTTCGGATATTGACCAGACCCTCACCCTGATTGAGCGGCAGGGGATCCGCCGGGTGGAATCCGATGCTGTGGTGCGGCATTCCACCCTGGGGCAGATCGCCCGCGAAATCACCCTGAAAGCCGGAGAGAGCACCACCGTTACCCTGTATCTGGACGAATCGGACGAAACAGGAGGCAATCTGGCCCAGGGTAAACCCGCCTATTCCTCCACCAACGACGACCCCACCCGCACCCCCGATCAGGCGGTGGACGGCAACTACTCCACCCGTTGGTCCTCCGGCCAGTTCGACGATTCCTGGATCTATGTGGACCTGGGCGCGACCTATGACATCGGCGAGGTTGTGCTGGAATGGGAAGCTGCTTACGCCAAGAGTTATAAGCTGCAGGTGTCCGACGATGCTTCGACCTGGACAGATGTCTATTCCACCACCGACGGCCAAGGAGGCCGGGAAAGCATCCCGGTGGATGCCCGCGGCCGGTATGTGCGGATGCTTGGCAGCGAACGGGTTGTGGTAAACGGAAGCAAGTGGGGATATTCCCTGTACGAGTTTGAAGTATACGAGAAGGATTCCTCCGAAAGCGGAAACCTGGTGGCCTTCCATCCGGCCACAGCTTCCTCCGAAGGAGAGGGGACGCTTGCCGACAACGCGGCCGATGGGGACAAAACCACCCTGTGGCGCAGCGGCGATGAGGCGCAAAGCACCCTGACCGTTGACTTGGGCGGGACCTACGCCCTGTCCAGTGTCACCCTCATCTGGTCAGATCCCTATGCCACCGCCTATACCCTCCAGATTTCCGGTGACGGTGCGGACTGGCAGGATCTGTATTCCACGCAGGAGGGTTCCGGTTCCACCGAAACCTTGTCCGTGGAGGGTGAAGGACGCTATCTGCGGCTGAATATGGCCCAAAGCAGCGGCTCAGGATATGCCTTGGCGGAGATGGAGGCATACGGCATCTCCACCGCTCCTCAGCCGGCAGACAAAAGCGCTCTGCGAAAGGCAATCGCCTGGCCGGTGAACGAGCAGCTGTACACCCCTGAAACTTGGACAGCCTATCAGACAGCGCTTGGGGCGGCCCGCGAGGTAGCCAACGATTCCGACGCTGTACAGGCGGACGTGGATGAAGCGCTGGAAAATCTTTTGCAGGCGCGGGATGCGCTTGCCTTCCGGTATCTTGGGGAAACGATCGGACGGTTCTCGCCCGGCGACACCGTTTTCACCGCCAATGGGGGTGCGCTGGGCTGTGATTGGGTCCAGGCCGAAAAGCCCTTCAGCCTGCTCGGCAAGGATCTTAACCAGATCTACCTGCTGGTGACCGTCACCCTGACCAATGGCAGCGACGCCGACGACGAGGCGGCCTTTGCCACCGGAAAACTGCGGCTCGGCTCACCCGAAAACGATGTTGCCTATGACATTGCCAGCATGAACTTTGATTTTCACGAGGGCGAAAATGTGCTGTATTTCCGGGTGGGGGATTACGAGTCGGGCAACACCGGGATTGACTGGAGCCAGATCACCCGTTTTAGGATGTACATCGACAGCCTGAACAAATATCCCGGCGAATGCACCATGCAACTCAGCGACATCCAGATCATCGATACCAGTGTCCCGCAGACGCTTTTGGGGGATGTGGACGGCCGGGACGGCGTCACCTCCGCCGATGCTTTGCTGGCCCTGCAGGCTGCGACCGGCAAGGTAGAGCTGACCGGGGAGCAGGAGACGGCTGCCGATGTGGATACCATCCCCGGCGTCACCTCCGCCGATGCCCTGCTGATTTTGCAGTACGCCACCGAAAAGATCGACGCTTTCCCGGTGGGAGAGGAGGAAACCATGCCCAAATTGCAAATTTCGGTGGGAGACCGGACTTTTTCGGCCACTCTGTATGAAAATGAGACCACACAGGCACTGTTGGACATGCTTCCTGCGTCATTCGCCATGAGCGAACTTGGCGGCAATGAAAAGTATGTTTACCTGCCGGAGAAGTTGCCCACCGCCGCTTCCCAGCCCGGACAGATACAGGCGGGCGATCTGATGCTGTACGGTGACGATTGCCTGGTGTTGTTTTATGAAAGCTTTCCCACCTCTTATAGCTATACCCCTTTGGGACAAATCGACGATCCCTCCGGTCTGGCTCAGGCCGTGGGTACCGGGGAGGTTACGGTATCCTTTCAGATAGGATAACCGTGTAGTGGCTCAAGGTACCGGAAAGGACCAGGAGCTTTACGCAAGACGCACCAAATGATTGGGCGTTTTCCTTTAGACCAATTTTCATTTCCTGACATGAAAACGCGCCTCGCCGGCCGGCGAGGCGCGTTTTTTGCGAAAAGAATGCTGGATGGGCCGCCTGCAGAGACATCAGCTAAGGGAGAACCAGATGTCCCACCCGTAAAACCCGGTGAAAAGCACACGGGGAGAATCCCCCTTCATAATGAGCTGGGGGACATACCCTTCCGTTTCCTCGCCGATGTAAAGGCTGCTGGACAGCTCTGGCTCCAGACCAGAAACGAAGGTATAGGTTTCGTAGGTGACCCCTTCCTGGCTGACCACGTCAAAATCAAATTTATTGACATAATACTCACTATAGTCTCCGCTGTCTACCAATTTGATTTTCACTTTGAACAGCAGATATTCCATGCTGCCGGGGGCGGGGTCGTTAAACATACTGCCTTCCATCACCATGTCCTCGGCCTCCTGGCCCCGTACCACATCGGTTATGGTGATTTGCAGCTTGTACGAGTCGTATGGATCGTCCATATTGTCGATAACGGCGGTCTGCCCCAGGCGAATGGGGTTGTTTTCACTGCCGAGAGAAGGGGCGGCGGTCGTCTTTGGGGTGGTTTTTTTAGTGGTTTTGGGGGGCGCCTGGGTAGCTTTCCGGGTAGTGGCAGGAATGGCGGGCGATTCGGCCCTGTCATCGTCTGCCGGCTGTGTGGCGGCTGCTGTCCGGCGGGAAGTGGTGGTGGAAACGCCGGTTTTGCGAGTGGAGGTGGTCGTGGACCGACTGCCGGTTTCCGATGTTGTCGTGGTTTGGCCGGATTGCTTGGATGAAGCGGAAGATACAGCTGCCTCCAAACGATCCAGAGCTGTACCCCCAACAAACGCCGCGGATAGAGCCGGTACACATCCATTCAAGCACACCGCCATAGCCAGGCAAAAAGATAGCACCTTCCATTTTTTCATCCTCATAACCCCCTTCTATTTCTTTCATTATAGACGAAAATAAGGATAATAGCAAGACGCATAGAAAAATTTGTCGAAAATCCGTGAAAACACACGAATGTAAAAATAAGACTGGGATAGGAGTGTGAAGAATAACTTTTGTCTATACTTTATCATTCCATATGGGTATTTGCCATTCGGTAAGGATTGGAGTATAATGAGAATATAAAAAGTATATTTTAAAAAGCCCCTTTTGCCGGTACAAACGACCGCATCGGTATCGCTTTGGCGAACACAGACCCGCAAAAGGGATTGTGCGGGCGGGCACACGGCCCGCTGTCCGCCGTGAAGGAGGAAGATACATGACGGTCATTGAAAACCAGACATTTGATGAGGAACGGGCGCTTTACGGCAGCCATGATATTCTGCTTCGCAACGCCGCCTTTGACGGCCCGGCCGATGGGGAGAGCGCGCTGAAGGAAAGCAGCGACATCCAGGTGGAGCATGTGTTTTGCAATCTGCGGTATCCTTTCTGGCACGATCACCGGTTGGTTATCCGGGATTCACAGATGACCGAATTGTGCCGGGCGGCGCTGTGGTATTCCTGTCTCTTATACACATCTCCGAGCCCACGAGACTCCTGAGCATCT
>ENA-UALL01000517-UALL01000517.1-human-gut-metagenome-genome-assembly--contig:-NODE-517-length-18591-cov-16.284150_pt1 | contig 18591 bp, 21 predicted proteins | sample MGYA00243699_ERZ654466 | MGnify/ENA primary metagenome ERZ654466 (study PRJEB26926, sample SAMN06164635) | human gut metagenome | biome: ENVO:00009003; feature: ENVO:2100002; material: ENVO:00002003...
TTCCATTCGTATATCCCGGCGGTGGTGGCGTGCCCGGTCCCATTCCATTCGTATATCCCGGTGATGCTGATCCCGTATTAGCATTACCCATATTATCTGCTATTGCCTCAGATGAATGTTCTCCATCCCTATTTAATTCTTCTCCCATAAAATATCCTCCACTCCTTGTAAATTCCCAAATCCATATACAATACATTGTACATTTTATCACACATATCTATTACCTTCTCTGCACTAGAGCAGATTCGTCAAGGCTCACAACTCTATCCATACACACAGGGGCTGTCAGCCTGTATGCAAAGCTTCCTGACTCAAATAAACAATACAATCTGCCATTGTATGAATATATCTGTTCCAATTTCTGCGGAAGCTTAAGTTCCTGCTTTGGCGTTTCGCTGCTATAGTTTGACCCGGATATTTTTCCTGATTTGATGTCATACACCTCTACTTTAGATTCATCTATACCGTATGATATCGAAAATATAATCTCATTTCTGTAAACCTGAAGCCCCTGAACTCTTCCGGGGATGTAAAACGCCTCTTCCGGATCATCGGCAATTGCCGTCCCCCCATTCACTATCTTGTAACTGGCAGCCATACTATAGCCATTTTTCTCCTTTTTCCAATATCCCGCATATATGAGCCCATCATAATATGTTATAAATGATGTAGCAGGGAACATGACAGGACAAGTATTTCTATACGCTATAGCTGTATTCTGGCTATCGAAATTATACGCAACCATAGACTGAAGCGTCAGACAAGATATAGATGCATATTTCGTTCTGGTATCCTCCTCTTCCACTGACAAATATGAAGAGAACCACAAAACATCATTCTTATCATCATAGGCCAGCCCGCCAGCATGAGTTGTATCCTTAAGAACGATCGTCTTGAGATATGCTCCAGTCTTTGAATCAAGCATGAATATAACTGATCTATGCGCCTTGGTCCTGCAATATGCGCTTATAAATGTATATTTATCAGTGACAGCGATCCCCTGCGGTGTCATGGAAGTGCAGCTATCCGGCTCTTTTGTCTCGCAATTGAGAGTCATCGCATAGTCAAGTCCCGGAATAGTCATCATATCATATGACCTCGTCATATCTGTATTGTACATACCCATATTGTAGAATTCTGACTCTGTTGACATCTCCCACATCTGTGCCAGGAAAGAACCATTGCTTACAGCATGTGTACTCGTGCTATCCGAAACACCTGGCAACTCATAATTTCTGCAAAACACAACGCTATATAAGGCAATTACTCCTATAGATCCGAAATATAACACCGCAAATGTCTTTATCAGCCGTCTTGGTATCTCCTTCGTTGACAGTAGGATCGCCATTCCCATATGGCATATAATGGTGACCAGCATCAGTGCATTTGTCAGCACATCCCCGTAACTTAGGAGCTGCAGTGGTATGCCGACAAACATTAACCAGTATGACTTTTTCTTAACAGATAGCCTCAATATGCCAAGCCAGCCCTTTTTCTTCATAAACCACACCTGTATCGACTGCCATATAACGCACAATCCATACCCGATACACGCCACTCTCAAAAGCTGTCTGCACACGGCAACCATGATAGCTTCCAATGGCTGCCCGGCAGCATACATTGCCTGATAATACACTCCATATGACAACTGCCTGAGTCTCCATAGTATCATCATGATCATGGCTGCAAATGACACAAGGGCAAATATATTGGTGACCGTCTTTCTCCTGACTCCATCGCGATGTTCCTTCATATCCCGGTGCAGTTTTTTCTTTGTCTTTGTGAGGTCGCGAACATGTCTTTTTATCCTGCGCACTCTCTTGTATTCTGCACTAAGATACTTTAACGGAGCGTGCCGTTCTTTCATCTCATGATAATCTGCCTTTACACGTTCCAATTTTTTTTCTTCATCCACCAGCTCCTGCCTTACCGCCCTAAGTGCTGATCTACATGTAACGTATCCCTCCAGATCGATCTGTGCCTGTTCCTGCAGCTCCTCGACTTGTTTTTTCAACTTCTGTTCTTTATTCAATTTAGGCCTTTTTCTGTCTTTTTTATTATCTTTTCCGTCATCCCTCATGAATAAACTCCCGGCATATCTATCTATTCTTCAAAGTATTGTTTTATTTTATCTTCCATAAGATCAGAGCCGATAATTATGATTATTTTCTGTCCTTTATCAATGGGTTTTATCTCTGTCTTATGGACTGTGGCATTAAGCTCCAGCCAGCTGTCCTGTTCTACGCTAAAAAATCCCTTTATCCTGAACACATCTCCGCAATCTTTATCCGAAAATACCCGATTCACTATATCGACAAGTTGTTCTCTGGTAAAATTCCTGTTCATTATATATACAGAGCTATAGACATCGCTTTGTTTGAACCAAAGCTTCGTAAAATCATTGAGCTTATATCCGACTGACATAAATCTCTCATAGTCTTCACTGCCAAACAATTCCCAAGCCTTTGTGATCACATCTCCGTCAAACCGGCGTCTGCACTGAAATTCCTCCAGAGTTTTATTCACAAATTCCTTTGTATGCGATATTTCATCTTCCGAAACTCCACTCGTCTTACTCATGACCAAAGCTCCGCAGTTGGCGATTTCAGATGCAAGAACATACCTTGACTGTCTGGACATATCTGTATCAAGCTTTGCATCGACTATTGCAATAATGCTTCCAACCTCATACCACCTGTCAAGCGGTTCCTCATGAAGAGTATCAAAGAATTCATCTACATCAAATATTCCAGAAGGTTCCACAATAACCCTGTCATATCCGCTCATCCCCATTGCTATGAGTTTTGTCTTGAATCTTCTCTTATGGCAATCCTCTCCACAGCCTCCTGCCACCATCTCGGCATGACAATTAGGACCCATCAAATCCTGCAGCAGCATCATATCCACATTCACTGCACCATAATCGTTCTCCAATATTCCAACGTTGTATCCCTTATCAACCAAATATTTCACATATTTTCTGATAAATGTAGTCTTGCCTGATCCCAGAAATCCGGTTATCAAATCTATCTTTACCACAGTGTATGCCTCTCTTTCTCTGCGACCTTTGCAGTACATTTTTACCAGCCAGACCTCACATGGAATCCCCTGTCATCTTCCAAAGGAATATTCTTCACATCCATATCCTCGATAAAAATATACCTGTCCTGTCTAAGAACCGACACAACCTTATCAAGTGCCTCTGGGATTCCTTCGGCCTCCATCTCAACCGATCCGTCATACATGTTGCGAACCCATCCTGTGACACCGAATCTGGAAGCAGCGTACTCCGCCTTGTATCTAAATCCCACGCCCTGAACACGACCTTTAAACACATAATGTCTTCTAATTTTCTCCATGTAATCTATCTCACCGCGTTATCGTACTTATCTGCGTCAAATACTATTTTTCCGCCACACATTGTATAGTGTACCCTTCCCGGCAATGTCCATCCAGCAAACGGGCTGTTCTCCGCCTTTGATGCAAAATTGCCAACTGTCCACTGCTCATTTTCACCAAATATGACCAGGTCTGCCGGTGCACCCTCTGCTATCTTCCCCGGCTCCATGCGATAAAATTCTGCCGGATTCTTACTCATAAGCTCCATAAGCTTCATAAGTGATATATAGCCCGGCTGTACAAGAGAATAAATACCTAATGCCAGCGATGTCTCAAGACCGGTTATGCCACTTGGTGCTTTGTCCAGAGCTCTTGCCTTCTCCTCACTGCTATGTGGCGCATGATCCGTAACGATCATATCTATAGTTCCATCCTGAATACCTTCTATGATCTGTCTTCTATCCTTCTCCGTTCTGAGTGGTGGATTCATCCTTGCCAGTGTGCCATATTTCAACACAGCATCCTCTATAAGGGTAAAATGATGTGGTGTTGCCTCTGCATGAACATCCGCACCAAGTTTCTTTGCCGTCCTTACTATATCCACCGAATTTCCTGAACTGATATGCTGTATACACACAGAGGCTCCGGTGTGGAGAGCCAGAACACAATCCCTTGCGACCATTATATCCTCGGCTGTCCTCGACGCGCCTCCATACCCAAGCTTTTCTGAGACTTTGCCCTGATTTACCCCTGGCTGTACTATAAACAGTGGATCTTCTTCATGAAGGCTTATAGGAAGATCAAGCTCTCTGGCCTTTTCCATGGCTTCAAGCAAAAGTTTCTCGTCCATAATAGGAATTCCATCATCCGTGAATCCTGCCGCACCAGCCGCTGCAAGACCATCCATGTCCACAAGTTCCTTGCCTGCGAGCTCTTTTGTCACTGTGGCAGTCTGAACAACGTGAATACCAGTCTTGGCGCCTTTCTCCTGTATATACTTCAGAGTATCCAGATTATCCACTGCAGGCTTTGTATTCGCCATACATACAACCATGGTAAATCCGCCCCTGGCTGCAGCCGCAGCTCCTGTATTTATATCTTCTTTATATGTGAATCCTGGATCACGAAAATGCACATGTGTATCCACAAGTCCCGGCGCGATCACAAGTCCCGTGGCATCAATCACCTCAGCACAATCCACATCCAAGTCCTTTCCGGTCTTTGCTATAGTATTTCCGTCAACCAACACATCCATAATCTCATCTGTACCTGTTACAGGGTCAACGACTCGTCCATTTTTTATCAATATCATTCTTTATTCACCTCATCACAATATTTAGTATTATCTTCTATTATCTGGCTGTGTGCCATAATTTCCTGTCTGACCATATGTATCCGTATACCCGAACTGTCCATATATATTCGACTGTGCTCCATAGCTGCCCGGCTGACCATATGTGTTCGGATGCGCTCCGTAGCTGCCCGGCTGACCGTATGTGTTCGGATGCGCTCCATAGCCGCCTGGCTGACCGTATGCATTCGGCTGTGAGCTATAGCCCCCCAGCTGACCGTATGTATTCAGCTGTGAGCCATAGCCGCCCGGCTGACCGTATGTATTCGGCTGCGCTCCATAGCCACCCGGCTGACCGTATGTGTTCGGCTGCGCTCCGTAGCCGCCCGGCTGGTTATAATGATTTAACCGACCGCCTCTCATAGGCATATATCTGAAATTGTATGGTGTTGTCCATATAGGCTGTACAGCTATAATATGATCCTCCTTTGCCGCATGTGTTATAAGAAGGAACATCAGAATTATCACTAGCGCAAGTACCGCTATACAGAGCAGAACACTGGTGTCCTCAACCGACAGAACGAAGTCATACAGACCATGTATTCCAAGAGGACACACATACGCAAGCAGAAGATTGCCAAATACACTCTCACCATTATTGGCATCTTCTCTCGCTTTGGCATATAAAAATCCCATAACAACACCACACGCACAGTGAAGCGGAACCGCAGATACGGCGCGCATGATTCCGGTACCTATTCCTCCCTGAAACACATATATTACATTCTCAAGAGTTGCAAATCCGAGGGATGAGCAAACTCCATATATCACTCCGTCATAGCTGTGATCAAAATTCTTGTTCTTCCATGTCATCAAAAGCATTCCAAGGAATTTTCCAAGCTCCTCTATCATCGCAACTATGAAAAAACACTCCACAAAATTATACATTGCAGAGCTGGGATTCAATCCAAGCATATACAATAATCCTGAACCCAAAATTTCAACAATGACCGCAGGTATGGCACTCACCGCGCCAAGAACCGCCAGCCACACAAGGAGGCTGGTTGGATTTCTTCTCTGTTTATTTTTCCCCACCACAAACAACAAAAGTAAAATCGACGGCAGTACCGCCAGCCTCAACGCAAATGCACTCATGTAACACTCTCCCTTTATCTTATGCTAATAGACATATATATTCTAAGATACCATTTTTGATTGAAATTCACAATAAGCAGTGACCTTACATGATATTATTTTTCACAAACCTTATTTTTCACAAATACGCAAAGAGCGGACATCTCCCCAATGGAAAGCCCGCTCTCTGTCATACTATAGAATTGCTCTGTATACATGTATTATATATTCTATGATTTTACATGTACTATATACCTGCCTTATATACGCATTTAATCTCTCTTCGTCACATCTATATCACCGCTGCTCGTAATGATCTCACAGCTGCCCTCTGCATCAACATAAGAATCCGGAACATCTACATCGCCGCTGCTTGTCTTTGTCTTATAATTGAATCTCTTATTTGAAGTTATATCCACTGATACATCACCACTTGAAGTTTCTATGGTGAATACTGCCGCATCACTGTCCGAGAGTGTTATATCACCACTTGACGCATTGCATACTACACTCTCTGATTTCATATTTGTTGAACTGATATCACCACTCTTCGTTGTGAATTCAGCCTTATCTGCAGCTACAGTGTCGCTGAGTGTGAGATCTCCGCTATTTGCGGAAAGACGCAGATCCTCTGTCGCAACACTGTCAAGCTTTATACAACCACTACTTGCTTTTACTGTGATGCTGTCTGCATTTGCACCTGTTATACCGGTGTCTCCGCTCGAGGTAACAATGTCTATATCCTTCACCGCAAGATAATATTCCACATCCACATCGCCGCTGCCTGTGACTATCTTTATATCCTCATATTCAGTCCCAGCGAGATATACTGTAACCGACGGCCATGCAACTGTACTCACACCCAGTGATATATTAAATGCACTATTTCTCGTATCATCGGCTGTTATCTTCAAAACCCCATCCTTCACGTCAACATGATGTGTAAGACCTGTGCAGTCATAATACTCAACGTAGTCTGCATCTCCCTCGGCCTTCTTCACCATGACATCTATATCCGATGAGCTCTCTATGTCTATGCTCTTGAATCCATCTTTTACATACTCTGTCTTTTTCTCATATTGTATATTCTCTGACTTCATATCCTTGAGATTGATCTGCACATTCGGCCAGCTGAAACCATTTGCCGCAAATGCAGATATTATAGTTATTATTCCGGCAACTATCATAACCGATGCCATTATAACCGCTTTCTTTGTCCTGCTCATATCCTATCTCTCCTTTACAAACATCCTCTTGATACCGTTCACACTGGCCTTGCACACCTTGAATATGCCCACTGTAACAGGTTTTACCGACACAATAAAAAGTATCGCAATTCCTGTACCGATAAGCGCCGCTCCAAGCATGAGAAAAGCTGCATATGGGCAATGGGCTATGAACAGTGGGATTACACTCACTATTCCGCATATCCCTGCCACTACAAAACTGAGCACGACCACATAAAATGACACAAGCAGTGTAAATGCTACTATCCAAAGTGTTAATAAAAGCACCGCTGCGGTTATGAGAAGCGGTATCCATACCGGCGATCCGAGAATTATAAGGATAACCTCCCAAGCTTTGAGCTCATGCTTTGGCTTTATCTTCTCTTTGACGATCTTTGCAAGAGGCATCTCCGAGAGTATCTGTTCTACCGCATCATCCGGCGACACCATATCCGCAACAGCATCATCCTCGGAAAGTCCATCCTCGATCCTGTCATCAATCATCTCACTATAATAATCTGTAAATCTCTCTATATCCTCAGCCGGCATGGCCTTGATCTTCTCCCTTATGGCCGTCAGATATTCCTGCTTATTCATCTGCTTCATCCTCCTTCACTATGAACTGATATATAGATTCCAATTCCTTCCACTCTTCTTTGAACTCTTCTATCCTCGCCCTTCCGGCATCTGTTATATGGTAATACTTTCTTAGTCTGCCATTATGCTCCACAGAATACACATTCAGGAAAGCGCCAGCTTCAAGTCTCCTGAGTATGGGATAAAGTGTTGATTCAGATATGGTCACATATGGTTTCATATCTTTGATGATCTGGTATCCATATGAATCCTCGTCCTTTATGGCTGCCAGCACACATACATCCAACATTCCTCTTTTTAATTGTGTGTCCATCGCTATACCTCCTAACGTGGTATACTATACAACGCATAGTATTATGTGTCAAGCGGTATTTTCTATAATATCTCCACTTCGACAAAGGGGACAGGTACCTCCGTCCCCCAATGGGGTATATAAAAAGTGCGGGATATCTCTGTTTTAGAGGCTCCCGCACTTTCGATTTCTTTTATATGCAATTCTGAATTTTCGGCACTTTTATTATAAAACTTCTATAACGTACTCTTTGTTAAATGAATGTCCACTCTCAAGGCTGTTTGAATACTCACGGTCTTCTAGTTCACCGGCATAGCCCTCTCTGTCGCATCTGCCAAACCAAGGCTCTATGCAGACAAATGGTGCATGCTTCTTGGCAGGCGACCATATACCGATCTGTGGCACGTCAAATTTCAGCTGAAGAACCGGCTTATCCGATACGTCCTTGAGTGTCACGGTATTTATACCCTTCCCGTCTATGATAAGAGCATCCTCGTCAAACATCTCATCGGTAAGCTTCAACACACCAGCCGTGAGGCTATGGGTAACTGTCCTGCTGCCAAGAACACCACTTCCTGTAAGCAGACCACATTCAACCTCGGACTTATTGGTATGCATATCAAGTGAATAACCATTTACACCGCCATCGCAAGCAAACGCAGGATGTGCACCGATTGAGAAATGAAGCTTTCCGGCGCCTGTGTTGACCACTGTCCACATCACATGAACACCTGCGCCCTCAAGCCTGTAGCCAATGCGGAGAGTAAAATCAAATGGATAGTTCTTCTGCCACTTCTCGTCCTTCACCAACTCAAACCACACTGTATCCTCTGTCTGCTCTGCCACCACAAACTCGCTGTCCCTTGCAAAACCATGCTGCGGAATACCCTCATATGTAACTCCATCATGTCTATATGTCTGATTCTCAAGCTTTCCGACAAATGGAAACAGCACCGGAGAAACTCTTCCCCAATATGCTGCATCTCCGCACCACATATACTCTCTATCCGTCTCGTTACTCTTCAGACTAACAAGCTCTGCACCGTGAGTATTTACTCCAATAGCAATTCTGTCATTTTTTAATTCAACAATACCCATCATGTCCTCCTATACTCCAGCCAGTCCGGCTGATCATAATTTACAAATAATATTATACACTTTTATAACATTATAACACAGGTACAAAAAATACGGTCGCTTAATGAACTAATAAGCAACCGTATTTATATAATTAAGCAATAGTCGCTGTCGGGGTCCCAAGTATCACATGAAGCCTTGAAAGTAAATGTTTATTACAAAACTTTGTTTATATACTGTTTCCCGGCATCCGCAAATCGTTATCCAAGCGCGATCATTCTGTTGATGCAGCGGGAAGCTCCCTCCATCACCTCATCAGATAGGACTATCTCTTCGCCACCTGTGCCATTTAATACATTCAATATGTCAACCAGAGTAGTAAGCTTCATATTATGGCACATCAGCTTTGAAGAAATTGGATAGAACATTTTGTCAGGGCACTCATACTGAAGATGCTCCACAATACTGTGCTCTGTACCGATGATAAATTCTTTTTTCTCTGACTTTCTGGCATATGCCATAATTCCTGTGGTTGAACCTACATAATCAGCTTCTGCAACTACATCCGGCCTGCACTCAGGATGGACAAGAAGCTCCGCATGTGGATGTAGCTCTTTTGCCTTCAAAGCATCATCTAGGGTAACCGCAAGATGTCTAGGACATCCGCCGTTAAAAAATGCAAATTTCTTTTCCGGCATCTGCTTTTGAACATAGTTTCCAAGATTCGGATCTGGAATAAAAAGAATCTTGTCATTATCAAGCTTACTGCAGATCTGCACTGCTGATGAGGATGTCACACATACGTCACAGGCAGTTTTTAATTCAGATGTCGTATTTATATAGGCGACAACCGCATATCCCGGATACTTCTTCTTCATCTCATTCAGCGTTTCAAGGTTCATCTGCTCAGCCATCGGACATCCGGCTTCAGGGTTAGGCAGATACACATTCTTATCAGGGGACAATATCTTACATGTCTCCGCCATAAAACGCACACCACACATTATTATATTTTTGCGGGAATCCTTGCTCGCCTCCACGCTAAGTCCATATGAATCTCCCATATAATCTGCAACTTCAAGAATCTCATGTCCCTGATAAGCATGTGCCAGTATACAGAAATCTTTCTCTTTCTTCAGTCTGATTATCTCTTCCTGTATCTCTTTTATCGTCATTTTATTCTCTCCAAATCATTTTATGTTATTTCTCCCACTCCTGCCACGGAACAAGGAAGCCTGTCTCATCAAGTTTCTGCTCTATGTTGTCCAGAATCTCTTCACTTGGAGCCTCTATCAGATGGTAATGATATCCGTTCGTAGCATTTCCAAGCAGGGACGACTGGCTGTTTTCCAATTTTTTCATAAATTTTGCCACGTCGTATCTGGAAGCAATATTCATCTTTGCAGTAACACGATTGTACACTGTATGACTTATACTTACATTCTTTACAACACCGCCATAATCAACTATGATCGTGAGTTCTTTCTCAGTCCTGTCATAACCGTGTTTTACTTTAAACTCTCTCTGACATTTTGATTCATTCTTGTATATATAACCCCTGTTAGTTGCAATTATGCCATCATCAGCCGCCCTGATCACTGCAATGTCCTGCACTATTATCTGTCTACTGACATCGAATTCTGACGCAAGCTTATTTGCCGGAACAGGGACATCTGAATTCTTCACAATGTCAAGTATCCTTTCCCTTCTCTCTTTTGCTTTCACTTTATTCCTCCGCATGAAGATTTTTCATCGATATATCCATTATAGGTGAGCTGTGTGTAAGCGCACCGCTTGATATATAATCCACTCCCAATGATATCAGTCTCTCTATGTTCTCTTTTGTAACATTGCCTGAACATTCTGTCTCCGCACGTCCATCGATCAAATCGATCGCAGCCCTCATCTGATCCGTTGTCATATTGTCAAGCATAATGATATCGGCTCCCGCTTCAACAGCCTCTTTTACCTGATCCAGTGTCTCAACTTCAACCTCTATCTTGCGGACAAATGGTGCATACTCCTTTGCCATTCTCACTGCATTGGTTATACTTCCCGCAGCGCCTATATGATTATCCTTAAGTAATACTCCATCCGACAAATTGTATCTGTGATTGCTGCCTCCGCCGACTCTGACTGCATACTTCTCAAATATCCGGCAATTAGGTGTGGTCTTTCTGGTATCCAGCAGAGTAGTCTTGCTTCCTTTAAGAAGTTCTGCAACCTCATGGGTATATGTAGCTATACCACTCATACGCTGCAGGTAATTAAGCGCAACCCTCTCTCCAGAGAGAAGAACCCTGATATCACCAGTCACAATTCCCATAAGCTGTCCAGCCTTCACCTCATCGCCATCTTTGCAGAAGAACTCAACCTCAGTGCTGTCATCTAAGAGTGTAAATACTCTTGCATATACATCAAGTCCTGCAACGATTCCATCCTGCTTGCATATCAGGTCTACTTTTCCTTTCTGTGCCTTTGGCATCACCGCATTTGTGGATACATCCTCACTTGTGATATCCTCCTGTAAAGCCATCATTATAAGCTTGTCCGCATTCAATTTCATTGTTATCTGATTCATTCTCAGCCTCTTCTTTCCGTTTCTGTCAAAACTATATTCTTATATTCTCTAAACAAACCATCTATATCTTCATATTCAGACAGATCTATGTTGTCTTCTCCACAGCCTCTGTGCTCTCTGCTGAACATGATATCATCTGCCGCCCTCTGTGCAAATACAAGCGACTCAAGTAACGAATTGCTTGCCAGTCTGTTTCTGCCATGCACTCCATTACATCCGGCTTCTCCTACCGCGTACAAGCCTTCCATGGATGTCCTTCCGGCGAGATCTGCCTTCACTCCGCCCATGTGGTAATGCTGAGCCGGCACAACCGGTATTGGTTCAACAAGCACATCATACCCCTCATCCTTGCACTGCTTGTATATATGTGGAAAATGCTGCAGGATCACATCTCTTCCAAGCGGTCTCAGATCTTCCCATACATGCTCCGTTCCATCTATTTCCATCTGTTTCCATATTGCATGGCTGACTACATCACGAGGCTGCAGTTCATCTGTAAACCTTTCGCCCGCCTTGTTTAGAAGCCATGCGCCTTCGCCTCTCACAGATTCAGATATCAGAAACCTTCTTCCTTTATTCCGGCTAAACAGTGTCGTCGGGTGGATCTGCACATAATTCAGATTCTCTACCTCTACACCATGTTTTAAGGCAATTGCTATGGCATCACCTGTTATATGGGCAAAATTCGTTGAGTTTTTATATATGCCTCCGATTCCACCACACGCCAATACAACGTTGTTGGATCTAAGTATGCTTATATTCTTCGCTTCATCAGCTATAACCACGCCACCACAGGCATTGTCATTGCAGACGATGTCGAGCATAGTCGTATACTCATATATCTCGATATTGGATTTCTTCTTTGCACACTCCAGCAAAGTGGATGTAATCTCTTTGCCGGTAATGTCCTCGTGGAACAATATTCTTGGCTGGCTATGAGCTCCCTCCTTGGTGAAGGCAAGCTTGCCGCTCTCATCTCTCTCAAATCTGACTCCAAGCCTTATCAATTCTCTGATAACAAGATTCGATGATCTGATCATCAGATCGACTGTCTTTTTATTGTTCTCATAATGACCGGCTCTCATGGTGTCTTCAAAATAATCTTCGTAGTCTTCCTCACCCCGCAGCATACATATGCCGCCCTGGGCCAAAAAAGAGTCGGACTCATCAGCCCGCCTTTTTGTGATAATACAGACCTTTTTTGTCTCTGGAAAATTCAACGCACAGAACAAACCTGCAGCGCCAGTTCCCACGATAATAACATCATATACAGTGTTCATCATTTCTCCTCTTCAAGTATGCATCATATTATTCTTTATAACCTGACTTGCATATAAACATAACATATGTAAACACATATGTAAAGATATATGTAATGTTATGTGTAAACTTTTGATGTAAAGTTTTGACTTAATGTAAGTGCATGTAAACCGTAAGTCCATATAAATTTTATATAAAAGAATAAATATTTCATATAGAGTAACTGCTATAGGAGTAATTGCTATGTCATCCAATTTATTTCATAAAAAATGCACCAACATGACTATTTTCAATCGTGTTGATGCAGTTTCCATACATATAAATATTTTCGTCATCTTGTCTGTATATCGTATCTACTTTAAGACTTTCTTTATCTGTTTCTCTGTGGCAATCGGGTAGATATCATCCATATGCTTCACTATCCTCTCCCACGATTCCTCAGGGCTCTCACCATATGCGGACGTCACATGATCATATCCCCACAGCTTTTCCGGCATGGAATACACAGCCACATTCCAGCCGTATTCCGCTCCCTTTTTGTTCACCCGCTTTCTAAAATCGCATGCACACAGATAGGTCTGCATCTGAAGCTGTGTCATCGTACCCTCAAAGCCCTTCTCGCCGTCCTTGCCAAATCCGGCAAGCTTCTTGATATCAAATGATAACAGCTCTGTATCATACAGGCTCTCCGGTTTTTCTGCTGCAAATTCCGCATCGCTTTCCTCATCTATCCGGTCATCCATGAACAGATCCATGATCTTCTTCTGTCTGAATGATGCAAGCTCATCATCCCATCTGGCATCGAAATCATATCCCGATCTTCTGTAATTTGCAAAATACGGGAACCATTTCTTTGAGATAAATCCCGCCTTATTGTGGAAAAATTTGCCATATGCGATATCGCCTCTTCTGGCTATGATCTCGCGCCATACCCAAGGATCCCTCTGTGCATCCTCACTCCACCAGTACTTCTCCGTGGTTCGCTCCTCCACTGAAAATCCAGGTATCTCATTGCGGAAAAGAGGCAGGAATCCCACTTCCTCAATATATCCGATAAGCTCGTCCACCGTGTGCAGGCACTCCGGATCATCCTCCGAAACTCCATACATGATCCATGTTCCGTCTTTTGATTCCATAAACTCTCCTAAATTATTCGCCCCTCAAGGTGATCCATCTCATGGAGCACTATCTGGGCAACGTATCCATTGAACTTCATTCTCTTTTTCTTAAATGATGCATCCTGAAACTCCACCTCTATGTCTCTATACCTTGTCACCTTTCTCGTGCCGTCCAGAGACAGACATCCCTCCTCTGTCTCGTAAGCCCCCGACTTTGATAGAAGAACCGGGTTCAGCATGACAACATTGGCAAATCCCATGCTGACGATGATTATCCTCTTCTTATATCCGATCATGTTGCCCGCCATGCCGACGCACCTCGCCTGATTTGCCGCTAATGTGTCCTGCATATCTGCTATGATCCACGCATCCATAGGTGTCATCGGAGATGACTTCTGGCTGAGAAACATCTGGTCTCTTACTATCTGTTTTACCATAGTCTATTACCCTTCCTTATCTACTCACCATTCTTCACATACAGGAATATTTTTGACTTGAGAAGCCTCTTCGGTGTTGCTGAGATCTCGCATATCTCCTCATATATACGGTTGCACACGATAAAATATGCTGCCATCGCCGTCAGCACATTCTTCTGATTTGCCCGCTGGAAATTATACATTCCAGTCTTCTCGTTCCTATCACTTCTGGCATGTTTCACCAGATTATAGTCATTCCACCAATCTGCGATCCGGTCACCCACAAACGCACTGAACGGTTTCAGCTCAATATCCTCAAAAGTATCTATCATCCTCACCGCATCCAGCCGGATATCCGGGAATTTTCTAAGCACAGGAGTAAGCCTGTCATGTATACTGTACTTCTTCCTGTAATCATCCTCCTCGACTATCTTGCAGTATATCTCTATCAGAGAGTCTATATTGCTGCAAATATTCAGGAACATATTTATGTATCTGCTTGAAAATGTCGAGAAATTGCTCTTGTGGATATCCACATACTCAGAACTGATCCGTACATCCTTCTCAATGATCTGGTATTGCTTCCAGAAAATATTCAGGAACTCCTTCTCAGTTATGACAACTCTGGTCTTCTTTACCAGAACATTTACCCACAAATGCCCCTGACCTGTCCTGTCAGGTCTCACATCCTGACTCGTCCATACATCCTCAAGGGCCGCGCCTGAAACCGAATATACCATATCGCAAACCTTTGTCTCGGTATAATTGGCAAATGTTCTTCCATCATCCCGCGTCTGCTCACCTTTTCCATACTTCCACGAAGCATAGAATACACCGCCAATCTTAAGCGCTTTCATAACCTTCGCAAAGATCTTGATCATATCACACTTGTCAACATGGAGCATCGAGGCACATGCCCACACCGCATCAAATTCATTTTCGCAGTTTATGTCCTCGATACGCATATTCAAAGCAGGTCTTCCTGTGAGCTCATATGTCTTCTTACACATTGTTTCAGACGCATCCAGAGATACGACATCATATCCCTTGTCCAGAAAATATTTGCTGTCGCGGCCACTGCCACAGCCAAGATCAAGGATCCTGCTGCCTGGCTTGAGATGTTCCTCAAAGCGCTTGTAAATGTCCGACATGTCTGCATTTCTGGTTATCTCGGAATATCTGTCAGCATGTGTGTTGTAGTATTCTATTGTTCTGTTTGTATTTTTATCATCCATTAAAATCTGACCTCTTCCGGTTCATGTGTGGTGAGGGTTCAAATCCCCCTCCACTTTCATATGTATCTACAGATCATTTGCCTTTCGCAGCAGCTTCTCAAAAGACTCCGCAAATCTCTGGTCATCCTCTTCTGTCCTCTTCCTCGGCCCTTTGATATGATTCCTGCTCGATGCCCTTCTCGCTTTCTTGTTCAAATGTCTCTCCATAAGCATCTGATCGATATTCTCATTTGTATACCATTTTCCCGATTGATGTATTGCAAATGCACCTTTTCCCAGAGCCATCGCAGCCACGCCATAATCCTGAGTTACAACTATATCACCTCTATGGCAAATGCTTATCAGCTTGTAGTCCACCGCATCCGCTCCGGCACCGACCACGATAACCTCACTGTAATCAGATGTGAGGACATGGTTCGTATCGCATAGAAGCGTTACCGGGATGTTGTATTTTATTGCTATGTCTTCAACTATATCAACCACCGGACACGCGTCAGCATCAACAAATATCTTCATTGACCTAGTCCTTTCTCGTGCTGTCTCTACAGCAACGACTTTAATTTAGACGCCTCCTCTTCTGTAAGTGTCACACCCTTACCCATCTTCTCATGCTCCGGTGCCCACTCTCTGATATCATACTTTGGTGTGCCACCGTTCCACGATATCTTATTAAGTTCCTTAGTCCATCCCTTTGCACTTTCCGAGATCACTCCTATGTGCTCCACTATTTCGTATTTAAAATCTGCCATTTTTTATGTATCTCCTTTGTCCTTTAAAGATAAAGCCCGTCACAACTCCTTGTTTGATGTGATGGGCCGTTGTTAATCATTATATCTGTTTTTATGAGGCTTTTCAATGATGCTATATCCTCTGAGACGTGGGATTACAATTATTGGAGCGAAGAAAACAATTCTTGATCTATCATGTCCATTGACTTCATCTTTGACAACCACTCATCTGGTATACCTTCAAGTCCATACATGATTCCCGCAAGTCCTCCGGCTACCGCCGCCGTAGTATCTGTATCGCTGCCCAGATTCACCGCCTTGAGCACACAATCCCTGTAGTTATCCGTCGTAAGTAGGCACCACATAGCCGCCACAAATGTATCAACCACATAGCCTGAAGATCCCATGCCATCACTTCTCAACACATTTTCAATACCGATAGCTCCCGACAACTTTGAATTACCCGGCACATGTCTCTTTATCGACTCTGCAAGCGGCACACCATTTACAAGATCAATGGCAATCCTGACATAACACACACAGGCAAGCTTTGACAAGCTGTGTGCATGTGTTATAGCTGACACAGCCTCTATCTCCGCGTCCGTTATCCCTTCAACAAATGCCAACGGAATGATCCTCATAAGTGAACCATTGCCATTGGACCACTCGTCATCACAACCTCTTCCAGATCTGATAGCCGCAGCGCACGTATTTCCGCAGTCAAACACTTCTCCAAACGGTGTATATGCTCCTTCTTTTAGCCATCTGCGGAATCTGTCTCTGATATCATCCACGTCAACTCTGCCACATGCTTTGATACTGGCGCAAGTGGCAAGCGCCATACTTGTATCATCCGACCAAGTTCCCTCCGGCTGATTGTGCGTACCGTAGCCTATCATATCTGTACATTCAAATGCGCCCCTGAATTTAAATTCATACGGAACGCCCAACGCATCACCTACGGCAAGACCGTAGATGGCAGATTTTAGAGTATTTGTATTGTCATTCATATCGCTTTCTCCCTACATATATCATCATTGCACTTTTCGCTCTTTATCACGTCAATATATCCACCAGTTATAACTCCTGCAGGCAAAGCCACTACTGCTATCCCCACTATAGATGATACCATACTTACCAGCTTACCGAATACTGTAACTGGATAAATATCTCCATATCCAAGGCAATAAATGTTATTTGTCTATTGGTCTTGTGAATTTGCACTTCGGATATGCACTACATCCCCAGAATGCGCCATATTTGCCATTTCGCTTCACAAGATCACTACCGCAAAATGGACACTTTGTCTTGATATTTTCAATATGCTGTTTCTTTTCAGCGGTGCTCTTATTGGTCAGATTTGTCAGCTTGTCCTTCATCGCCACTATCTCATCATGAGTATACTTAACTGACATACCGTTAAGCTGAGATCGTAATCTATTAAGCATATGTGGTCTACGCACTATTATAACATCCGATGTATCTGAAGGCACTTTCTTCAATGTACATCTCTCAGAAAATACTATGTACGACATAAATTCTGACACTGGTTTTCCCAGATATTCAGCCAACGCTTTTATATGAGTCCTGTTCTGTTTTATTGGATTATAAAACTTATGTTTCTCTCCATTCGGAAAGCTCTGTGTCCAGTTCAACTGATTGTAATCGCCAAATATCCATCCACTATAATTCTTACTCTCAATTACAAATATGCCCTTCTCATGTATCATCAACATATCTATTTCCGTAGTCTTGTTACCTGTTGGGACATAAATATTCTTGAGGACAACAAGATCACCAGACACATTGTCATGTGTAAGCGCATATTCTGTTAAATACTCACCGTACTGACCTACATTTCTGTAATGTAGGAGTGAGGTTATTATGCCTGGCTGTTCGCTCTTTGTATTTCGAATAATCTTTCGAATAATCCTATATTTATCTCTTATAAACTACCATTAATCGACTAAATCATAACTCTATAAACTACATTTTTCTTATCCAAACTTCAAAACAGGTTTTAGGAATTCTATTATGCTCATTTCAATTTCCTTCATAACAATCGTCAACCTAGTAACTATAAATACATTTTCACTATAACCCTATTCATCAGTAAATAATAATCTGATATAGGTTCTCTTATTTTAACAGTTTTCATACCCTATTAGCATATTTTTTCAAAAACTTTTACATTTTGAATTTTCATAATTATTCCTACTGCTGAAAATATAATTAAAACAATCATTTTCCCATCGAACATTAAATATAATTTTCCTGTCTCTTATACACATCTGACG
>ENA-UALL01000531-UALL01000531.1-human-gut-metagenome-genome-assembly--contig:-NODE-531-length-18156-cov-7.278659_pt1 | contig 18156 bp, 14 predicted proteins | sample MGYA00243699_ERZ654466 | MGnify/ENA primary metagenome ERZ654466 (study PRJEB26926, sample SAMN06164635) | human gut metagenome | biome: ENVO:00009003; feature: ENVO:2100002; material: ENVO:00002003...
TTTGACACCCTCAAGCACCGCTCCTTTTGGGAGCGGTGCTTTTAAGTTGCCGGGGGTCGAACCCGATATGCCGAAAACGCACCGGTGCGGCGGATTTTCACCTTTTCGTCCTTGGCGGGCAGCCCGCCTGCGGCCTCAAAAGCATCCCCACCGCCGTCATTTTCGGTGCGAAGCAGTTTTGGGTGAGGGGATTTTTGTACGGGCAAGGCACAAATGCGCAGGAATACTGACGTATTGCATGCATTTTAACGCGGCCCGCGCGAAAATAAACCACCCAAAACCATATTGTGTTCGATTCCAGGCAGCTTAAGGTTTAAGCGGTTGTTTTGGTGTTGGCCGCCATCCCCTTCCATCAGGGGATGGACTGGCCTTCCGGAATAAGAAAGCATCCCCACCCGCAGATTGTTATCTGGGGGAGAGGATGCTTGTGTTTTATCATTTTGTGGCCGCCCGGCCATCCGGACAAAGGCGCAGCCTTTGTTTGGAGTCGGAGGCATTCACGCTTCCTGCAACAGCTTCTCGATCCGGTTGGCGGCGGGGTCAAGCTCCTCGCAGACCACCCGTTCAATCTCACCGGCGTCGCACAGCCGGGCGATGTCTGCATTCATGGGCAGGCTGGCCAAAACCGGCAGGCCCATTTCCTGTGCCGCTTTCTCCAGCTGCTGCCCGTCGCCGAACAACGGGATGCGCTTGCCGCAGTCGGGGCAGATCACACAGCTCATGTTCTCCACCAGGCCCAGCAGCGGAATGTTGAGCATTTCAGCCATCCGGCGGGCCTTTTCCACCACCATCTGCACCAGCGTCTGGGGGGTGGAAACGATGACGCCGCCGTCCAGGGGGATGGACTGATAGACCGTCAGGGGCACGTCGCCGGTTCCGGGAGGCATATCAATGAACAGATAATCCAGCTCTCCCCATACCACGTCGGTCCAGAACTGGGTAACGGCACCGGCCAGCACCGGGCCGCGCCACACCACCGGCTGGTCGTCGCGTTCCAGCAGCAGGTTGATGGACATCACCTTGATGCCCATGTGGGTTTCGGCCGGGAGAATCCCCAGCTCGCTGCCCTTTGCCTTTACGGTCAGGCCAAAAGCCTTGGGGATGGAAGGGCCGGTGATGTCCGCGTCCAAAATCCCCACCTTGTAGCCCCGGCGTGCCATCAGAACAGCCAGCATGGCGGTGACGGAGGATTTGCCCACGCCACCTTTTCCGCTGCTGACGGCCACCACCTTGCGTATCTGGCTATAGGCGTTCAGGGAAGCGCGCATGTCCCTTTCCGCGCAGTTTTCCGTACAGCTTTCGCAGCTGTGAGAGCAGGATTCGCTCACAAGGATTCCTTCTTTCTGTTTTTATGTTTGTATCCGGGACCCTCCGCCGGATAAACGGCGAAGCGGCCTTTCCCGACAGACGCAACAAAGGTGTCCGCCGCGGCGGACACCTTTGCAGGGTCAAACAGGCACTTTAAGCAGAGCGTTCTTCCCGATGAAGCGAAGGCGTCCCCGAAATAGCAGGATTCGCGCCTTCCCGCACATCCTTTCCATGCAACACATAACCGACCGTTTTGAGCAAAATGGTCTTTTCCAGGTCAAAGCACTGGTTCTGCGCATAATAGGCGTCCATTTCCGCCTTCTGACGGATGGGCAGCTTGTCACGGCCGTTCACCTGTGCCCACCCGGTCAATCCCGGACGCACGGTGCACGCACCGTTGCGCACCCGCAGAGCAATCAGATCGGTTTCGGTCAATACCACCGGCCGCGGGCCCACAAAGCTCATGTCCCCTTTGAGGATATTGAACAGCTGAGGCAGTTCATCCAGGCTGAGCTTGCGGAGCATCGCGCCGACGGGGGAGATGAAGCTTTCGGCATTGTCAAGCTTGTGCGTCGCCACATTGGAGGGGGCGCTGCTGCTCATGGTACAGAACTTGAGCATTTTAAAGGGCTGGTTGTTGCGCCCCATCCGCGTTTGGATAAACAGCGGGCGCCCTTTGGTATCGATGGCTGAAACAATCGCCAGCACCAGCAAAAGCGGCGACAGTACAACAATCATCAAAAACGACAGCACAATATCAAACGAGCGTTTGGCAAAGGCAAAGCCTTTTTTGGAATCGTGTGTGCCAACATAGCAGGTCGTAACGGGCAGAATTCTCTGTACCATATTACTTCCTCCTTATATCATCCATAAGCAACTGCCCGGCAGGGCAGGGAAACATCATCTTTGCCGTACCGTCCTTTGTAAACGGTTCTAGTGAATTATACTATCGCATTTGTCAAAAAGCAAGTTTCATTTCTGTAACTATTTGATTATGCACAAAGGCGATAGCCGACAGGGGCGTTAAGAGGCTGTTTTTGTAAAATATTCTAAAAAAACTGGTAAAATAAAGAAAATCATCCGATGCGTTTATTGTTTTTCGCGAAAATTTTTTTGTTTTCCATCGTAAAAACAGCCGGAATCGGGCAAAAATGACAAGACCGTAATCGCTGCATGGATGCTCCCGCATAAGAAGGAAGTTCTTTCAGTTTTTCTTCATCAGGTTTTCCGCTACGCTTTTGAGCTCCTGAAGATCCGCCGGCATCAGCCCGCTTTGTTCAATGGTCACCTGGACAAATTCGGGCAGAGTGTCAAAATACTGTTTCATTTCCTGATCCTTGAGAATCGGATTGTTTTGCGACAGATTCATTTCCTTCACCTCCCGGCATTACTATGTGCAGTTGCGGCAAAAGTATAACGTGGAACAAGTCCAACAATTATTACCAAAATAAAATCGCGGGCAGCCGGGGCCCCCTTTGCCGGCAAAAAATGCATGGAAACGGTTGAAATACCAGCCAATTATTGGTATAATATAAAAATCTTGCCAAAACGGAAAGGCGTGACCTTGTAATGAGCGACAATAAAAAAATGGTGGAGGCCATCACGTCCATGGACGTGGACTTTGCCCAATGGTATACCGACGTGGTCAAAAAAGCGGAACTCGCCTCTTACAGCGGGGTGCGGGGCTGCATGATTGTGCGTCCTTACGGCACGGCGCTGTGGGAGAACATACAAAAGGATCTGGACTCCCGCTTCAAGGCCCTGGGGCATGAAAATATCATGATGCCTCTGTTCATCCCGGAAAGCCTGCTGCAAAAGGAAAAGGACCATGTGGAAGGCTTTGCGCCCGAGGTGGCCTGGGTCACCCACGGCGGGGATGAGGAGCTGACCGAGCGGCTGTGTGTGCGGCCCACCTCCGAAACGGTGTTCTGCGACCATTATGCCGACATTATCCATTCCTGGCGGGACCTGCCCAAGCTGTATAACCAGTGGTGCTCGGTGGTGCGGTGGGAAAAAACCACCCGTCCCTTCCTGCGCACCATGGAATTTTACTGGCAGGAAGGCCACACCATGCACGAGACCGCCGAGGAGGCGATGGAGGAGACCGAGCGGATGCTCAACGTGTATGCGGACTTCTGCCGGGACTCGCTGGCCATCCCGGTCATCAAGGGACGCAAGACCGATAAGGAAAAATTCGCCGGCGCGCAGGCCACCTACACCATCGAAGCGATGATGCACGACGGCAAGGCGCTGCAAAGCGGCACCAGCCACTATTTTGGCGATGGGTTTGCGCGGGCTTTCGGCATTCAGTTTTCCGACCGCGAAAACAAGCTGCAGTATCCCCACCAGACCTCGTGGGGGATGTCCACCCGCATCATCGGCGCCATCATCATGACCCATGGCGATGACAACGGCCTGGTGCTGCCGCCCGCTGTGGCGCCGGTGCAGGTGGTGATTCTGCCCATTGCCCAGCACAAACCCGGCGTGCTGGAAAAGGCCGCGCAGCTCAAAGAACGCCTGGCCAAATTTGTGCGGGTGAAGGTGGACGATTCGGACAATTCGGCCGGTTGGAAATTTGCCGAATATGAGATGAAGGGGGTTCCCCTGCGGCTGGAGATCGGTCCGCGGGATATGGAGCAGAACCAGTGCGTGCTGGTGCGCCGCGACAACCGGGAGAAAACCGTGGTGTCGCTGGACGAGCTGGAAACCAGAATTCCGCAGCTGCTTCAGGCGGTGCACGACGGGTTGTATCAGAAAGCCCTGCAGCGCCGGGAGAGCATGACCTATACCGCCCATACCTTTGAGGAGATGAAGGACATCGCCGACAACAAACCGGGTCTCATCAAGGCCATGTGGTGCGGGGACGAATCGTGCGAGAACCGGCTGAAGGAAGAGGCCGGTGTGACCAGCCGCTGCATGCCCTTTGAGCAGGAGCATGTGGGGGATACCTGTGTGTGCTGTGGCAAGCCGGCCAAGACCATGGTCTATTGGGGCAAGGCCTATTGACCGTCAAATATTAGAATGATCCTATCACCTCAATTATATGACCGAAAGGGGCAACCAGCATGAACCAGCTTGAAAAGCCCGCCAAGGGCGAAACCGTCGCGGTGCTGCACACCTCCATGGGGGATATTTCTGTGCGGCTGTTTTCCGAAAAGGCGCCCAAAGCGGTGGAAAACTTCACCACCCATGCCAAAAACGGGTATTACGACGGCCTCATCTTTCACCGCGTCATCCGGGATTTTATGATCCAGGGCGGCGACCCGGCGGGCAACGGCACCGGCAGCGAGAGCATTTGGGGGCGTCCGTTTGAGGATGAGTTCGACATTGACCTGCGCAACTACCGGGGGGCGCTCTCCATGGCCAACGCCGGCCCCGGCACCAACGGCAGCCAGTTCTTTATTGTGCAGGCCTCCTCGGTCCCGGAGGGGATGCTCTCCCAGATGGAGGGCCTGGCCGAACAGGGGTACCCGGCCGAGGTGACCGCCCGTTACCGCGAGAGGGGCGGCACGCCGTGGCTGGATTTCCGTCACACCGTGTTCGGCCAGGTGTTCGACGGGATGGATGTGGTGGATGCGATCGCCGGGGTAGCGGTCTCTGCCGGGGACAAACCGGTGGAGGATGTGGTCATCCAATCGGTGGAGATTGCCGATTATGCCGGTTGATTTTGAACAGATATATTCCCTGTTTGATGATGTAACGCCTTTGGCAATAGACTGCGGGCAGATCTGCAAAGCGGCCTGCTGCCGGGGCGGCCCGGAAATGGGGATGTTGCTTTTTCCGGGAGAGCAGGCATTTTTGTCCGGCCGCTGGCCGGACACGGCGTTTCACAAAACGCGCCAGGGCGATGTGTTGTTTGTCTGCGGCGGTAGCTGTGACCGCTGTGACCGGCCGCTTTCCTGCCGTATCTTTCCCCTGTTTCCCTTTTATGGGCGGGACGGGCGGATCCGGGCAGGGCGCGACCCGCGGGCTTTCCCACTCTGCCCGCTGGCCCGTTTCCCGCGGCAGATCCCCCTGCGCCGGGACTTTGTCCGCCGGGTGAGGCGGGCGGGCCGTCTGCTGGCGGCCGACAGCGCCTGCCGGCGCTTTTTACAGGAACAAACGCTCAAGCTGGAAGAATTTGTCCGCCTCCTGCCGGAGAGCGGCGGGCGCAGTCCCATCCAGCGCAGAAAGGTGGAGGTAAAATGACAGCAAAACGATGGTTGGCTATTGCGATGACGGCCGTGGTGGCGGCGGGTTCCCTGGCGGGTTGCAGCAAGGGAGTCAACGAGACCGAAAACGGAACCACGACCGCGTATAAGGACAAAGAGCTCGGCTTTCAGCTCGAAAAGCCCGAGAAAGGGGAGCAGATTGTGATCATGCACACCTTCAAGGGGGACATCTCCATCCGGCTTTTTCCGGAAGGCGCCCCCAAGGCGGTGGAAAATTTCGTCACCCATGCCCAGAACGGCTATTATGACGGACTCACCTTCCATCGGGTCATTGAGGACTTTATGATCCAGGGCGGCGACCCCGACGGGGACGGAACCGGCGGGAAAAGCATCTGGGGAGAAGGGTTCGAAGATGAGTTCGATACCAAGCTTGTCAATATCCGGGGCGCGCTGGCCATGGCCAACGCCGGAGAGGATAGCAACGGAAGCCAGTTTTTCATCAACCAGGCCAAAGCGGAGGACTTTGAGGCCACCATCACGCGGGTAAAAAATATTTACGAGCAGTATAAGGATTCCCTGCCCGGCTACGACAGTTGGCAGGAATATTACGCCAACCAGCTCGGCGTGGGAATCAATGCCGATTATCTCACCGACGAATTGATCGACCTGTACTGCGAAAACGGCGGCAACCTGTCACTGGACGGCGCCTGGCGGGAAAGCGGCGGGCACACCGTGTTTGGCCAGGTGTTCGACGGCATGGACGTGGTGGACGAGATTGCCGGGGTGCAGACCGATGAAAACGACAAGCCCCTGACCGATGTGATCATCGAAAGCATGGAAGTGACCACCTACCAGGGGTAAAAGTCCCAGTTTGGTAGAGAAAATTCAGTATGTTCAAAATCAGGCGGCCGGGGTATCCCGGCCGCCTGAGACTGTCGAAAAAGTAGAAAATGAGCACATGTTATTAGGAAAGACAAAGAAAAATAAAAATAGTTTTTCCAGGGACATGTGCCCTGGAAAAACACCTTATCAGCGAAAACCGGCCTAAACGTTTCGTTTAGGCCGGTTTTTAAGACAGGGGGTGGTACTGGCGGGGGACACAGAGAGCGAGCCGAATCTTGTGAGGCGAAGCGATTCGGAGTCCCTCGTCCAGCAGCGTGTCGAGTTTCGACACGCTGAGGCGGCCGGGGTATCCCGGCCGCCTGATTTTTTGCGGATATATCCGGCTTTTGGAAGATAAAGCATACCCCAAAAGCCAGTCATATAGTCATATATAAAAAGCCAGCCATATAGAAAACGTTTGTATTTTACCTTGACGGGTCCCCTTTGGAAACCAGCCATTATCCACCCTGGCCGCCCCGGCTGTCCAGATAGCTTTGCAGGATGATGGTGGCGGCGACGGTATCGATCACAGCCTTCCGCTTTTTCCCGCGGGTATTGGTTTGGTTCAGATACCCGGCCGCAGACTGGGTGGTCATCCGCTCGTCCCACAGGTGCACCGGCCGGCCGGCCGCCTGTTCCAGAGCGCGGGCAAAATCCTGTGCCCGCCGGGCGCTTTCCCCGTAGCTGCCGTCCATGTTGCGGGGCAGGCCCACCACAATCTCGCCCGCCTGCTGCCCGGCGGCAATGTCCGCCACCTTTTGGCACAGGACGGCGAGGTCCTTTTCCGCGACCGTCCCCACCGGCGAGGCGAGAAACCCGCTTTCGTCGGATATGGCCAGCCCGGTGCGGGCCAGCCCTAAATCCACTGCCAATATCCGCAAGGCAAGTCCCCCTTTCTCACCGCCACCAGCTGCTTTTTTCCGCAGGCGAAGCCTCACCGGTCAGATGGGCATGGTCATTTTCAGCCAGAATACGCCATGCGCCGCCCTCGGCCTGGAAAACGCAGATGCCGGTGTTGTCGCACCAGCCCACCCGGTTGAGCTGATCCACCGGCAGCCCCTTCACAAAGCACAGGGCGTTGCGGATGGCGCAGCCGTGGGATACCACCGCCACCTGTTGGCCGTCGCAGGAGGAGGCGATGTCCAGCAAAGCCGCTTTCATCCGCTCATAGACCGAGCGCATGGGCTCGCCGCCCTTTGTGCCAAAATTCCACGGCTCCTCAAGCCAGCGGCGGCTCTGCTCCGGGTCCAGTTCGGGAAGCTCGTCCCAATGCCGCCCTTCCCAGCAGCCCCCGTCGATCTCGATGAGCCGTTCATCCCGGCGCAGGGGCAGCGCGTGGTAACGGTTGACCGCCTCGGCGGTTTTCACCGCCCGGCGCAGAGGACTGGTGTAGATGCTGTCCAGCGGGATGGCGCGAAAGCGCTCGGCCAGCCGGTCGAGCTGGCGCTGTCCCTGTTCGCTGATGTCCATATCAATCCGCCCCTGGAACAACCGGGAGCGGTTTCCCTCGGTTTCACAGTGGCGCACAAGGTAGATCGTGGTCATAAAGTCACCTCTTCTTTCGCACAGTATAGCACACGGCCGGAAAGGCTGCAAGGAAAATCCGCCGCCCTGCACCGGCGGACCGCCGGTGGCAAAAACAGGAAAAAGAAGTAAAAAAAGAGGGAGACGAAACCACAAAAATATGTTATGCTGTTTATACAAAACTTTTTGCGTCGCTGCGTTGATTTTCGTATCATAATCTCCATGTTTTTGACGGGTTTGTCCATGGTAACCGCCGCCGCAATCCTTTACACTGAATAGGATGGAAGCGCTGCGGCCTTATGATACGGGGCGCAATGGCATTTTCCAGCAGGTTACTTTCAGCAAAAGCAGAAAGGGATGGCAAGTATGAGGAAAAGGGTGATCGCAATGGCGGCAAGCATGGCTTTGCTGGCATCGGCCGTGGCTCCGGGGGCATCGGCAGCCGGGAGCGCGGGAACTTTGGCGGGCGTCACGCCCGATCCGGTTCCCCTCAAGACCTGGTATACCCAGCCTGCCCCCCAGACATCGGAGGGGTGGGAGCAGCAGGCGACGCCGCTGGGCAACGGGCATATCGGGGCCATGGTGTTCGGCGGAGTGGCCGATGACAAGATCCAGGTGAACGAAAAAACCATCTGGTCGGGCGGCCCGGGCGCCGACCCGGATTACAACTACGGCATCCAGACCGAGTCGGCCGATGCCAAGGCGGCGTTAAATGAGCTGCGGGAGATTTTGCAAAAACATGCCACCGAATTTACCGAAACACAAAAGGCGCATTTTGACGATAACGGCAACCTCATCACCGGCAATTACAGCTATGGCGAGGATGCCGCGCGCATTGCGGAGTTAGAGAAGCAGCTTTACGGCGACCGGTCCACCTACGGCAGCTATCAGACGCTGGGGGACATCTACATCACCGACCCGTCCGGCAACGACAGCTATACGGATTACCGGCGGGAACTCGACCTGCGCCGGGGGGTGGCCACCGTGTCCTACCGGCAGGCCGGGGTGGACTATACCCGGGAGTATTTTGTCAGCTATCCCGGCAACGTCATGGTGATGCGGCTGACCGCCAGTGAAAAGGGCGCGCTTGACCGGGACATCACCCTCGACAGCATCCAGCCCCAGAAAACGGTGACCGGCGACATGGTGAACAACACCATCACCATGCGGGGGCGTCCCTCCGACCACGATGAAAACGGGGAGGAATTTGTCCAGCAGCTCAAGGTGACGGCCACCGGCGGCAGTGTGGTGACCATCGGTTCCACCTCCAGCGTGCGGGGAGCGGACGAGATTTTGATCTACATGACCGCCGGTACCAACTACCTCATCCGCTATCAGGAAAGCGACCCCTTCTTCAGCGACGAAGACCCTCTGGTGGCGGTGGAGCAGCGGATCGCAGCGGCGGCCCAGGCGGGCTATGACAATCTGCTGGAGGCCCATCTTCAGGACTATCAGGCTTTGTTTTCCGCTATGGATCTGAATCTGGGCGTATCCACCATGCCGGATAAACCCACCGACGAGCTGCTGGCCGGTTACCAGGCCGGTTACCGCACCGGCACCTCCCCCAACACCGCCGAGGAAAACCGGTATCTGGAAAACCTGTACTTCCAGTTTGGCCGGTATCTTCTGATTGCCAGCTCCCGGGAGGGCTCGCTTCCCGCCAACCTGCAGGGGATCTGGGCCAAGGATTTGAGCAATCCATGGAGCGCCGACTATCACGCCAACATCAACATCCAGATGAACTACTGGCTGGCCGAGCAGACCAACCTGTCGGAATGCCACCTGCCGATGATCGATTTCATCAATTCCCAGGCCTTCATGGGGGAGAAGATGGCCGAATACTACTATGCCCGCCCGGACGGCGGCGACGTGCGTGGCTGGGCGGTGAGCGTGGGCTGCAATGCCTGGAATCACATCGCCTCCAACGACACCGAAATCGGGTTTGTTCCCACCGCCGCCGCGTGGATGTGCCAGGACATCTGGGAATATTACCAGTTCAACCAGGACAAGGAATTCCTGGCCGACAACTTTGACACCCTGCTGGGAGCCGCCCTGTTCTGGGTGGATAACCTGTGGACCGACGAGCGGGACGGGACCTTGGTGGTCAACCCCTCCTATTCGCCCGAACACGGCATCCTCTCCCTGGGCACCACCTTCGACCAGGCGGTGGTATGGGAGATCTTCAACGAGGTCATCCTCGCCGCGCAAGAGCTGGGCATCTCTTCGCCCGAAGTGGAAGAGATCAAAGCGGCCCAGGCCAAGCTGTCCGGTCCTCAGATCGGGCTGGGCGGCCAGTTCATGGAGTGGAAGGACGAAACCACCCAGGATGTGACCGGCGACGGCGGCCACCGGCATACCAACCATTTGTTTGGACTGCATCCCGGCAACCAGATCGTGGCCGGCCGCAGCGAACAGGAAGATGAATATGTAGAGGCCATGAAGGTCACCCTCAACACCCGCGGCGACGGCGGCTCCGGCTGGAGCAAGGCGTGGAAGGTCAACTTCTGGGCCCGCCTGCGGGACGGTGACCGCGCCCATGACCTGCTGAACAGCCTGATCGGCGGGTACGACCTGAACGGCACCGGCCCCTCCACGGCCGACAACCTGTTCGATATGCACGCCCCCTTCCAGATCGACGGCAACTTCGGCGGCACGGCGGGCATGACGGAAATGCTTCTCCAAAGCCAGGGGGAAGCCATCGAACTGCTTCCGGCCCTGCCTTCCGATTGGGCCGAGGGCGCCCTGACCGGCCTGAAAGCCCGCGGCGATGTGGAGGTGGACATGGCGTGGGAGCATGCCACCCTCACGCAGGCGGTTCTGCGCCCCGGCGTGGATCAGGCCCTGACCGTGCGGGGAGAAAACCTGTCCACCGCCACCCTGACCGATGCAAACGGCCAAAAGGTCGCTTTTGAGGTGGTGGATCAGGATACCATCACCTTTGATGCCCAGGCAGGGGAGAGCTACACCCTGCTGGGTATGACGGATGTGGAAGGCACCGCGCAGGCCAAACAGGCGCTGACCGATCGGATCGATCAGGCGCAGGATGCGCTGGATGCCAAGACCCCCACCGATGATATGTACATTGCCCAGGCCAACCTGGCCCTCACCGAGGCCATCGCGGCGGCCCGGCAGGTACTGGAAAACGAGGAAAGCGGAAAATTCGATTATCTGGATGCAGCCGATGCGCTGCAAGCCGCATTGGATACATTCCAGGCTTCCTACGATTTAACCCTGACCCTCTCCTCTCCGGACGGGCTGTATCCCGCCCCCCAGATGGTGCAGATCGCCAATACCAATCCCCTCATCGAGATTCGCTATACCCTGGACGGCTCCACCCCCACCGCGTCCTCGCCTCTCTACGGCGGAGCCATCTGCCTGCCCTACGGGATCTCCCACCTGCGGGCGGCCGCCTTCTACCAAGGGGAGCGGGTGGGCGATACGGCCGAAGCCAGCTATCTGGTGACCCCGCCCACCAATTTGGCACAGGGAGCGGCAGCCACCGACGAAAGCAGTCAGACCATCGATGGGTATCCGCCCGCCAACATGGTGGACGGCAAAACCGACACCCGCTGGGCCACCACCCAGAACGGCGCCCTTGTCAGCACGCTTGACTTTGGAAAAGATGTCACATTCGACATTTTCACCCTCGACGAGTTTGCCGAGAAGGACCAGGCCAGCCGCACCCAGTCCTACACCCTCGAATACTGGGACGGCAGCCGGTGGGTGGAGGGGATCTCCTCCCTCACGCTGGACGCCGGCTCCCAGGTGGTGGCCGATAACGACCTCGCCCATCCGAATTATCATGCCTATAAAGCGGCGGCCTTCCCGGCCATCACCACCAGCCGGGTGCGCCTGACCACCAACGGCAGCCAGATCAGCATTTGGGAGGTTGGCCTTTACAGCACCGGCGAGACGGGCGACGCCTCCTTCCTGCGCGCCTATGTAGACGAATGCGAGGCCCTTGACCTTGCGCAATACGAGCAGACCGAAGCCTTTGAACAGGCGTTGGAACAGGCCAAGGCCCTGCTTGGGCAAAGCGCGCCTTCCTACCGTGAGCTGACGGCTGCCTACAATGCGCTGGTCTCCGCCCGGGCGCAGATGCAACCGGTGCAGGAGCCAGGAGAGGTCACCCCCGGTGATGTCAACGGCAAGGACGGCGTGACCGCAGCCGATGCCCTGCTGGCCCTGCAGGCCGCCACCCAGAAAATCACCCTGGAAGGGGATGCCCTGCAAGCCGCCGATGTAGACGGCAAGGTGGGCGTCACCTCCGCCGATGCCCTAATGATTTTGCAGGCCGCCACCGGCAAAATCACCCTGGATGGCGGCGGCACCACGTCCACCACCTCCACAACGGGGAGCACCACCTCTTCCTCCACCTCACCCACCCAGCCGCCAAAGGAAGTCACAAAGCAGGACCTGCTCGACGAGATGAACCGGGCGGTGGATACCGGCAAATACACGGATCTGAGCGTGCAGGCGTATCTGTCCATCATGGAAACCTGCCGCACCGTCTGCGAGATGGACGATGCCACCCCGCTGCATTACCAGATGGCGCTGCAGGCCCTGCTGGATGCCAAAGCCAACCTTACCGAAAAGCCGCAGGAAAATTGGGTGGGAAGCTTTGGCAGCCTTAACAGCAGCTTTGGCCCAATCGGGGAGATTTTGTATGCCGACTGGAGCTATGCGGACCAGTATCCGATCGACCTGTCTTCCTATGGTGACCGGTCGGGACTGCGGCTGCAGTTTACCGTCACCTTCCAGTCGTCGGATCCCTCCGTGGACCCGGCCGATGTGTGGAGCTCACTGGTGTTCAAGCTCCGTTCTCCCGATACGGATGGCAAGGAAAACAACATAGGGTGGGAATGCAGCGCCTCTGAATTTAGTGAAAAAGGCAGCATATCTGTTTCTATTCCACTGGATCAGGCCGGCAAGCACGTCAGCAACCAGATCGATTGGAGCAAAATTGAACGGATGATCCTGTTCTGCTATCTGAATGAACCGTACAAAGCCGATGCGGCCAAGTACAGCATGAAGATTTCCACCCCGCGCATCGTGGACATCACACCGGTTGAGCAGATCCAACAGCAGATCCGCACCGAACTGGAGCGGACGGTCGATCTGGACGGCGCCGATGAGCAGGCGGTACAGGCTTACGAGCAGGCCCGGCAGGCCGCCCAGCAGGCGGCGGAGGCCTCGGTGGACAGCGTGGATCTGTACGATGTCACCAAGGCGCTCGAACAGCTCAAGGCAGCCATCGAAGCCCTGTCCTAAAAAACGGAAGCTCACTCCTTCAAGTCATTTCTCAAAGCCCCACCGGAGGAATATACCTCCGGTGGGGCTTTGGCGTAAATTGCTTTTTTGCACACAGAACCGCCGCTGTCTCACAAAAGGGCTCCGGCAAGCGTATCCGTCCGGCCGGGCGTGTTCTTTTAAAATTGTCAGAATTTCGTCGGATATTCCGGCTTGCGCCCTGTGAGGGAATCGCGTATAATGGCAAATTGGAAGAGCTTGCATGACAAAAAGAAAGGAAGCGCAAGCATGGCAAACGACGTTGTTTTTGAACCGGTCGCCACGCCCGGGGAGATTGTCCGTGTGGCGGCGATGGCAGATGCCATCTGGCACGAATACTTTGTCCCCATCATCGGGGCGCAGCAGGTGGACTATATGCTGGAAAAATTTCAGTCCGCCCCGGCCATCACCCGGCAGATCCAAAGTGAAAGCATGGAATATTTGAGCATCGTCCGGCAGGGGGAGATGGTGGGCTACACCGCCATCCGGCAGGATGCACAGGCGTTGTTCCTGTCCAAGCTGTACATCCAAAAAAGCTGTCGGGGGCAGGGGATCGCCCGCAGCACCCTCGCCTTTCTGGAGGAACGCTGCCGCCGCGAAGGGCTGGGGCGCATCTGGCTGACCGTCAACCGTCACAACGCCCCCACCATCGCCGCCTACCGGGCGCTGGGGTTCACCGTGGCCCGTGAGGAAGCGGCGGACATCGGCGGCGGATTTGTGATGGACGATTACATCATGGAAAAGCCGGTGTGAACATCTGTCTGAGAGGAGCATGGTATGAAAGAGATTTTACAGGTATCGCATCTGAGCAAGACCTTCCGGCTGTCCGCCAAGCAGCAGCGGCTGGAAAAAAGCCACCGGAAAACCCGGGTGGCGGTGAACGACCTCTCCTTTGACGCGTATGAAGGGGAGATTTTCGGCCTGCTGGGCCCCAACGGCGCCGGAAAGACCACCACCCTGCGGATGCTGGCCACCCTCATCAAGCCCGACAGCGGCGACGCCGTACTGGACGGGGCCAGCGTCGTCCAACAGCCGGACCAGGTGCGCAGCAAAATCGGGTTTTTGACCAGCGAGCTCAAGCTGGAGGAGTTTTTCACCCCCGACTATCTGTTCAACTTTTTTTCCGATTTGCACCGGGTGGAACCGGCCGTGCGGGACAAACGCAAAAAGGAGCTGTTCCAAAAGTTCGGCATCGACGCATTTGCCCAGGTCAAGGTGGCCGACCTGTCCACCGGCATGAAGCAGAAGGTTTCCCTCGTCATCTCCATTGTCCACGACCCGCCGGTCATCATTTTTGACGAACCCACCAATGGGCTGGATGTCCTCACCGCCAAGGTGGTCACCGATTTTCTGCTGGAACTGCGGCAGCAGGGGAAAACCGTGATCCTTTCCACCCATATTTTCAGCCTGATCGAAAAGGTATGCGACCGGGTGGGGATCATCATCGAGGGCAAAATGGCCGCGTGCGGTACCCTACAGTCGATCACCGCCGGCCAATCTTTGGAAGACCGCTTTTTTGACATCTACGCACAGGCGGTGGGGGAGGACGTATGAGCAACGGTATCTTGACCATTATGAAAAAAGAGCTGGCCCGCTTTTTCGGCGACAAGCGGATGGCCATTACCACCATCCTCCTGCCCGGGCTGCTCATCTATTTTCTGTATACCTTCATGGGCAGCGCCCTGAGCGACCTGTACACGGTGGATGAGGAATACATCCCCAGCATTGCCGTGTCCGGCCTGCCCGATTCGGTAAAAGCCATGGCCGATTCCGCCGGTCTGACCCTCACCCCTGTTTCGGAGGATGAGCTGGACGGCGTCAAGCAGAAGATCACCGACCAGCAGCAGGATCTGTGTGTGGTTTTCCCCGCGGATTTTGATGCCGCAGTGGCGGCTTACCAGCCCTCTTCGGGGCAGCCGGCGCCCCAGGTGGAAATGTTTTACAACAGCGCTTCTACCACCTCCCAGAGCGCCTATACCATGATGACCGAACTGATGAACCAGTACGAAGCCACCCTTTCCAATAAGTTCGACATCAACAGCGGCGGCGGGGCATACGACCTGGCCACCGAGCAGGATACGGCGGGGACGTTTTTCGCCTCCATGCTGCCCATGCTGCTGATGATCTTCCTGTTCTCCGGCTGCATGGCGGTCGCGCCCGAATCCATTGCCGGGGAAAAGGAACGCGGCACCATTGCCACCATCCTCATCACCCCTCTCAAACGCAGCCATCTGGCCATCGGCAAGATCTGCGCGCTGGCCATCATTGCCCTGCTCAGCGGTGCGATCAGCACGGCGGGCACCGTATTGGCCCTGCCCAACCTGATGGGGGCGGCTTCGGATGAATTGAGCGCCAATGTCTATAGCATTTCGGACTATCTGCTGCTGGGGGTGGTGATCCTTTCCACCGTGCTGCTCATCGTCACCCTGATTTCCCTAATCTCCGCTTATGCCAAGACCATCAAGGAAGCGCAGGCGGCGGTGATGCCGCTGATGATCCTGACCATGGTGGTGGGGGTCACCGGTATGTTCGGCGGTGGCGCACAGGAGGGAGCGGCGTATTATTTTATCCCCCTTTACAACAGCGTACAGTCCATGGTGGGCATCTTTTCGTTTTCCGCTTCCACGGTGAATATCCTGGTCACCATGTGCAGCAACCTGGTGTATACGGTGCTGGGCGTGTGGCTGCTTGCAAAAATGTTTAACAGCGAAAAAATCGTCTTTTCCCGGTGATGCTTCCCGTGTCATCCTTGCCGCCCGGTGGCCTTTTGGTCCGGGCGGCTTTTTTATAGGAAAGCGGCTTGTACACCCGCATGGCGGCGAGCCGGCAGGGGCGAGAATCCCTGCCGGCGGTCCATCCAGCCGTAAGAAGAGGGGGGCGGCGGCCACCCTCGTGCAGTTGTGTGCCCACTGGGCCGGATCGTTTCTTTAAAATTTGAGACGGCGCATCCTGGGGCGGAACTCTTTTGGCGCCGGAGCAAGCACCCGCTGGCTTTTGAGAACCTCCCCCTTGCTTTCCCCTTTAGAAAGAGGTATACTTATATTTGGATTAGTTAACGCTAACTAAAACAACCGCTTTGCCCCTTCTTTAGGGGTAAGAAAGGGTAAATCAGGGTATACTATTTTCTATCCGTTTGTGGCGATCCGCCGCCGGGAAAGCGCGGAAAAAGCGCCGGACGATGCCCCCTGTCCGTGAGCGGTGGCCAAAAATCAGGGGAAATCCCCATTTTCCCTATGAAAGGAGAAACAACCTTATGCACTGCACCCGCAAGATAACCGACAGCGTGACCTGGGTGGGCGGCTGCGACCGCCGCCTGGCGCTGTTTGAAAACCTTTTCCCCATTCCCCGTGGGGTGGCCTACAACGCGTATCTGATCGCGGATGAAAAAACCGCGCTGATCGATACGGTGGATGCCTCCATCACCCGGCAGTTTCTGGAAAATATCCTGCACACGTTAAACGGCCGGGAGCTGGATTATCTGGTGGTCAACCATATGGAACCGGACCATTGCGCTAATATCGAGGAACTGCTCCTGCGGTATCCCGGCTTGAAGATCGTGGGCAACCGCAAGACCTTTGCGTTTATCCGCCAATTTTACGATATGGATCTGGAGGGCCGCACCCTCACCGTGGAGGAGGGAGATACCCTGTGCCTGGGGCGGCATACCCTGCAGTTCTATTTTGCCCCCATGGTCCACTGGCCGGAGGTGATGGTCACCTATGAAACCAGTGAGCAGATCCTTTTCTGTGCCGATGCGTTTGGCAGCTTTGGCGCCACCGGCGGCTGCCTGTTCGACGACGAGGTGAATTTTGAGCGGGACTGGCTGGCGGATGCCCGCCGGTATTACGGCAACATCGTGGGCAAATACGGCGCACAGGTGCAGGCAGCCTTGAAGAAGCTGTCGGCCCTGAAAATTCGGATGCTTTGTCCGCTGCACGGGGTAGTTTGGCGGAAGGATCTGCCCTACATCCTCGAAAAGTACGACCGGTGGAGCCGGTATGAGCCGGAGGAGCGGGGGGTGGCCCTGATCTACGGCTCCATGTACGGCAACACCGAAAATGCGGTCAACTGCCTGGCCGGCCGCCTGGCAGAAGCGGGGATTCAAAACATCGCCGTACACGATGTGTCCGGCACCCACGTTTCCACCCTGATCGCCGAAGTGCTGCGCTGCAGCCATCTGGTGCTGGCCAGTCCCACCTATAACGGCGGCATCTATCCCCCCATGCTGGATTTTCTGCAGGATATGAAAGCGCTGGACCTGCGCAGCCGCACCGTCGCCCTGATCGAAAACGGTTCCTGGGCGCCGGCAAGCGCCGGACAGATGCGCGCGCGGCTGGAAGAGATGAAGGATATGACCCTTCTGAAACCGGCCGTGACCATCCGTTCGTCCCTCAAAGGGGATGCGGTTGCCGCCCTGGACGAGTTGTCCAAAGCGCTGGCGGATTCCCTGCTGGCCAATTGATCCTGCCGCACCCGCCCGGTGGGAAAGGGGAGCGGCTTTGACAGCCCAACAAACCATTAAAACCCAAAACCCGCCCCGTCAGGCCGTAAAAGCCGGACGGGGCGGGTGCTCTTTTGTGGTGTCTCCTTTTCTTTTTAACCGCCGTCCGGCGGCAGATGCTCAAACGGTCACGGGGAGGGCTGGTCCCCGCCGGAGGATGCGGACTGCCCGTTTGTCCCGCCGTTTTCGCCGGGTAAGCCGTCCGGCTGGCCGGTCAGGCTTTTGCGGTATTCGCGCGGGGACATGCCGTAGAAATCCCGGAAGGCGCGGTTAAAGGTGCGCTGGCTTTCAAATCCCGACTGAAACCCCACATCGGTGATGGAAATGTCGGTATGGCTCAGCAGGCCCTTGGCGTGTTCGGTGCGCAGGTCCAGCAGATATTCGTGAAAGCCGATGCGGATCGTCTCGGAAAACAGGCGGGAAAGCTGCCGCTTGCTGATGCCCAAATGCTCCGCCACGCTTTCCAGGGTCAGCGGCTCGCGAAAATGCTGCATCATGTAC
>ENA-UALL01000558-UALL01000558.1-human-gut-metagenome-genome-assembly--contig:-NODE-558-length-17387-cov-11.315774_pt1 | contig 17387 bp, 9 predicted proteins | sample MGYA00243699_ERZ654466 | MGnify/ENA primary metagenome ERZ654466 (study PRJEB26926, sample SAMN06164635) | human gut metagenome | biome: ENVO:00009003; feature: ENVO:2100002; material: ENVO:00002003...
TTGAAGAATATCGGAGATAACCCATTGGTTATACAAGATGTTGCTACTTCTTGTGGTTGTACTACCGTAGCTTATTCAAAGGAACCGGCATTACCGGGTAAGGAAATAGATTTGGAAGTGGTTTATAAAGCTGAACATCCGGAGCACTTTGACAAGACGATAACGGTATATTGCAATGCAGAAACTTCTCCGTTGGTATTGAAGATTAGCGGGGATGCAAAATAACTGATTGATGGGATGAAGGAGCGGCTGCAATTGAAAAAATGGTTGAATGGAATAACGAATGTATTATTCTGTCTGTGCCTGCTTGTTGTGATACTGATAGTATTGCAGGTGTTTGTGGTGACCTCCTTCAAGATACCGTCGGACTCGATGGAACCATCGTTGCTGGCGGGTGATTGTATTCTGGTGGATAAATGTTCGGGTGGAGCACGCCTATTCAATGTGCTTGATGCCGTGGAGAAAAAGGAGGTGAAGATACAACGTATGTCCGGATGGAGAAATTTTCAGCGGAATGATGTACTAGTGTTCAATTTTCCTTATCCGGGCAGGTGGGACAACATTGCGCTGGACGTGATGTTGTATTACGTGAAGCGCTGTATCGCCGTGCCGGGTGATACGTTGGAGATAAGGAATACACATTATCGTGTGTCCGGATTTGATGGTATCGCAGGAAATGTGCAGGCGCAGGAGGAATTAGGTAAATTGATATCTTCGGGCATGACGGAGGAACGGGGCCTTGTTCTTAAGAGCTTTCCCGATGGTGGCTGTAATGGGTGGACTATCAGCGAGTTTGGGCCTCTTTATATACCGGCCAAAGGCAGCGTGGTAGGAATGAATCCGGAAACACGGTTGCTGTATCGGAACGTGATAGAGTGGGAACAGAAAAAGAAACTGACATTGCATGGAGATTCGGTTCTGCTGGGGGACAGTGTGATACACAATTACCGCTTCTGTGAGAACTATTATTTTGTTTCGGGTGACAAGATGGTGAATTCAAAAGATTCCCGCTACTGGGGATTACTGCCGGAACCATTTATAGTGGGAAGGGCATGGCTGGTATGGAAGTCCGTCAGCCCGAATACTGGAAAAATGAGATGGAAACGTATCTTTAAAAGAATAGACTAAGATGAAAGTTCTGTTTAAATTGCTCTGGATATTATTGATTGCCGGGATATTGGAGGCTTGCAATGCTTCCGGCAGATTGGAGTACGCACTGGAGTGTGCTGCAACCAACAAAGGCGAACTGGAAAAGGTACTGGAACATTATAAAGATGAGCCTGAAAAATATAAAGCCGCTTGTTTCTTGATAGAAAATATGCCTTATCACTATGCCCTTGAAGGTGAAGAACTGGATTCTTTGAAAACAGTGCTGGCTTCGGCAGATGCTTATGGGGTGATGCTGAAGGATACTGCCGTACCGGATTGGGATTATTATACCCCTTCCGGATTGCAGAGAAAACCGGATGTACTGAATATAAGGGCTGAATTCTTGATAAATAACATTGATTTGGCTTTTGATGGTTGGAAAAAGCGTCCGTGGAATGCTTCCCTTTCTTTTGCAGATTTCTGTGAATGGCTGCTTCCCTATCGTATCGGAAATGAGACTCCGGACAACTGGCGGCAGATATACCATGACCGTTATTCCTTTTTGCTGGACGAGGTTTATACGGGTATCGATGTAGTGGAGGCGATTAGCGTAGTTTGGGAGTATTTGCAGAAGGAAGACCCTTACCGGTTTACGTGGGTCTTTAACTATCCGCATTTGGGAGGAGAGTACCTGCTGCATAATCGTATCGGCAAGTGTCAGGATGCTTGTGATTTTATGATTTATGTGATGCGGGCCATCGGCGTCCCGGTAGCCTATGATTTCTATACTTTCAATGCGGAAACACGGAAAGGGCATGTGTGGAATGTGGTGAGGGATGTAACGGGTGTCTGCCTTCCTTTTACTTTCCCTTCCCGGAAGCCGGAACGGGGAAGTTTCTATATTGACAGTCGGCGCCCGAGCGTGGTTTACCGCCGGTGTTTTGGCAGACAATGGGACATGGATGGCGATTTTATGCGGAACCGGTCCGTACCGGCTGCTTTTAAGGATGTGTTTGCAAGAAAAGTGTCGGATAATTATTTTGATTCGAATCTGGAACTGCCGGTAGAAGGGATGGACGGGAATTATGTTTATGTGGGGTTGTTCAGTGCTTATGGGTGGCGGGGAATAGATTTTACTAAGGTAGAAAGTGGAAAAGCGCTTTTCAGGAATTTGGCTTCGAGGCAGGTTTATATATTGTTGGCATTCGCAAACGGGCAGTATCGCCCTATTGGAAATCCTTTTTATTTTGATGGCAAGGATATACATCCTTATGTTGCAGATACCTCCAAGTGCTATTCTGCTGAATTGTATCGGAAATACCCTCTTTCGGAACGTATCAGGAACTATATGGGAGGGATAAAAGACGGGCATTTTGAGGCGGCTTGTGATAAGGATTTTAAAAATGCGGAGTTGTTGTGTACTGTGAAAGATACGCCCGGTATCAATTATAATCACGTTATTCTTGAGAAACCGGTAAGGGGTCGCTATGCCCGTTTTTGTTCTTCGGCAGAGGGATATGCGGAAGTTGCCGAAATGCATTTTTATAAAGGAGAGGAAGAGATTGTCCCTATAGACAGTTGGGGAGATGCTCCAGCCACAGCAAATACTTTTGCCTATCAGGTCTATGATAATGAACCGTTGTCGTATTTCATTTCATCAAAACCCGGTGCAAGTGTAACGGTGGATTTTGGAAAGGTTGTTACTATAGACAATTTTATGTATATGCCCCGTAACGATGATAACTTTGTCAGGATAGGGGATTGTTATGAACTCTTCTATTGGGGAGAGGGCTGTTGGAACTCATTGGGGAAGAAAATGGCAGAAAAACCTTTTCTGCCATATGACGGGATACCATCGGGAGCTTTGCTCTATTTGCATGACAGTACCCGTGGAGAAGAAGAACTGATATTTCATATGGAAGATGGTAAGCAGGTATTTGTATCGGATTGTAAGGATTGATTGGATTGTCTTTCAGATTGGAATAGAAAAAAATGGAATAGTGATATGAAACATTGGTGTGTATGGGTATGGTTTACAGCAGGTCTGTTTATGGCTTGTTCTTCGGAAAATCAGTGGTTGGACACAGCTTTGAATCTTGCCGGTGATAACCGTGCGGAGTTGCAAAAGGTACTGGACCGTTACAAGGAAGAGGACGGTGACAAATATCGTGCTGCTTGTTTTCTGATAGAGAATATGCCTTTTCATGGTGCTTACGAGGGAAAGGCCTTGGAGAATTACAGGAAGTATTTCAGTGAATACGTTTCATTTCCTTATTCCAGGCATGTGCAAGAGTTGATTGATTCCTTGAAAAGAGCAGATGGAGAATTTTCTATAAATCAATTGACTTATAAGAGGGACATTATGACGGTGGATTCCGCTTTTTTGGTCAATCATATAGAATGGGCATTCAAAGTCTGGCGGGAGCAACCTTGGGGAAAGCATGTTGATTTTGATACTTTCTGCGAATATATATTGCCTTATAGAATAGGGGATGAGCCGCTTTCTCTCTGGCGCAAAGAAATTTATGAGTGCTATAGCCCGATTTTGGATGAATTCAGGAAGACAGATGAGGCTGATAATCCTAAGGTTGCCGCCCAGTTGTTGATGGATACGTTGCGGAAAGCGAACTACCGGAATACGGCTCTTTTTCCGGTGGGGCCTCATTTGGGACCGGATGTACTGAAATGGCATACGGGCAGTTGCCGAGAGTTTACGGATGCCATGATATATGTGTTGCGGGCATTGGGCATTCCGTGCGGAGTAGATAGGGTGATGGTATTGGGAGACAACAATGCCTCTCATTTCTGGAATTTTGTTTTGGATAAGGAAGGAAAGACATACATTGCAAATCTTCCTTATGAAGAAGTATGGAGCAAAGCGGAAGAATATAGCATTTCGAGGGGAAAAATGTACCGGGCAACCTATAGTATTGATAAGGAGGCGGTACGGAAACTGGGGAAATATTCCGATGTTTACCCGGCATTCCGACGTCCGTTCTTCCGCGATGTCACTGCACTTTATACCGGTAACAGGAATTGGACTGTAGCTCTTCCGGATTCTTTGCTTTCCGGACAGTTTCGTGAGGGGGATATGGTGTATTTGTGCCTTGCCAACAGACTACAATGGCAACCTATAGGATATACTTTCTTTAAGAAGGGGGAGGCTCGTTTTGAGGATGTGGGAGGCGGGGCGGTCTTTACGCTGGCTGCCTGGAACGGAAAGGAATACGCTGCAGTATCTTCTCCTTTTCTTCTGGAGCGTGAAACCGGAAAGATACGGTTCATTGTTCCGGAAGCTGAAAAGCAGGAATTGGTCTTGTATAGGAAGTGCCATCTTACTTTGAGTGTTCTTTTCAATGACCGGATGATTGGGGGAGTAGTGGAAGGAAGCGACCGGGCAGACTTTGGGTGGAAGGATACTCTACTTTTGATAAAGGAGGCTCCGTATCGGCTATATACTGTGGCCCGGTTGAAGTCTGATAAACCGTATCGGTATATGCGCTATAAGGGTGCTGACGGATGTTTCTGTAATATCTCGGAACTGGCTTTTTATGAGAATACGGAAGATACCATACCTCTATATGGGGAAATCATAGGTACTCCGGGAAGTTTTGAAGACAATACACATGAATATTTGAACGCATTTGACGGTAATCCGGATACTTCATTTGATTATATACATCCGGATGGAGGATGGACCGGGATGGACTTTGGAAGTCCCCATCGTGTGGAGAAGGTGGTGTATACTCCTCGTAATGAGGTGAATTTTATTTATAAAGGTAATTTGTATGAATTGTTTTATTGGGGTGGAGGAAAATGGAATTCTGTCGGGCGGCAAATGGCTGTGTCAGATTCTATTGTCTATTCAGGGTTTCAAGGTGCTTTATTTTATCTGAAGAATCACACAGCCGGTAAAGATGAACGGATTTTTGAATATAAAGACGGGAAACAAATCTTTTGGTGAATTATAGAATACTATTGAATATTTGATAGATAGAATGAATAATGTACGTAATCTATTGACTGGAAGTTTGGTCTACATTGCTTGTATAGTTTTATTGTCTTTGGCATGTAACGTTTCTTCCGGACTTCCTGTAGCTGATGTTATAGGGCAATGGCTCTATTTCGATAAAAGTGCATTGGTAGTTGCAGGATGTCTGTTGATGGCTGGATTGATGATGGAAAAAAGGTATTTTCTTTTTATACCGGTTTCGTGGGTATTGGTAATGCTGGGGGGCATTGAGGCTGTTTGGGGATTGAGGCAGCTTTATGGTTATGCTGTGTCCAACCATTCCTTGTATGTATTGACAGGTTCTTTCTTCAATCCGGGGCCTTATTCCGGCTATTTGGCCATGATACTTCCGGTCTGTCTGTATCAATGGCTGACCAAGAGGGGGGAGATTCTCTGCTCTGACCGGAATGATGGAAGAAGATGGGAAAAGGTGATGGATAAGGCTGGAACTATGGTCGCTGGTGGTGTGATGCTGCTTATCCTTTGTGTGCTTCCGGCAGGAATGAGCCGTTCGGCATGGTTGGCGGCAGGAGTTTCCTGTCTGTGTGTATATGCTTGGCATATGGATTGGACGGATAAGTTCAGATTATTATGGCAGCAGCAAAGGCAGCGTGTGGTGATGGTAGTGGTCGGTGGATTCTGTGTCTTGCTATTGGCAGGCTATTTACTGTTTGTCTTGAAACCCGATTCTGCACGTGGCCGTCTTTTCATGTGGAAGATAACTTGTCGTGCCATTGCAGAAAAGCCGTTGACCGGATATGGGATTCATAATTTCGCAGCAGCCTATGGAAATGCGCAGGAAACTTATTTTGCAGCAGGTGATTATGAACCGTGGGAGGAACGTGTGGCGGGAAGTCCGGAATATGCATTCAATGAATATCTGCAGGCTGCGGTCGAACTGGGCATTCCTTTGGCGGTATGTCTATTGGTTGTGGTCGTGCTGTGTTTGTATAGGGGAGTCCGTAAAGGACGTTATGGTATCTGTGGGGCTATTCTTTCTTTGATGATATTCTCTTTTTCCTCCTATCCGCTACAACTTCCGGTATTTATCGTTACATTTGGAGGATTGCTTGTGGCGTGCTTGTCCGGTGCCGACCGTTGGCAATGGTTGGGGCTGGCTGTATCAGTAGGCATCATTGGCGGTTTTCGCCTGAAGAATGACTTGCAAGTGGAGCAGGCCTGTCGGGAGTGGATGAATGCGCGTGTGTTGTATAGTGCAGGTGCGTATCAATCGGCAGAGAAAGAGTACGGGCGCCTTTATCCTCTGTTGAGAGACCGGGCATCTTTCTTGTTCGAATATGGGCATGGATTGCACAAGCAGCAGCAGTTCGGTAAATCCAACCGTATTTTGAAAGAAGCTTTGCAGCGCAGCTGTGATCCGATGATACTGAATGTGATAGGCAAGAATTATCAGCAGATGGGTGACTGCTTATCAGCGGAAGACTGGTTTATCCGTTCCACCCATCGGTTGCCGGGGCGTATTTATCCCTATTATCTGCTTGCGAAGCTTTATGCGGAACCAGGATTCAGACAACCGGACAAGTTTGAAAAAATGAAGCGGATGGTATTGACGAAAGAGCCGAAAGTGCATTCTACGGCAATACGACAGATGAGGGAGGAAATAAAAAAGATTCAGCTTATTTTTGTCCATATTAAAAAAGATGAATAAAAACGGAAAGTGTTAATAATGAGTGAACTAATTGCTAAAGTGCTATGAAAAAAGTGTCCACATGCAAATATCGGTTCGTTTTTTTGAAACGATTAATTTTATCAATTTATAATTGAGTATGAATATGAAGACACAGAACTATCGATACCTGCTATGCATGGCCGTTGCACTGCTTGCCGCCTGCTCCGATGCCGGAAAGGGAAAAGAGTCCGAGGAAGGGGTGGCAACCGTCCTGCCAAGTGAAAGCAATGAAGTGACCGTGAAAGTCCTGAAGCGGGCGACCTTTGAACATGAACTGGTGAGCAACGGAAAAGTAACCGCCGGTGCCATGGCGGATTTGCGTTTTGAGACCACCGGTGTAGTGGCACACATCTACGTGAAGAACGGTGACCCGGTGCGCAAAGGGCAGAAACTTGCCGAACTGGATAAGTTCCGTCTGAAGAACAAGACCGCGCAAGCCAAGGATGCTCTGGACAAAGCGGAACTTGAGCTGCAGGACGTATTGATAGGGCAAGGCTATCCGGTGGGTGATACTTCCAAAATTCCTGCCGACATCATGAAGCTGGCACGAGTAAAGAGCGGTTACGACCAAAGTCTCTCCCAGTACGAACTCGCCGCCTATGAAGAAGAGCATGCTACGCTGGTTGCCCCCTTCGACGGCGTGGTGGCGAACCTCTTTTCCAAGCCCTTTAACGAGGCAAGCACTTCGGAATCTTTCTGCTCCATCATTGGCACTCAGAGCATGGAAGTGGACTTTACGGTACTGGAAAGTGAACTCCCCCTGATAAAGAGTGGCGACAAGGTGATTGTCACCCCTTACTCGGATGCCGCTTCCAAACAAGAGGGCCGCATCACCCAAATCAATCCTCTGGTAGATGATAAGGGAATGGTGAAAGTAAAGGCATCCGTCAATGGCAGGGGACGTCTGTTTAGCGGCATGAATGTGAGGGTAAATGTACACCGTTCTCTGGACAGTCAGCTCGTGATACCCAAAAGTGCCGTCGTACTGCGTTCGGGTAAGCAAGTCGTCTTTACCCTGAAAGACGGAAAGGCGCAGTGGAACTATGTGCAGACCGGACTGGAGAATGCGGAAAGCTACAGCATGGCCGACGATGCCCTGAAAGAAGGCGATACGGTCATCGTGACGGGAAATGTGAATTTGGCACATGAGGCGCCGGTGAAGGTGGTGGAAAATTGAAAGATGAAAATTGAAAGTTGAAAATTCATAATTCACAATTTAAATTCATAATTGAAAATTGATAAAGTTTTTGATACAGCGGCCTATTGCCGTACTGATGGCATTTACAGCATGCTTCATTGTCGGGCTGGTGACTTACTTCACCTTGCCGGTATCCTTGCTGCCCGATATTGCCATCCCGGAAATTACAGTGCAGGTGTCGGCGCAGAATACCTCGGCGCGTGAATTAGAGAATACGGTGGTGAAACCTCTGCGGCAGCAGCTCATCCAGGTGGCGAAACTGAAGGACATGGACAGCGAGACGCGCGATGGTGCAGGCATCATCCGCCTGGGCTTCGACTTCGGTACGAATACCGACCTTGCCTTCATAGAAGTGAACGAGAAGATTGACGCCGCCATGAACTATCTGCCCAAGGATGCCGAACGCCCGAAGGTGATAAAGGCAAGTGCGACGGACATTCCTGTCTTCTACCTCAATCTGACCCTAAAAAACGACAGTGCATACGGCAAGGTGGACGAACGCGCGTTTCTTGATTTGTGCGAGTTTGCCGAAAATGTCATAAAGCGTCGCATCGAGCAGTTGGCGGAAGTGGCAATGGTGGATGTCACGGGTTTGGTCGAACGCCAGTTACAGATTGTGCCCGACCCGGATAAGCTTGCTGTGTTGGGGCTCTCCATTGAAGACATAGAAAACGTGCTGGCGCAAAACAACGTGGAGCCGGGCAGCATGACCGTGCGCGACGGCTACTACGAATACAACATTAAGTTCTCCACCCTGCTGCGGACAGAGGAGGACGTGAAGGGCATCCTGCTGCGAAAGGAAGGACGTATCATCCGCTTGGGAGACTTCTGCCGGGTAGAGATTGTTCCTGCCAAGGAGAAAGGTGTCTCCATGAGCAATGGCAAGCGTGCCGTTACCCTTGCCGTCATCAAGCAGGTGGACGAGAATATGGAAGACATGAAGCTTGCCATCAACAGCACGATGGACTACTTCAAGAAAGTATATCCCGACATTGATTTTAGCATCAGCCGTAACCAGACGGAGTTGCTGGACTATACCATCTCCAATCTTCAGCAAAATTTGTCGTTGGGTTTCCTGTTCATCTGCATTGTGGCGGTACTCTTCTTGGGTGACATCAAATCACCGTTCATCATCGGGTTGAGTATGGTGGTATCTATTGTCATCTGCTTCCTGTTCTTCTACTTGTTCAAGATGTCACTCAATATCATTTCTTTGTCGGGATTAATCCTGGCGTTGGGTATGATGATTGACAGCAGCATCATTGTGACGGAGAACATTTCGCAGTATCGCGAACGGGGCTATTCGTTGCGGCGGGCTTGCGTGACGGGAACGAGTGAGGTGATTACGCCCATGCTGAGTTCGTCGCTGACCACTATTGCCGTATTTGTGCCGCTGATATTTATGAGCGGCATTGCAGGGGCGTTGTTCTATGACCAGGCATTCTCTGTTACGGTAGGGTTGCTGGTTTCCTACTTCACGGGTATCATGCTGCTGCCGGTCCTCTATATGCTGGTCTACCGGACGGGGTTGCGCGGCAGGTCGTGGTTCTCCCGCATCCGCATCAACAATCCGTTGAAGGAACATACGCTGGACCGTTTTTATGATGCGGGCATCGACTGGGTATTTTCCCACAAGACGGTAAGTATCATATTCTGTGTGGTTTCTATTCCTCTTTGTGTCTTTCTGTTCTATTCCATAGCCAAGGAGCGTATGCCGCAGATAGACCAGAATGAACTGATAGTCCACGTGGAATGGAACGAAAATATACATGTGGACGAGAACCGGCATCGTGTGAATGTGCTGTTCGGACAGTTGCTGGACGAGACTGTGGAACAGACGGCTGCCATAGGCCAGCAGGACTATCTGCTGAACCGTGAGCAGGCTCTCTCTTCTTCGGAGGCAGAATTGTATTTCAAGACTTCCTCGCCTGACGGGATTGCTCCCTTGCAGAAGCAGGCGGGCGAGTGGCTGACACGGGAATATCCGTTGGCGACAGTCTCCTTTTCTCCACCCGAAACCGTGTTCGAGAAGCTTTTCGTGACCGGGGAGGCCGATGTGGTGGCGGAACTTTATGCCCGTAACAAGGAGAAGGCGCCGGCGGCGGAAGAATTGCGCGGACTGGAACAACAGTTTGCGGAGCTTACGGGGACAGCGCCCGTAGGTATCGCTTTCGAGAACCAGCTTGACATAAGCATCCTGCAGGAAAAGCTGTTGCTCTATGACGTTTCGTATGACGAGCTTTACCGTACGTTGCGGACAGCGTTCAAGGAGAACAGCGTAGCTATGCTCCATTCCTACCAGCAATACCTGCCTATCAGCATTGTGGGCGAGGAGCGGACAGTGAACGAGGTGCTGCTGCAGACATTGATACAGACCCGTCCGGACAGTAAGGGCGAAGTGGAGTATATTCCGCTTCGGGAGCTGGTAAAGGTGCGTCCGGCCGAGGATTTGAAAACGATTACGGCAGGACGCAACGGTGAATATATACCGTTCCGTTTCTATGAAGTGGACGATGCTCCGGAGTTGATGGAAAAGGTGAAGCGGGAGGCAGATGCCACGGGTGACTGGGATACGGCCTTCTCCGGCAGTTTCTTCTCCAACCGCCAGATGCTGGACGAGTTGGTGGTGATTCTTTTCATCTCTATCCTGCTGATGTATTTCATTCTTGCCGCCCAGTTCGAAAGCTTCGTGCAGCCGCTCATCGTGCTGCTGGAAATTCCGATAGATGTGGCGTTTGCCCTGCTTCTGTTGTGGATATGCGGGCATACCTTGAACCTGATGTCTGCCATCGGACTGATTGTGACGTGCGGTATCATCATCAACGACTCCATCCTGAAGCTGGATGCCATTAATGAATTACGGAAAGAGGGGATGCCGTTGCTCGAGGCCATCCACGAGGCGGGACGGAGAAGGCTCCGGCCCATCATCATGACATCGCTCACCACGATATTTGCCATGGTTCCGCTGCTGTTCTCGTTCGATATGGGGTCTGAGTTGCAAAAGCCGCTTTCCATAGCGATGATTGGGGCGATGTTCGTGGGGACACTGGTCAGTCTGTTCATCATCCCGTTGATATATTGGTTTATTTATAGAAAAGAAAGAGCATGAAGAAATTAAGTCTTATACTTTTGTTCAGTCTGGGAGCCTTTTCCGCTTTTGCCCAACAGCGGATAACGCTCGATTTGCAGCAGACCATTGCCCTGGCGAATGACAGTTCGCTGGAAGCCTTCCGCACCAAGAACATGTATCTGGCCGGTTATTGGGAATACCGCACCTATAAGGCAAACCGCCTTCCCAGCCTGACGCTGAACATGACTCCGGCACAGTACAACCGTGATATCACCAAGCGTTACGACTCCGAACAGGACCTTGACATCTATCGCAGCCAGCAATCCTTCTATGCATACGGCAATCTTGCCGTCAGACAGAATTTCGACTTGACGGGCGGTACGTTCTATCTGGATACGGAGCTGGGCTATATGCGGAGCTTCGGTGGAAACAAGTATACCCAGTTCACCAGTGTTCCGGTTCGTTTGGGCTACTCGCAGAGTCTGGTCGGTTACAATCCTTTCCGTTGGGAACGCAGGATTGAGCCGCTGAAGTACGAAAAGGTGAAGAAGGAGTATATTTACAATGCAGAGCGAGTATCCGAGCAGGCCACTACCTATTTCTTTGCGCTTGCCATGGCACAGGCGGAATATGACTTGGCCAAGGACAATGCCGTCTCCACCGATACCCTCTACCGCATCGGCATGCAGCGCTTGAAAATAGCCGCCATCAGCCGTGCCGACCTGCTGACGCTGAAACTCGACGTGGTGAACGCCCGCAATACTTTGCAGAATGCCGCCAGTGCCTTGAAGCGCGCCATGTTTTCGTTGGCATCTTTCCTGAATATGGAGAAGAACACGGATATCAGGGTGTCGCTTCCGGGACGTCCGAGGGCGCTGACCATACCGGTTGATGAGGCTTTGCTGGCCGCTCAAGCCAACAATCCGGAATTTCTGGGGCTTCGTCAGGAAGTGCTGGAAGCCGAGCAGACAGTAGACAAGACGAAGAAGGAATCGCGCTTCAACGCCAGCATCAACGCCAGCGTCGGCTTCAACCAGGTGGCGGAGAAATTCGGTGAAGCATACAGGCATCCCATGCAGCAGGAGATGGTGTCGGTCAGTGTCTCCATTCCACTGGTGGATTGGGGCGTGAGGAAAGGCAAATACAACATGGCGAGGAACAATCTGAACGTGGTGAAGACTTCTGCCAGGCAAAGTGAAATCAGCATTGAGGAGGAGGTTATCATGACCGTCAGCGACTTCAACGTCCAGCAAGCCCTCGTCGCCAGTGCCGAAGAGGCCCTCGACCTTGCCATCCTGGCGTATAACGAAACCCGCCAGCGCTTCATTATCGGCAAGGCAGACATCAACAGCCTGACCCTCTCGCTGAACCGCCAGCAGGAAGCGCAACGCAATTACATCTCCGCCTTGCAGGACTACTGGCTGAATTATTACAAGATACGGAAACTGACGTTGCACGACTTTGCCAGCGGATTTTCGCTGTCGGAAAAATTTGATTATAATAACTGATGAAACGAGTTTCTTCCTTCACCGTCATAGTGGCGTTTGTCTGCCTTGCTTTGGTAGGGGTGGCGTTGATACCGCTGCTCCCCGTCAAGCTGAATCCGTCACGCAGCCTGCCCGGCTTCACGGTGGGTTTCAGCATGCCTGGCACTTCGTCGCGGGTGGTGGAGATGGAAGTGACCAGCAAGCTGGAATCCATGCTGGCGCGTATCCGCGGAGTGAAGCGGCTGAACTCCACCTCGGGCAACGGCTACGGCAACATTACTGTGGAGCTGGACAAGCATGCCGATGTCGAGGCAGTCCGCTTCGAAGCTTCCACCATCATCCGGCAGACGTGGCCCCAATTGCCCGAAGGTGTCAGCTATCCCACCATTCACATGAAAGTGCCCGACGAGAACGCCTCACGCCCTTTCATGTCCTTCACACTGAATGCCCCTTCCACTCCGATATTGATTCAGCAGTATGCCGAGGAGCATATCAAGCCGCGGCTGGCAAATATTCCGGGTATCTATAAGGTGGAACTCAGCGGTGCCACGCCCATGGAGTGGAGACTGGAATATGACAGTGAACAGTTGCGCTTGCTGGGTGTGACCCTATCGGACATCAGCGAGGCAGTACAGCGGCATTACCGGAAGGAATTTCTGGGTACGCACAATGTGGATACAGGTAACGGTAGCCGGGAATGGATACGCCTGGCACTGGTGCCGGAGAGCAACTCCCTTGGTTTTAATCCTGCTGCCATCACCGTGACGGCTACCGACGGGAAACTGCTCCGCTTGGACGAACTGGTGTCGGCTGTCCGTATGGAGGAGGAGCCGCAAAGCTATTACCGCATCAATGGGCTGAATTCCGTCTATCTATCCATTACTGCGGAAGAAACTGCCAACCAGTTGCAACTGAACCGTGCCGTGATGGACGAGATGGAAGCTGTTCGGCAGGTACTTCCTGTCGGATATGAAGTGCATACCAGCTATGATGCGACCGAGTACATACGGGAAGAACTGGACAAGATTTACTTCCGTACCGGTTTGACGGTACTCATCCTGCTTGTATTCGTATGGCTCATTACTCGTAAGTTGAAATATCTTTTTCTGATAGTTACCAGCCTGGCTGTAAATATAGCGGTGGCACTTATCTTCTACTACCTCTTCGGACTTGAGATGCAGCTTTATTCGCTGGCGGGTATCACTGTCTCGCTGAATCTAGTGATAGACAGCACCATTGTCATGACCGACCACATTCTGCATCGGCGTAATCTCAAGGCCTTCCTGTCGGTGTTGGCGGCAACCCTCACTACGATGGGTGCGCTTGTTATCATTTTCTTCCTTGACGAGAAGATACGGCTCAACCTGCAGGACTTTGCAGCGGTAGTGATCATCAATCTGGCTGTTTCCTTGATGGTGGCGTTGTTCTTTGTTCCGTCGATGATTGAGAAGATAGGACTGGTGAGGCGGATTACGGGGAAGAAGAGGCGTCTTGTCTTGCCGGGGCTGACGCAAACATTCAAAACAAGGTTGGGACGGATTTTCAGACGTTTCCCCGTTTATTTCTCCTGCTGTTACTCTGCTCTCATCCGTTTTCTGTGCCGTTGGCGCTGGGCTGTATGCCTGCTGTTACTGTTGGGTTTCGGTCTGCCCGTTTTTCTGTTGCCCGACAAACTGGAAGGAGGGGGAAAATGGGAAGCTGCTTACAATAAGGTATTCGGTTCGGATACCTATAAGGAGTCGGTGAAACCCATTGTGGACAAGGCGCTGGGCGGCAGCTTGCGGCTTTTCATACAGAAGGTGTACGAAGGCAGTTACTTCACCCGTAATGAGGAGGTGGTGCTCTATGCCAACGCCAACCTTCCCAATGGCAGCACCCTCGAGCAGATGAACACTTTGATGAAACGTATGGAGACCTACCTCAGCCGGTTCAAGGAAATCAGGCAGTTTCATACTTCCATTTACAGCCCCCGGCGTGCCAGTATGCAGATTTATTTTAAGAAGGAAGCCCGGAACAGCGGTTTTCCCTATACACTGAAAGCCAATATGATAAGCAAGGCACTGGAACTGGGAGGCGGCAGCTGGGGCATCTACGGATTGCAGGACCAGGGGTTCAGTAATGACGTCCGCGAGAGTGCCGGCTCCTACCGCATCAGGATGTACGGCTACAACTACGACGAACTCTATGAGTGGGCGGAGAAGCTGAAGGCCAAGCTGCTGACGCACCGGCGTATCAAGGAAGTGCTCATCAATTCGGAGTTCTCCTGGTGGAAGGATGACTATCAGGAATTCTACTTCAACCTGAACAAGGAGCGCATGGCGCAAGAGGGCATCGACGCGCAAGTGCTTTTCTCTGCGGTGCGCCCCATCTTCGGCAAGAATCTGGAGATTGGCTCGGTAGCGGCCGAGCAGGGAACGGAGAAAATCAAGCTCTCTTCCCGCCAGTCTGCCGAATATGACATCTGGGCAATGCAGTTCTTTCCCTATGGAGTAGGAAACGGCAAGCATTACAAACTTTCCGAACTGGCTACTGTGGAAAAGGGACAGATGCCGCAGGAGATTGCCAAAGAAAACCAGCAGTACCGCCTCTGCCTGCAATACGAATATATCGGCTCCAATGAGATGGGCAACAAGATACAGAAACGTGACCTGGAGGAGTTCAACAAACTGTTGCCGATGGGTTATACAGCCGAGTCGGACAGCAACAGTTGGTCATGGGGCGAGAAGGACAACCGCCAATACCTGCTTCTGCTGGTGGTGATAGCCATCATCTTCTTTACGACCAGCGTTCTGTTCAACTCCCTGAAGCAGCCGCTTGCCATCATCTTTGTGATTCCGGTTTCTTATATCGGGGTATTTCTTACTTTCTATTGGTTCCGGCTGAACTTCGACCAGGGCGGTTTTGCCTCGTTCGTCCTGCTGTGCGGCATCACGGTGAATGCCAGCATCTATGTCCTGAACGAGTACAACAGCATCCGACGTCGTTTCCCCCGTCTTTCCGCTCTTCGTGCCTACGTCAAGGCGTGGAATGCGAAGGTCGTTCCTATTTTCCTCACGGTAGTTTCTACCATTCTGGGATTTATCCCTTTCATGATAGGTGAGGACAAGGAGGCTTTCTGGTTTCCATTGGCGGCGGGTACCATTGGCGGACTGGTGATGTCCGTCATCGGTATCTTCTTTTTCCTGCCGGTTTTTGTGCTGAAACAGCGTGATTTTCTTAGGAAATGATTACTTTTGCTCGATTTTGTTACCTGAATGGATACTTGAATTTTAAATATGGAAAGTGCGGAGTACTCTTTGGATGAGTTATTATGTCAGTCTCTTCTGTTGTTTCGTCAGTATCGGTTTTATGATGCTCCGGAATGTGGAGAAAAGGCATTCCGGATATTGGAGGAAGCCCATGTATGGATGGGGCGTACGCAAGAGTGTGTGGATATGGCGAAATGGGGGTGCGTGATAGAGTGTCTTGCGCAGAAATACTACATAGAAGATGATACGGATGCGATTCTGGAAGAAATTGATGCTGCCTTGGTTGCGCATTGGAAGAGGATAGAGAAAATCCATGCAGAAGTCACCACCGTTTATTTATGGCTGGGGTACTATTTCCTGCTACGTTTCAGAAACCGGGAATCCCGTTCCCATTCCCGTTGTAAACAGATAATGTCCAGCTTGTTGTGTGCTTTGGTCGAAATCTTCCGTAAGGTGGAGAAGGGGGGAGCCCCGACAGAAGTCTTGTCACATCTTTCGGTAGATGTTTGGGGAGAGACCGTCTGCTGGATGGAGCAGGTACATGATTCCCGTCTTTGCGAGAAGCAGTCGTCAGCTTTGCTGGCACAACTCTATAACCTGAAAAGTGTGGAGTTGGAAAAAGGTCCGGGAAAGCAGGATGCTTTGCTCCAGCAGATTCTGGAGTTTTATTGCTTTTAAGGGAAAATTATCTCTGCTTAGTTTCATCATTTCTGCTTCCACACTTCCACCTACTTCCTGCATCCCTTTATTCATCGGCATTACAAGTGCTGTGGAAGCAACTCAAAAAGGTGGAAGCAACTTTTGCTTCCACAGCGGAAATACGCCGGAAAGTAAGTTAATATCTTGTTTGTTAGTGTATTAATAGAATGTACAGCATTTTGCAAATATCTTGTTTACACGATATGCGTTTCGTGTAAACACGGTATTAACTTCGTAAAAGACCGTTTACCGATAGACTGCAGCTGGGCTCATAATAGGAATAAGATAGGTGCACAGTATGGGGAAACTATGAGTATAATAGGTGTTCAACGGGCATGAGGCACCTTGTTGACGGTCGTTAGTCGAGTGGTTGACGGCCGTTGGCAGAGCGCATCACGGCCGATAGGCGCTGATAACTCCGTACAGAAAATGGAAAGGAAGCCTATGTAAGGGGAAACAAGCTCTGAGCTATTTGTTTTGTTTGTCACATTTATCTTGTTTTTGTACATTGTTGAAGCGGTTTTTTGTATCTTTGAAGGGAGAGGCCGTAAAAAAGCTTATTCTCATCCAAAGTTTAATTATATATACATGGATTATGAAGCGATGTATAGTACTGTTCATAACATTCTGCTGTGCAGTTGTTTTTAATGCACAGGCAAATGGCATTGTGACTGATGGAGAAAAAGGATTGCCGTTGGCTGGTGTGAATATTTATCTCCAAAAGGATTCTGTGGGCATAGGAGTTATACGTAATGATAATCTGGTAAAGAACATGTTCATATGAAAAAACTGCTATATCTTGGGCTTTTGTCCGTTTGCGTACTGTTAGGTTCTTGCGTAGAGAAGAACGTATCCAATGTTTTTGATAAGGTAGAGAGGTATATGGATGTATAT
>ENA-UALL01000584-UALL01000584.1-human-gut-metagenome-genome-assembly--contig:-NODE-584-length-16797-cov-7.237546_pt1 | contig 16797 bp, 14 predicted proteins | sample MGYA00243699_ERZ654466 | MGnify/ENA primary metagenome ERZ654466 (study PRJEB26926, sample SAMN06164635) | human gut metagenome | biome: ENVO:00009003; feature: ENVO:2100002; material: ENVO:00002003...
TTACGAAAAAGCCATCGACCTTTTGCGTCCCGCCATGCAAAAATTCCCCGACGATGCGAGTTTAAAGGAAAAATACGAGTATTATATGGGGTTTGAACCGGTGTCGATATTTGACATGGAGCCGTTTACGGAAGATAAAGGAATTAACATCAAGTCCTCCGCAAAAGACAATATGGGAAATATATACGAGCAAGCATTTTCCGACTATCCCCGTGAACACGACTCCATAAGCCAGACTTATGATATCGGGAAAAAATATAATCAACTAACCGGCATCGTTTCTATTGCTCCAGGATTAGGCTATGACCATATTGTCACTGTAAAATTTTATGGCGATGGGCAACTGTTAAAAGAAATAAAAATGGGAAAAGCTTACAAACCAAATCCTTTTTCAATAGATATCACAGGGGTCACGGATTTAAAAATTGAATATCCCGCTAATGGTTCCGGTTTAAATAATATGCTATTAGTTGCCGATGTCACCCTGCAAAAAACCGTAAAATAAAACGATAGGAAAAGAGGGAACATGATGTTTTGTAAAAATTGCGGCCATGAAATAGAGGATTCGGCCCGTTTCTGCACAGCCTGTGGCACGGCGGTGGAGCGCCCTGCGCAACCCTCCCCCGGAGCAACAACCACAGCCGCGGCGGGAACGCCCGCACCGCAGGGCTATCCCTACACCCCTCCTGCGGCGCCCCCTGCTCCGCCGTCTTTAGCCGCTCCAGTCCCGGTTAAGAAAAAGAAAACCGGAATCGTGCTGCTGTGCATCGGCATACTGGTTGTGATTGCCGTTGGCGCTGTTTTGCTGGGCGTATGGGGCTTAAAGAAAAGCACATCTTTCCAGTTGGGCAATACCCCTGCCAATCTGTATTGCGGTGGTATAACGGCCGAACACGAGGGAACCGTCTATTTTTCGTATGCCAATGGAACCTATGTCCGCCAAAACGGCCAAACACAAAGAATTTTTGACCGCCCCCTCGCCTATATCAATGTCCACTCCGATGGAAGCCTGTATGGCATCACGCTCCTTTCAGAAGAATCAGAAGAGATCGCTGTTGTACATATAGATTCCAACGGCGGCTTTTTGCAGACCCTTTATACTTTTGATGAAAATACCACCCGTATGTTTTTGGCGTTGTACGGCGATGATTTGTTTATTCAATCCGAGTCCGCTTTGCTGAAGCTCAACATTCCCTCGAATGAAATCACTACATTGGAAGACCGTCTCAACCAAAACGGCATCGCCTCCGTTTCGATAGACGAAAAGGGGTTGTATTATATGAAAGGGGAGGGCGAAGCAAAAGCCCTTTACCACCTGCCCTTTGGCGAAACCACCCCTGTAAAATGTTATGCGACGGCCGCTATGTATTTTGCGTCCGGATTCGACTTCTATCCCCCGGTGACAGAGGGGCAAGTGTATATGTTTGACGACCGTGAGCTGAAAGTCAACGCGATCCATGCGCTTACGGGTTTGTTAAGTACGTATCATCTCGAAACGATTGGGGAAGAAGTCAGCGGCACCACCGAAGATATTCCTTTGTGGTGTTCCGGTTCAGAGATGTACTGCATAATGAACCTGACCGATGACAGCGGCCAGGCGCTTTGTCAAGTAACGTTGTTGGAAAATGGGACAGGCGATTTGCGCGTACTGGCCACAGGAGATTTTTACGGTTATTGGATTAATGTAGTGGGCAATCAAGTGTATTGCATCTCTATGGACAGCGAAAGCAAGGTACCTGTTTATGTATACGATACCCAAACCGAAAATCTGGTGCCGCTGGATCTGCCCTGAATGAATTTTTCCAAAGGATTTCAAAACCTGCCAAGATGGCGGCATTGGCTTGATGACGGGCATTTTGATTTGTTTTATTGATTTTTCCCGCAGCAGCGTCTATCTAAAAAGCGGATGGAAGGGGTGCCTTCCATCCGCTTTTAGTCTTTTTGCCTAAGGATACACAGTCCCATAAGAACCACATCATTTTTCTGTATTTCACATGCGGCTTTATTTAAGACGCCGGTCCCCTTGGGGATCGGCGTCCTGCTTAAGCTGGCTGTGTACAAGCCACAATATCGGTTCCCCTTAGAACCGCAAATTACTCGCCTGCCATATCCACCGCCTGCACCTGTATGCCCCCCTCGCCGTCCACCGTCAGGTGGATGGCCGTGACCGGGTCGTCCGCCCGGTTGACCAGCAGAAAGGCGATCTGGTTTTCCACCTGGCGGCGGATGGCGTTGCGCAGGTCGCGCGCCCCCCGCTTGCCGCCGGCGGCTTTGGCGGCCAGGGCCGCCGGGACCGCATCCTGCCAGGTGAGGGTGATCCCCCGCTCGGCCAGGGTGGGCACCAGCTCGCCCAGCATCAGCCCGGCGATGCGGGTATAGCTATCCTGCGACAGGGGCTGGAAATAGACGATCTCATCCACACGGCTGATAAACTCCGGCCGCAGGAATTCCCGAAGGGCCTTCATGGCCTTGTCCTTGCCCGCCTGGGCGGAGGTTTTGCCAAAGCCCATCAGGTTTTCGGTGATCTGGCTGCCCGCGTTGGAGGTCATGACAATCACGGTGTTTTCAAAGTTGACCACCCGGCCGTGGGCGTCGGTCACCCTGCCCTCGTCCAGGATCTGCAACAGCAGGTTGAGCACATCGGGATGGGCCTTTTCGATCTCGTCAAACAGCAGCACCGAATAGGGCTTGCGGCGCACCTTTTCGGTGAGCTGCCCGGCCTCGTCGTACCCGACATAGCCGGGAGGGGACCCGATCAGGCGGGACACCGCGTGCTTTTCCATGAATTCCGACATATCCATGCGGATGAGGGTATCCGGCGTGTCGAACAGCTCGGCCGCCAGCACCTTGACCAGCTCGGTCTTTCCCACGCCGGTGCTGCCCACAAAGATGAAAGAGGCGGGACGGCGGCGGGGGCTGATCTGCACCCGGCTGCGGCGGATGGCGGCGCAAACCAGCTCCACTGCTTCATCCTGGCCGATGATTTTTTCCTTGAGCCGGTCTTCCATATGCGCCAGCTTGGCAAGCTCGCTTTCCTCCACGCGGGAGGCGGGGATCCCCGTCCACAGCTCGATCACGCGGGCAAGGTCGGCGTCGGCCACCGGCATCTGGGTCGCCGCCGGGCGGAGCTGATCCAGCTCCTGCTCGGCCTTGGCCAGGTCGGCGCGCACATTCGCCAGCTGCTCGTAGTCGATCTCCTCCTGCGCCATCAGGCTTTCCTCCTGGCTTTGCAGGGACTTGGCCTGCTTTTCCAGCTTGGCGTACTCGTCCGCCTTGCGGTTGCGCAAAGCGGCGCAGGCGCAGGATTCATCCAAAAGGTCAATCGCCTTATCCGGCAAAAAGCGGTCGGTTATGTACCGCTCGGACAGCAGCACCGCCCGCCGTACAATGTGATCCGAAACCGTCACGCCGTGGTATTGCTCATAGTACGCCCGGATGCCGGACAGCATCTTGACCGTGTCTTCAATGGAGGGTTCCTCCACCGTGACCGGCTGAAAGCGGCGTTCCAGCGCCGCATCCTTTTCGATGTTTTTGCGGTATTCCGCAAAGGTGGTGGCGCCGATCACCTGGATCTCGCCCCGGGACAGGGCGGGTTTCATGATATTGGCCGCCGACAGGCTGCCTTCGGCGTCGCCGGTGCCCACCAGGGTGTGCACCTCGTCGATGAACAGGATGATGTTGCCCTCGGCCTTCACCTCTTCGATGAGGGCTTTGATGCGGCTTTCAAACTGTCCGCGGAACTGGGTGCCCGCCACCAGGGCGGTCAGGTCCAGCAAAAAGATTTCCTTGTCCTGCAGGCGGGGGGGCACCTCGCCGTGGGCGATGCGCAGGGCCAGCCCTTCGGCAATGGCGGTTTTGCCCACGCCGGGTTCGCCGATCAGGCAGGGATTGTTCTTGGTGCGGCGGCACAGGATCTGTTCCACCCGGTAGATCTCCCGGTCCCGGCCGATGATGGCGTCCATCTGGCCGCTGCGGGCCTTGGCCGTCAGATCGGTGCAGTAGGCGCGCAGGGTCTTGCGCTTTTTCTCGTTGCTCCTCTTTTTCTTTTGCGCATCCTTCTCATCCGCCGCCGGGGCCGCTCCATCCCCCCCGGCCTGCCTGTCGCCGCCAAACAGCTTTTGCATAAACGGGAAGGTGGCGGCTCCTCCGGGGGAAAAGCCGTCCCCTTCCCCGCCGTCCTCCTCCGGCTCGTTATCGCCGCTTGCCAGCATCATCTCCATCTGCTGGCTCATCTGGTCAATATCCTCATCCGTCATGCCGAATTTGTCCAGCATATCCTGGACCGGCTTGATCCCCAGCTCCTTGGCGCAGGAAATGCAGTAGCCGTCGTTGACGGTTTTGTCCCCCTCCATACGGGTGATAAACACCACCGCAGGTCTTTTTTTGCAACGCGAACAAACCATGTGTAACTCCTTTTAGCGATCGGAAACGTCGCGTTTTCGATCCATTTCTTTTTTGGCGCCTAAAAACACCTTGACATAGTTGAAAAAGGCGAACAGCATCAAAATGCCCAAACCGCCGCCCAGCACCAGCATCACGATCCAGTTCATCCTGTCGCCCCAAAGCACGAAAGCGGCCATCACCAGATAAAACACGATGGTGGTCAGCTTGCCGTACCATTTGGCCCCCTGGATAGCGGCGCCGCGGTGGAGCATGATGGCGCTGCCGATGAGCTGCCCCAGCTCCTTGCACACGCAGATAATCAGCAGCGGGAGCAGCCGGGGGTAGTGCACCACCAGGCAGATCAGCACCGCCATCTGGGTCATTTTGTCGGCCACCGGGTCGAGAATTTTTCCAAGGTCGGTGATCTGGTGGAACCGGCGGGCGATCATGCCGTCAAAGCAATCGGTCAGCCCGGAAAGGGCCAGCACCACAAACGACCAGTACTGCAACGCCTCCTGTCCCGGCTGTATCCCTTTGAGATAGAGCGCGACGAACACCGGCACCAGCAAAATGCGCAAAATCGACAGTCCGTTTGGAATATTCATTTTAAATCGAATCGGATATCCCATCTTTTGTTTTCCCTCTTACTCTCTACAAGCTTTGGTGCGCGGCGGATATCACGCCGCATCCGGCACCACATTCAGCGCGTCGGTAATGGGGTTGATCTCCCCCAGCGCGCTGACAATCACGGTATTTTCTATATCCTGCCGGGTGATCCAGGCGTCGCTGGACGCGGAGGCGGCCACGATCTGCAAAACCGCCACCACGACCAGGGAGACAACCACTCCTTCTACTGTTCCCAAAACCGCGCCCAAAATGCCATCCACCTGGCGCAAAACCGGCAGGCGGAGCAATTTTCCCACCAGCCGGGCCAGCAGGGAAACCGCGATCATAAACAGGATGAATAATATAAGGAAGGCCACCATGCTCAGCAGGGAGACCGCCACCGGCCGCACCACATAGGTCACCACCGAGCGGGCCACATCCGCCGCCTGATAGGTGCCCAGATCATCGATTTCCGCCATGGCGCGGTCGATCCACCCGGAATTGTTCAGCACGTTCTTTACACTGCCCGGCAGGTTTGCCAGGGCATTGTTGATTTCGGTTTTCAGGGAAGCCCCGTCGGTATCGGGGAGCTGCCCGGCAATGGTGGTTTCCAGGTTTTCCTGAAAAAAGCTGTCGAATATGCCCCCGGCCACCGTCTGGCTCAAATAAGACGCCAGCACCAGCGCCACCACACAGCCGACCAGCTTGGTGATGGTCCACACAAACCCGTGCCGGTAACCGAGAAAAATCCCCAGCAGCACGATCACAACAATCACAACATCCAGCAAAACCGACATAGACCTGCCTCCCTTCAGTTGAAGCGAAAAACGCCGCCATCCTCACAGGTAATCCATTGTACCACAATTTTCGCGCAATAACAACCGCCAATTCCGTCAATTTTCTGTCAGGAAAGAGAATATTCGCTTAAGGCGGTGAGGCCCAGCACGATGGCCCGGTTGCCCAGGATGCAGGCCATGCGGCCGTCCTGCTGCACGTCGATGCCGCCGCTCAGAGCGGTTCCATCCCCCTGATAGAGCTGGCCGGAGGTGAGCAGCAAAAAATCGCTTCCCTGGGCGTATATATGCCGGAAGTTCCCGGTAAATGCCGCCGTATAAGAGATTTGTCCGCCGGCGTCCAGCCGCATCACCTCGCCGCCGTCTCCCGAACCGTATTTCTGCAGGGCCAGCCCCACCATCGTCTCCCCCACGGTATAGCCCACCAGCTGGTTCTGTTCGTAGGAGATCCGCTCGTCCAGGGAACCGCCGGCGTCCACGATCCAGGTTTCGGTATCCCCGATGGCGGCAAGCCGCCCGCCGGCAAAATAGGACACCCGGCAAAGCATGGTCCCCTCGCCGGTATATTCCTTGCGGGGCTGCGTTTCCTCCGATTCCAGGTCGTGCACCCGCAGCAGGGACTGGATTTCCCCGTCCTTCGCCTCTATCCCGGCAACCGCCACATCCCGCTCATCGGGGCTGAGCGCCACATCCGTGGCCAGCATGGTGGCATACTGCTGGCGGTAGGTCAGCTTGCCGGAGGGGGTGTACACCAGCACTTCCGACGTGTAGCTTTGGGACGATTCGGTAATCAGCGCCACCGTCCCGTCCGCCCGCACATTGGCGGACAGGATGGGATTTTCGATCTTGTTATCCAAAATTTCGGATTTCTTATCCGCCGATAGATTGTCGGATGTGACGTTCAGGATGGTTTCGGGCATGGTTTCCAGGCGGAACCGCCGCCCCCCCAGCTCGGCGACCAGCATGTATTTCCCGGCCGTCATCAGGATGGGGTCGGAAAAATTGTGCTGCCGTCGCATCACCTCGCCCCCTTTGGCGTTGAGCGCCACCAGCGAGGTGTCGGTGAGCAGCACCAGATAATCCTGCACCTGCTGCATATCCAGCACGCTGTTGCCGGAGATCTCCACCGGATACCCATTCCCATCGGAGGAAAAGGTCTGGTTGATCCAAAACACCAGGTTGCGGGGGGCCAGGCTGTCCCAGTTGCGCCACACCGTCACCACCACTGCGGCCGCCGCCAGAAAGGCCAGCACCCGCACCGCCAGCCGCACGCCGGACGAGCGGCGCTTTTTGCGGCGGCCCGGCTGGGCTTCGTCCGCCCCGGTGTTGTCCTCCCCTGCGGGGACTTCGGGAACAGGCCGGCTTTTTGCCGCCCGTTTCTTTTTGGGCCGGACCTTCTTTTTCGGGGCGGAATCCTCCCACGCCATGGGGGAAGGCTCGCCCTGCGTGTCCGCGCCTTTTCTCTTTTTTATTTTCAAATCGCGTTTATCCGCCATGGAGGTCACATCCTTTTACGCTGGTTGGTCGTCCTCATAAAACACATGCTCTAAATACAGCCCGCAGGCCGGCGCCGTGCGCCCCGCCTGCGACCGGTCGCGGCTTTTTAAAATCCGCTTCATGGAGTCCGGCGCAAGCCGCCCCGCCTGCATGTCCAGCAGGGTGCCGGCAATGATCCGCACCATATTGTACAAAAAGCCGTCTCCCTCCACCCGTATCTCCACCATGTCCCCCCGCCGCAGGGCCGTGCAGGTCCGCAGGGTGCGCACCGTGTCCTCCACGCTGCTGTGCGCCGCGCAGAAAGCGGCGAAATCATGGGTGCCCACCAGTGCGGCCGCTGAGGCGGCCATCGCCGCCTCGTCCAGCCTTTTGCCGTAATGGCAGGCATATCCCTCCCAAAAGGGGTTGCGGGCGGGGTGGTTCCAGATGCGGTAGATATACCGTTTCCCACGGGCGTCGTACCGGGGATGGAAGGAGGGGGGGACCAGGCGGCATTCGTACACCGCCACATCCCGCGGCAGGTGCGCGTTGAGCGCGGCGGGCACCCTCTCAGGGGGGATGGCGCTGTCGGTAAACAGCGCGCAGCAGAACATCAGGGCATGCACGCCCGCGTCGGTGCGGCTGCAGCCGGTGATCCCCGGACGGGAACCGGTCAGCTTTTCCACCGCATCCTGCAGCACCTGCTGCACCGTGATCCCATTGGGCTGCACCTGCCAGCCGTGATAATGCGAACCGTCATACCGCAGCAGCAAACGCCAATGCTTCACCGGTGTCCCCCCTTTGGTCTTTTCTTTCCGTTTTCAAAAAGCCGTTACAAAACAGACGGCACCAAAAAATTCAAAGCGATGATCACCGCCACCAGCAGGATAAACACCGCCAGGGCGATCCCGTCGAGCGGGGCCATATGGAGCTGTTTCATCCGGGTGCGGCCCTTTCCGCCCTGGTAGCAGCGGCATTCCATGGCGGTGGCCAGCTCATACGCCCGCCTGAAGGAAGAGACAAACAAGGGGACCAAAACCGGCAGCAGCGCCTTGATGCGGCGGATCAGGCCGCCGCTTTCCATATCCGCGCCCCGCGCCTTCTGGGCCGACATGATCTTGTCGGTCTCCTCCACCAGGGTGGGGATAAACCGCAGGGCAATGGTCATCATCATGGCCAGCTCGTGCACCGGCACATGCAGCACCTTGAGCGGCCCCAGCAGCCGTTCCAGCGCGTCGGTCAGGTCGGTGGGTGAGGTGGTGTAGGTCAGCAGGGAGCTGCCGATCACCAGGCAGATGATCCGCAGGGCGATAAAGGCCGCCGTGATCAGGCCCCCGGTGTAGATATGGAAGATCCCCCACTCCGCCAGCAGGGTGCCCCGGTCGATGTAAAAGATGTTGAGCAGGGAGGTGATGGCGACAACCAGCAAAATCGGCTTGAGCCCTTTCAGAAAGAGCTTTCCCGGCAGGCGGGAGAGCAGCAGGCTGAAAACCAGCGCCGCAATGGCCAGCCCTAAGCCGATCCAGTTTTGCGGGACAAACACCACAATGATATAGCCAAACGTCAGCACCAGTTTGATGCGCGGGTCCATCCGGTGAAACACCGAATTGCCCGGAAAAAACTGGCCGATGGTGACCCCGTTAAGCATGCCGCGCCCCCCCTTTCAGATGGGGCAGCAAAAACGCGGCCGCCTGTTCCACCGTATAGGCGTTTTCGCCGGTATACAGCCCTTTCCTGCGCAGTTCCATGCAGATGCGGGTCACCTCCGGCACCGCCAGCCCGATGCGTTCAAGCTCATCGGCGCGGGAAAACACCCGCGGGGTGGTGTCGAACAGGAACACCCGTCCCTCGTTCATCACCAGCACCTTTTGCGCCACCCGGGCGATGTCCTCCATGCTGTGGGACACCAGCAGCACCGTGGTGTGGTAGTCCTGCTGATAGGCTTTGATCCGCTCCAAAAGCCGGTCCCGGCCCTGGGGGTCCAGCCCGGCCGTGGGCTCGTCGAGCACCAGCACCTGCGGGCGCATGGCCATCACCCCGGCGATGGCCACCCGCCGTTTTTCCCCTCCCGACAGTTCAAAGGGGGATTTTTGCAAAAATTCGGGGCGCAGGCCGGCCCACTCGGCCGCCTGTTCCACCCGCTGCCCGATCTCTTCGGGAGAAAGGCCCATGTTCTTTGGGCCAAAGGCGATATCCTTATACACCGTGTCTTCAAACAGCTGGTGCTCCGGGTACTGGAACACCATCCCCACCTTGAAGCGGACCTGCCGGATCTCCTTGGGATTTTCCCAGATATCCTGTCCCTCCAGCAGCACCCGGCCGGAGGTGGGGCGCACCAGCCCGTTGAGATGCTGCACCAGCGTGGACTTGCCCGACCCCGTGTGCCCGATGATGCCGATGAACTCCCCCGGCTGGACGGCCAGGGACACATCCCGGATGGCCGCTTTTTCAAAGGGCGTGCCCGCCGAATAGGTATACGATACATGTTGCAGCTCAAGTACCGGCATCCGTCACACCTCCCACAATGCCGCCAGGGCTTGTACGCATTCCCCGGCGGTCAGGATATCCGCCGGCAGGGCCACGCCTTTTTTGCGCAGGTAGTCGCACAGCTCGGTGGGCTGGGGCACATCCAGCTCCGCCGCCTTGAGCCGGTCCACCTGGGAAAAGACCTGCCGGGGGGTGCCGTCCATCAGGATGCTCCCCCCGTCCATCACCACCACCCGCTGCGCCTGCGCGGCTTCGTCCATATAATGGGTGATGAGCACCACCGTCATCCCCTGTTCGCGGTTGAGGCGGCAGATGGTATCCATCACCTCGCGGCGGCCCTGGGGGTCGAGCATAGCGGTGGGTTCGTCCAGCACCAGGCATTCCGGCTGCATGGCCAGCACCCCCGCGATGGCCACCCGCTGCTTTTGCCCGCCGGACAGCTTATGCGGCGTGTGCCGCCGGTATTCGTACATGCCCACCCGTTTGAGCGCCTCGTCCACCCGGCGGCGGATCTCCTGCGGCGGCACGCCCAGGTTTTCCGGGCCAAAGGCCACATCCTCTTCCACAATGGTGGATACCAGCTGGTTATCCGGGTTTTGCAGCACCATCCCCACCATCCGGCGGATGTCGTACACCCTTGCCTCCTCGCGGGTATCCACCCCGTCCACCAGCACACAGCCGCCGGTGGGCAGCAGCAGCGCGTTGAAATGCTTGGCCAGCGTGGATTTGCCGGAACCGTTGTGTCCCAGCAACGCCACAAACGAGCCTTTTTCCACGGCCAGGTCGATCCCGTCGAGCACCACCACCGGCAGCTCGTCCGGATATTCGTACCGAAACCGTACGTCCTGTACCGTCAGCATATCCATGCGTGCGTGTTCCTTTCCGTTTTGTTTATCCGTCCTGCGTCCAGGCGGCCGTGGCCCCGCAGGGCAGCGCCATCCCGGACGACGTGACCGGCAGGCCGATTTCGTCGGCCAGGATATGCCCGCCGAACCGGCGGGTCATCAATGCGCCGAGTATATACCCCATCACCGACGGGGAAAGCCCCGCGGTATAGGAATTGATGATAAAAAACAGGGGCTTTTCGGACAGCAGCTCCGCGCACTGGGCCACCAGACCGTAGATCTGGTCCTCTAACTTCCAGACCTCCCCGCCCGGCCCCCTCCCGTAAGAGGGCGGGTCCATTAAAATCGCGTCATATGTATGCCCGCGGCGTTGTTCCCGCAGCACAAACTTGCCGCAGTCGTCCACCAGCCAGCGCATGGGCCGGCCGGCAAGGCCGGACAGCGCCGCATTCTCCTTGCCCCAGGCCACCATCCCCTTGGAGGCGTCCACATGGGTGACGTGCGCCCCCGCTGCGCAGCAGGCCAGGGTGGCCCCGCCGGTGTAGCCGAACAGGTTGAGCACCCGCACCGGCCGTCCGGCCCCGCCAATCAGGCGGGCCATGTAATCCCAGTTGACGGCCTGTTCGGGGAACAGGCCGGTGTGCTTAAATCCCATCGGCTTGAGCCCGAACCGCAGATCGCCGTAGGTGATCTGCCAGCTGTCCGGCATGGGGCGGAGCTTTTCCCACTGCCCGCCCCCGCTGCTGGAGCGGTGGTAACGGGCATGGGCCTTTTTCCAGGCCGGATGGTTTTTGGGGGTATGCCACACGATCTGCGGGTCCGGCCGGATGAGAAGGATCTCCCCCCACCGTTCCAGCCGTTCGCCGCCGGAGGCGTCCAGCAGCTCGTAATCCTTCCAGTTGTCCGCCTGCCTCATACGTCCACGCCCAATTCCGAAACGATCCGGCCGGTCACATCGGCGGCCAGGCGTTCGATTTCGTCATAGTCCTTTCCTTCCACCATCACCCGGATGAGCGGTTCGGTGCCCGACAGGCGCACCAGCAGCCGTCCATCCGCGCCCAGGGATTCATCCGCCTGCCGGATGGCCTGCGCCAAGGATTCGCTGGCCGCGTAAGCCTCTTTTTGCTCGCCTGTCACCCGGATGTTTTTCATCACCTGCGGGTACCGCTGCATCACCCCGCACATCTGCGACAGCAAAACGCCCCGTTTGCGGCAGGCCGTCAGCAGGCGGACCGCCGACATCTGGCCGTCCCCGGTGGTGGCATACCGGCGCAGGATGATATGCCCCGACTGCTCGCCCCCCAGGACATAGCCGTTTTTGAGCATTTCCTCCAGCACATACCGGTCCCCCACCTTGGTGGCCACCGGCAAAATGCCGTTTTCTTCGCAGAAGCGTTTGAATCCCAGGTTGGACATGACGGTGCCCACCACGGCGTTGCCGTCCAGCTCCCCTTTTTCCTTCATATCCAGAGCCAGGGCCGCCATGATCTGGTCTCCGTCCACGACGTTGCCGTTTTCGTCCACCGCCAGGCAGCGGTCGGCGTCGCCGTCAAACGCCACACCGGCAAAGCAGCCGTTTTCCTTCACAAAGGCGCACAGATTGTCCAGATGGGTGGAGCCGCAGTTTTCGTTGATGTTCACCCCGTCCGGCTCCTCGCTGAGCAGCAGGGCATCCGCCCCCAGGGCGGAAAACAGGGTGCGCGCCGTGGCGCTGGCCGACCCGTTGGCGCAGTCCACCGCGATCTTCACCCCTTGCAGGTCCCCCTGCGCCGCCGTCAGCACATGCTGCACATAATCCTGCACGGCGGTTTTGCAGCGGGTCACCCTCCCCACCTGCCCGCCTTCCGGGCAGGGGATCTCCTCGGCGTGGTCCAGCACGATCGCCTCGATCTCCTCCTCCAGCGCGTCGGACAGCTTGTATCCCTCGCCGTTGAAGATTTTAATGCCGTTGTATTCGCAGGGATTGTGGGAGGCCGAGATCATCACCCCCGCCTGCGCGCCGTATTCCTTGACCAGATGCGCCACCGCCGGGGTGGGCACTACCCCCAGCAGGGACACGTCCGCCCCCACCGAGCAAAGCCCCGCCGCCAGGGCGGTCTCCAGCATATCGCCGGAGGCGCGGGTGTCCTTGCCCACCAGCACCTTGGGGCGGCGGTGCTGCGATGAAATCAGCACTTTTGCCGCCGCGCGGCCAATGTCCATGGCCAGTTCACAGGTGAGCTCCCGGTTGGCGACGCCGCGGGCGCCGTCGGTTCCAAACAATCGTCCCATATTGTCCCTATCTCCCTTTAAAAAGTCAACTGCCCCTCATACGGTATCCCCAGATGGGCGTAGGCGGCAGGCAGCACCACCCGTCCGCGGGGGGTGCGGCTGATAAAACCGATCTGCATCAGATACGGCTCATAAACGTCTTCAATGGTGACCGCTTCCTCACCGATCACAGCGGCCAGCGTGTCCAGGCCCACCGGGCCTCCGTGATAATGCTCGATCATGGCCGTGAGCATCCGCCGGTCGACCATGTCCAGTCCCAGTTCGTCCACTTCCATGCGGTCCAGAGCCCGCCGGGCCGTATCGGCGTTGATCTCGCCGTGGTTCATCACCTGGGCAAAGTCCCGTACCCGCTTGAGCAGGCGGTTGGCGATACGGGGCGTCCCCCGGCTGCGGGAGGCGATCTCCAGCGCGCCGTCCCCGTCGCAGGCCACCCCCAATATCCTGGCGCTGCGCAAAACGATCTGCCCCAGCTCCTGCGGGGTGTACAGCTCCAGCCGCATCACCACGCCGAAGCGGTCCCGCAGCGGCGCCGAAAGCTGCCCGGCCCTGGTGGTCGCCCCGATCAGGGTGAAGCGGGGCAGCGGCAGATGGATGGAAGCCGCGCCCTGCCCCTTGCCGTTGATGATGTCGATGGAAAAATCCTCCATTGCCGGGTACAAAATCTCTTCCACTGTGCGGGAAAGGCGGTGGATCTCGTCGATAAACAGCACATCCCCCGGCTCCAGATTGGTCAGCAGCGCCGCCAGGTCCCCCGCCCGCTCCAGGGCGGGGCCGGAGGTGATGCGCAGATTTACCCCCATTTCATTCGCGATGATCCCGGCCAGGGTGGTCTTGCCCAGGCCGGGCGGGCCGTAAAGCAGCACATGGTCCAGCGCTTCGCCCCTTATCTTGGCCGCGTCGATATATACCGACAGGTTTTCCTTGACCTTGGTCTGCCCGATATAGTCCCCAAACGCCCGCGGACGCAGTGGATTATCCCCTTCGTCCTCCGGCAGGGCGCCGGTCGAGACAATGCGGTCCTCATAATCCATCTCCACGAGCTGTCATCTCCTTTCCTGTTCCCTTCAAGAGGTCGCCAGCTGCCGCAGCGCCTCGCGCACCAGCGTTTCCACCGGCAGGGAGCTGTCCAGCCTCCCCACGGCAGCGGATGCCTCCGACGCGGTGAAGCCCAGCACCGTCAGGGCGCTCACCGCCTCGGCAGCGTTCCCGGCCGCCGACGGGATGCCGCCGGCAGGGCTGTCCGCCGGCATTCCCGCCGGCAGGGCCTCCACCTTATCCTTCATTTCCAGCACAATCCGCTGGGCCAGCTTGGGTCCCACGCCGGCAGCGCGGGTCAGGGTCTTATAATCGCCTCCGGCCACAGCCAGCGCCACCTTCTGGGGGGACAGCTCGGACAGGATGGCAAACCCCGCCTTGGGCCCCACGCCGCTGATGGCCGTCAGCTGCTTAAAGCAATTCAGCTCCGCCTGGTCGGCAAACCCGAACAGCTCGATTGCGTCCTCCCGCACGTTCATGATGGTATAAAGCATCGCCTCGCTCCCGATGGAAGGCAGCTGGCGGGCGGTGTTCATGGTGATCTGGCAGCGAAAGCCCACGCCCCCGCACTCGATCACCGCCATGGCCGGGGTGGCCGCCATCAGCTTTCCCCGCACACTGTACAGCATATCCGGTCCCTCATTTCCTGATTTGGCTTGTTGTCCCTCCGGCTTGCATCAACCGGCGCTTGAGCGCCGTCCCGCCCGTCTGCCCGTGGCAGATGGCCACCGCCAGGGCGTCCGCCGTATCGTCCGGCCGGGGCACGGCGCGCAGCCCCAACAGGCGGCGGGTCATTTCCATCACCTGCGGCTTTTGCGCCTGCCCGTATCCGGTCACCGCGCTTTTCACCTGCAGGGGGGTATACTCATACAGCGGGACATGCGCCTGCCAGGCCGCCAAAAGGATGACCCCGCGGGCCTGCGCCACATCGATGGCGGTTTTCTGGTTGTTTTTGAAATACAGCTTTTCCACGGCCACCGCATCCGGCCGGTATTGGCTCAGCAGCAGGGCCGTTTCGGTATGGATGCGGCCCAGCCGCTGGGAAAAATCCATCCCCGCAGGCGTGGTGATGGCGCCGAATGCCACCGGCGCAAAGCGTCCCCGCTCATACCGCACGGCGCCCCAGCCCACAATGGCATAGCCCGGGTCGATCCCCAGAATCACCATCCAACCGCCTCCCGCTTCCTAATCTTATTGATTATAGCATAGCCCGCTGCCGTTCGTCAATTCATGCGCCGGGGAAAACTGCATTTTCATGGATAGGCTTTCCCCCTACGCCGGGCGAGGGGGACATCCCCCTTCAGGCCGGGCGGCGGCAATGCGGTCCAGGGGCGGCCTTCACCGGCTGGCCGCGCCAAAAATTCAACCATCCCCTTTATATTACGTCTTTCAGTTGACATACAAACCCCTGATTGGTATAGTATATTCAGAAAGATAGAAAAAAGGAGGATACGGCGATGAAGAGGATGAAAAAGCTGTGCGCGCTGATTTTGGCGCTGACCTTTCTGATGGCGGCGTTGCCGGTTTTCCCGGTGGGGGCAGAGATCGTGAGCAGCGGCACCTGCGGGGACAACCTGACCTGGGAGCTGGACAGCACAGGCACCCTGACCATAAGCGGGCAGGGCGAGATGGAGGATTATTCTTATTCACCTTGGGCATATACGGGTGTTTTGCATGTGGTGATAGAGGATGGTGTAACGGGCATTGGGGATTCTGCTTTCTCTGGCTGCACCAGCCTGACGAGCATCACCATCCCGGATAGCGTCACCAGCATTGGGGATGAGGCTTTCTATGGCTGCACCGGTGCGACAAGTGTAAGCATCTCGAACATGGCGGCCTGGTGCAGGATCGATTTCGATGATTTGGGAGCCAATCCATTGTATAACGGGGCGGAACTGTACCTGAACGACGAAAAAGTGACCCATCTGGAGATCCCGGACGGTGTTACGGCGATAAACGCCTATGCATTTTGTGGCGATGGCAGCCTGACGAGCGTTACCATCCCGGATAGCGTCACCAGCATTGGGTATTCGGCTTTCTCTGACTGCAACCGCCTGACGAGCATCACCATCCCGGATAGCGTCACCAGCATTGGGAATGAGGCTTTCTATGGCTGCGACAGCCTGACGAGCGTCACCATCCCGGATAGTGTGACCAGCATTGGGAATTCTGCGTTCTCTAGTTGCGGCAGCTTGACAAACGTCACTATCCCAGATAGCGTGACCAGTATCGGGGATTATGCTTTCTATTCCTGCGACAGCCTGACGAGTGTCACCATCCCGGACAGCGCATGGAAGGACAAGTGGAGCCATGCATTTATCGGCTCCCCTGTGGTACAGGTTATTCTTTCTGAGGGCGTGACGAGCATTGAAGACCAGGCTTTCAATAATTGCGCCCGCCTGACAAGCATCGTCATCCCAGACAGTGTAACCAGCATTGGAGCAAATGCTTTTACCGGAACGGCATATTACAACGACGAAACCAACTGGGAAAACGACATGCTGTATATTGGGAATCACCTGATCGAGGTGAGGGGGGATTTCATCGGGAACTGTGTGGTGCGGCCCGGCACCAGATCCATTGCCGCCGGGGCTTTTTCGGGTTGCACCTCCGTAACGGGCGTCACCATCCCGCAAGGGGTGGTAACGATTGGGGACAACACTTTTGATGGTTGTTCCAGCCTGAAAAGCATTGTCATCCCGGATAGCGTCACCAGCATTGGAGATAGCGCTTTCTCTTACTGCGACAGCCTGACGAGCATCACCATCCCGGACAGCGTCACCAGCATTGGGGATGATGCTTTCTCTGACTGCGACAGCCTGACGAGCGTCACCATCCCGGATAGCGTCACCAGCATTGGGGATGATGCTTTCTCTGACTGCGACAGCCTGACGAGCGTC
>ENA-UALL01000593-UALL01000593.1-human-gut-metagenome-genome-assembly--contig:-NODE-593-length-16504-cov-4.830628_pt1 | contig 16504 bp, 6 predicted proteins | sample MGYA00243699_ERZ654466 | MGnify/ENA primary metagenome ERZ654466 (study PRJEB26926, sample SAMN06164635) | human gut metagenome | biome: ENVO:00009003; feature: ENVO:2100002; material: ENVO:00002003...
CGAGATGCTCAGGAGTCTCGTGGGCTCGGAGATGTGTATAAGAGACAGGCACCACCATGTCCCAGGGACGGCTTTATACACAGGACCTGAACCAGTTCACCGGCCGGGGCATCCCTATGATCGCCGAACTGGCCAAGCAGTTCGGCGTGGCTGAAAGCAAGGTGAAGGAGCTTGTGGAGGAAGGCAAGGTCGGTTTTCCCGAAGTGCAGAAGGTCATAGAGAGCCTGACGGACGAGGGCGGAAAATTCAGTGGTCTGATGGAGGCACAATCCAAAACGATAACCGGACAGATCTCCAATATAGAGGATGCCGTTTCAATGATGTTCAATGAAATCGGGCAACAGTCGGAAGGTGTCATCAACACCACGCTTTCCGGTGTTTCCTACATGGTGGAGCATTACGAACGTTTCGGCCGTATCCTGCTCGGGCTTGTCGGTACGTATGGTGTGTACCGGACCGCCGTCATGACAGTCACGGCCGTGAAAGGCTGGGCGGTGGCTGCGGAGGCGTTGCATTACAACTGGCTCCTGCTGGTTGAGAAAGCGCAGAAAATGCTCAACCGGACCATGCTTTCCAATCCCTATGTGCTGGTTGCGACCCTGCTTGCCGGTGTTGCCGTGGCACTGATCTCCATGAAGACGGAAACCGAACGTTTGCAGGAATCCGAGGAAAGGTATCAGCAGCAGAAGCAGAAAACCATAGAGGCCGAGGAAGAGCACAGGCGCAAAATAGAGGAACTGTGTTCCATTGCCGGGGATGAAGCCGTGTCCACGGATGCCCGGCGTGAGGCGCTAAACAAGCTGGAACAGAAATATCCGGATATATTCTCCAAATACGACACCGAGTATGAGAAACTGAAGAATATCAAGAAAATCAAGGAAGAGATAGCCCGATTGGAAGCCGGTGAGTCCATATCCAATCCCGCCAATGAATTGAAACGTGTGGATGACAGGATAAAAGAACTTGAAGGCAAGACCCGGTTGGCAACCGAATATTACCAGGACAGCTACGGGCGGCAAAGAGCCCGATATGTCCGGAAATCCGCACGTTCAAGGGATGAGGAGGCAGAGCTTCAGAATCTGTACGGAAAACGCAAGAGCCTGAACGGACAAATCCGCAAGGACGAGGTAAATGCCTATTTCGAAAACCTGACCGGTGTGAGTAACGAGACCCTTGCACAGCAGATAAAGCAGCGTAGAACCCTGCTTGCCCGGATGTCTGTCCAGGAGAAGGAATACGGAAAGATTACGCAGGGTGACGAAAATCTTACCGGAACTTATTCCCGTGACGAACTGAAGTATCAGCTGAACAAACTGGTTTCGGAACAAAACCGGCGTAACCTGCCCACGGATTCAAGCACTGACTGGGTGGCTGCGGCAAAAGAGAAATACCAGGATGCGCTCAAGGCTTATAACGCCTTTCTTCAGGAAACGTCCAACAGCCTTTCCCGTGAGGAGTTTGAGAAGAAGGCGAAAGAACTGAAGGATGCCGTCGATACCGCCAAAAAGGAGTACGACAAGGTCAAGCCCGGTGAGGATAAGGATTCCGAGGCCGAACGGAAGAAGGCGGACAAGGCGGAGAAAGAAGCCCAACGCCGCAAACAGGTTTCTGAAAAGCTGGGCCAGGAACTCGCCGGGCTGCAAAGGAAGAATGACGAGGCGGAGATTGAGATGATGACCGAGGGGCTGGAGAAGAAGCTGCGCCAGATAGACAATGAATACCAGGCACGCAAGGATGAAATAGCCAGGCAGGAAGCCGGTTGGAAACGTGACAACGCGAAAGCGGGGCAGTCCGGTTCGCTGTCGGAAGATCAGCAGTCCGAAATAGACAAGGCCCGTGAGCTGAACGAGTCCGGCCGACAGAAGAAAATAGCGGAAGCTTATCGGGAAGAGTTCGGAGTGATGCAGGAATATTTGCAGGCCTACGGCACCTTCCAGCAGCAGAAACTCGCCATCGCGACCGAATATGCGGAAAAGATACAAAAGACGACGTCCGGCAGCGAGAAGCTCTCTCTCGGTGTTGAACGTGACAGCAAACTTGCCGGCATCGAAGTGCAGGAACTGAAAGCCCGTATTGACTGGGGTACTGTCTTCGGTGAATTCGGCGGGATGTTTTCCGATATGATAAAGCCTGTATTGGCGGATGCCAGAAAATACATGCTCACTGACGAGTTCCGAAATGCCGACCATGCCAGCCAGGACGCGCTTGTCTCTGCCGTCCAGCAGATGGAGAGGGCTTTGGGCGGTTCCGGCAAGGTCAGTTTCAAGAAACTGGGTGCCGAGGTTACTGCCTACCAGAAAGCCCTTTCAGACCTGAAGGAGGCACAGGCGGTGTATGCGGACACCTATACGGCACTCATTGCCGCCCAGAAATCATACATTGAGGCGCAACAGTCCGGAACCGAACAGGAGAAGGAGTCCGCCCGGCAAGCCCTGGAAACGGCGCAGGCTAATGCCGATGCCGCGAGTGAGAATATAAACGCCTTGCAGGAAACGGCTGACAGTGCCCGGCAGTCCCTCTCGAATACTGCCTCCGGTCTGAAGACCAGTATGGAGAATGTGAGGGACGGATTGCAGCAGATTGCCTCCGGCAGTATCAGCGGGGCGTATAATGGCCTGATCACACTCGGCAAAGGTGCCAAGGAAGTGGACGGCAAACTGGGCGAGGCTTTCGGAAAGGTTTCCGAAACACTTGAGGATGTGCCTGTTGTCGGCTGGATTGTAAGTATTATAGACCTTTTCAAAGATGGTTTGAGTGTGGTCATCGGTGGCCTGCTCGACGCGGTGTTCAATGCCGTGAGCGGTATTCTTGACGATGTGCTTTCCGGTGATCTTTTTGTGACTATCGGAAAATCGCTGCTTTCCGGTGTGGGCAAGATATTCGACGCATTGACCTGGGGCGGATTTTCCTCCTGGACGACTTCAAGCAATGCCAAAGAGGTCCAGGAAACCATCGACCGGCTGACCGAGCGCAACGAGACCTTGCAGACGGCTATCGAGGACCTGACGGAGGAGATCAAGGCGAGCAAGGGTACAAAGTCCGTGGCCGCCTACCGGGATGCCTACAGGCTCCAGCAGGAGACGAACTCGAACTATCTGGACATGGCCATGTCGCAGGCCGGCTATCACGGTTCGCATCACAGCTGGAATTATTACTGGGGCGGTTTCTCACAGGAACAGATTGACCGTTTGAGCGGTCAGATCGGGCGTAGCTGGAACGGTGACATCTGGAACCTAAGTCCGGAGGAGATGAAGAAGTTGCGCAGTAACGTGGACATGTGGACGCAGATCCAGGATACCGGCAAGGGCGGATATGGAGGTCGTCTGACCGAGAAGCTGGATGACTATATCGACCAGGCGGGCAAGCTGGAGGAACTTACCGACCAGCTGTATGAAGGTCTCACCGGTATTTCCTTCGACAGCATGTACAGCAGTTTCGTGGATAACCTGATGGATATGAAGTATGATGCCGCAGCCGCGGCGGAGGACATATCCGAGTATTTCATGCGTGCGATGCTGTCAAACAAGATCGGTGAGCTGTATTCCGACAAGCTGAAAGGCTGGTGGGAGAAATTCGGCAAGGCGATGGAAGACAATGACCTTACAGAAGCCGAGCGTAAGGCCCTCCAGGACGAGTACATGAAGTATGTCGAGGAAGCCATCGCTCTTCGTGACAATCTTGCCGCGGCCACCGGGTACGATAACTCGGGCGGTACGAGCCAGAGCGCCAAAACCGGCGGTTTTTCAGCCATGACACAGGACCAGGGTACAAAACTGGACGGCATGTTCACCAGCGGGTTGCAACACTGGTCGAGCATCGATGAGAAGATGGAGAGCGTCATCGACAAGATGAACACCGCCGAGGGGCATCTTGCCCGTATCGAGGAGAACACCGGCACGAGCGCGTCGCACCTTGGCAAAATAGAGGAAGAGATTCGTAAAATCAATCGTGACGGAGTAAAATGCAAATGATATGGAAAAGATATTAGGCGGTCTGGTACTTGTCAACGGTACCGACATCTGGAGTACATACGGGGTGTTCCTCGTTGAGGACAAGCGCGGCGGGATGGATAACCTGACCGCCATCCTGACCCCGAGCAAGACGAAAACGGACACGGCTGTGAATATCCGGGAGGAGGACGGGGAGAAATATTCCTCCGTGCTGACGCCCAGGAACGAGGCCCGTGACGTGACGCTTCATTTCGCCCTGTTTGGCAAAACGCAGGCCGGCTGGCTGAAGAAGTATTTCGAGTTCATCAATTTCCTGAAGAAAGGCCGTGACGGGTGGCTTGAGATTTCCTTTCCCCAACTTGCCCTGACTCTCCGTGTGAAATATACGGATTGCAGCAAGTTCCAGCCTCTGACCTATCTCTGGAAGGAAGGCGTGCACGCCGGCAAGTTCAAGGTGAAGTTCCGGGAACCTGTCCCGGTCATATAAATGTGATTCAAACCCTATTCAAACGACGTTTAAACAAGATACAGACATGCTGACCATCTATGACAGCAACGGCAACAGACGGACCGATATCGAGGCGGGCGACAGCTCCACCCAGGTGAAGGAGGTGCAGGGTGACAATGTCCTGACACTCTCTTTCACGCATTACGAATATATCGCCCTGGACGTGAATGACCGGGTGGACTTTGAGGGTGAGCGCTACTGGCTGACCGAACGGTACACCCCGAAGCAGAAGAGCGGCCAGGAGTGGGTATATGATTTGAAGTTTTACGGTATCGAGAGCCTGGTGAGACGTTTTCTTGTGCTGGAGACCACCGACGGGAACACCGAGCCTGTGTTCACGCTGACAGCGACTCCGCGTGAACACGTGGCCATGATCGTGAAGTGTATCAATGACGGAATGAACCACACCACCGACTGGAAAGTGGGGCGGGTGGACGGTACGGACCTTATCGTCATCGATTACGAGGGGAAGTACTGCAACGAAGCCCTGAAAGAGATAGCCGAAGCGGTCGGCGGGCAGGCTGAATGGTGGGTGGAAGGCCAGACCGTGAACGTGTGCCGGTGTGAGCATGGCGAGGAAATAACGCTGGGCTACGGGAAGGGACTGACCGGAATCGAACGCGACACGACGGGTACCGACAATTTTTATACCCGGTTGTTCCCGGTAGGCAGCACGCGGAACATAGATCCGTCAAAATACGGGCATAGCCGCCTGATGCTTCCGGGGGGCAGGCAATATGTCGAGATACATACGGAGGAGTACGGCATCTATGACCGTTACGAGCAAGACGCCTTCAGCGGCATTTATCCCCGCAGGATCGGGGCTGTCAGCAGTGTGCGCAGCGAAGATGTGAAAGATGACGACGGCAACCCTTTCACGGTCTATTATTTCAGGGACGACAGCCTGAACTTCGATCCGAACGATTACGAGCTGCCCGACGAGACCAAACGTGTATCGTTCCAGGACGGTGACCTTTCCGGACTGGGGCAGGGTGAGGACCACTATTTCGAGGTGAATTTCAACAGTGCCACCCGTGAGTTCGAGATTATTACGATATGGCCCTATGATGATGACACGCAACTCCCCGGCGGCAAACTTATTCCGAAATCCGGTGACCGTTATATTCTCTGGAATATCCGTATGCCGGACGAATATTACCCGCTTGCCGAGGAGGAGTTTCTTACGGCGGTGGAACAGTTCAATACCGAACACTGGCAGGATCTTGCCGTTTACAAGGCCCCGACCGACCATGTGTGGATTGAGGAGAACGGTGTTTCCCTGTCCGTAGGCCGTCGTGTGAGACTTGAAAGCGAGGAGTATTTCCCCGAAACCGGTTATCGCAGCAGCCGTATCACGAAAATTACCCGGAAAGTGAACCAACCCGGGGAGATGGACATCGAGATCAGCGATGCCCTGCATAGTGGTGCGTTTGAACGGGTGAATGACAGTATCGGGGAACTGAAAAACTATACGAAGTCAAAGGCGGAGGGTGCCGCGCTTCCTGACATTATCCGTAGCTGGGACAAGACACTGCCTACGGACAACAATCTTTTTTCCGCGCGGAGAAGCCAGGCGGAACACATCAGCAAAAAAAAGAATGACCGTGCAAAGGGGAAGATCACCTTCGAAGCGGGAGCCTCTTTCGGACAGGAGGATAATGCGGGTATTGATGACAAGGGCAATGCCGGGCTGCTGACCCTTGTTGTGCGTGAGCTTCTTCGCAGTCCGAAATTCGTGGACGGTCTTTTCGGTGAGGGCTGGCGGCTCTGGATGGAGGACGCTTTGTCCCATCTGACCATCGACAAGCTGACGGTACGCCAGGTCATGGTAGTATTGGAGCTGCTTATCGAGAAGGTACGCAGCGTCGGCGGCCAGCTTTGTGTCAGTGCCGCCAACGGGAAAATAAAGACCGCTGTTCTTGAGGGCGGTTACTGGAGGATCACTTTCGAGCAGGAGAACACTTTCGTGGCCCATGACCTCATGCGCTGCCAGACCTTCAGCGGCGGGAATTTGAAAAGCTATTGGGTTGAGGTGGCCGGCGTGGAGGGTGGTTCCATCCTCGTGGGCGAGGACGAGTTCGGCGCTTCTCTTCCGGAGTCTGGTGACGAGTGCGTGCTGATGGGCAACACGGAGAATCCGTTGCGCCAGAACCTGATCCTGATCTCCGCCACCGAGGACGGGCAGCCCCGTGTGGACGTGATGGACGTGGTGAAGGCGAAGAACTTCACCGGCTGCCTGCGTGCCCGTTTGGGCAACCTTGACGGTATCAGTGATGACTGGTTCCCTTCAGACAACCAGCCTCACGGTGATGGCCTGTACAGCGACAACGCCTACCTGCGTGGTACGTTCCTTCTGGTAACGGGCGAGGATATCAAGACGAAGTTCGAGATAGTCGAGGGGAAAATCGTCAGTTCCGTCACCGCCCTGCGGAATGACTTCGCCACCGAGCGCGGCTACCTGAATAACCCCGCCTTTGATAACGGCCTTATGAAGTGGAACACGGAGAACGAGACCGTGTTCTTCCTTGTGGGCAACCGGTGGATCTGGGCGAACGGTAACGTCTTGACGAGGAAGGGTGACAGCGCGAGCGTGACCGAGGATGACGGCCGTACGGTTGTCCGGATTCGTAACAAGTACATCCTCCAGAAACGTGAGAACCTGAAAAGTATTCCCTCCATGCCTGAAAATGACAGTGGGGAGAAGGAAGCCGTCCCGGTGTTCCTGACTTTCTTTTACCGCTGTGCCAAGGCCGGCACGCTGCGTGTGGAGTTTGTGGGTGTGGATAAGACAGGCTTTGCCAATTTCAACAGCATGGAGGTGGAGGAAGAACTGTCCGCGACCGACGGGTACGTACAGTACACCTGTAGCGGACTCTGGAACGGTACAGGTGATTTTAAATTGAGTTTTACCGGTGATATTTACCTGTATATGCTCATATTGAGCACCGACCGTGTGGAATCCCTGACACACCGTTATAAAACCCTTTTCGAGCAGTCGGAGCGTCTGGTAAAGATTTCGGCGGCGGTGTTCGACAAAGACGAGAACCTGCTGGAAGAGACCGGCCTGATGGTTACTTCCAAATATTCCGGGTTGTATGCCATTGACGGTGATGGAAATTTGAAATCCCTTGTAGGTGTTGGGGGTGACGGCGTAAAAATCAAGGGCGATAATATCACGTTGGAGGGACTTGTTACGGCTAATGATAATTTCAAGATTCTGGAAGACGGTAGTATTGAGACGCGCAACGCCAAGATTTATGGTACAGTGTATGCCTATGAGGGTAAAATCGGCGGTTTTACGATTGATTCCGGACGGTTGTACTGGAAAGCCGGTGATTATTTCGGCAATGATTCCCGCAGTCTGAAACTTGGTGTCTCACAAACGGACATGGAGGGTATTGTGGATGTGTCCTTTAATGCCGCCACGCAGGGACGCTTCGGTGTCAAGGCCGTAGGCTCGAATCTGGGTGGTGCCGCTATCTATGCCTCCAGCAAGTCCTCTGGTCAAAGCTATCCTATCAGTGCCAATACTTATGCCGGCTATTTTGACGGTGGTGTGCATGTGAACGGGGCGGTGTATTGTGGTGATATCCTGTCGAACAATTACGGTACGGGATGGAGCTTGGCCAGCGATGGGACATACAGTTACCGAAAGGGTGTTTCAGGTACCTTCCAGTGGGCTGTAAAGAGTGATTTTATAACTTATAACTATACCCTTGAGGTTGTTAATGGAATTGTCGTTAAGATGACATATATCTAAAAATAAAGGATATGAAAGTAAATTTTAATGTGTATTTTAAGGATTTCGACGGTAGCGTGCTGTTGATTGATAAGAAACCCCAGTGTATGGGAGTCATAGTCTCCCAGTGCCTGTTCAACGGTACCGGTTTCCGTCCGAGCGGTAATATTCAGACGGATAATGAAAGGAAATTACATGCTTACAGTCTTTGCATGAGGATTATGGGTTCCGATGCGGATGTGGATCTGACATCGGAGGATGCGGTTTTGATAAAGGAAGCTGTCACCGGTCTTACTCCGGGCTGTTATTCCCAAATAGTGAAACAGATAGAAGGGTAATGGAGGATTAGCCATGACAAATGCGGAAAAACAGGAGATCCTGAACGCTATCAAGGCCGAGAGCCAGAGCGTTGATGAACTTGTGGAGGTCAGCTCCCTTGACAATATCAAAAGTCTCCCCGCCCTTCGCGGCAGTGAGCTGGTGAGTGCTCCGCTTACCCTTTTGCGTAAACCGGCCGATGATGCCGCTGCCACGGCGAATGCGTCTGCCACGAAAGCGGATAATGCTGCGGCTTTGGCGAATAAAGCTGCGGGTATGGCGTCTGATGCGGCCGGTACCGCCAATCAGGCTGCTGAAACTGCAAATTCCGCTGCGGCAGCGGCATCCGCGGCTGCGAAACAGGCGGAGGATGCCGCCGCCGGTGTGAACGATGGTTTGGTCGGTGGCATGACGGCCGTCCCTGATGAGGAGAACGACACGGTGAAACTCACCCTGCTGGGGAAGACCGGGACGGAGATTGCCTCCGTTGATATTCCCGGTGGTACGGGCGGTGGCGGTAACACGTATAATGTGACGGCGGAAGTCCCTTTGGAGAGCGGTTATTATGTCCTTTCCTCCGCGATTGGTGCCGTGGATGAGAAATACCGTTACAAGGGTCGTTGCATCACCTATGAAGTCTCGCAGGGCAAATGGGAGACCAAACAGTTCGTGGGGACAAGTCTGTCGAGCTGGGAGCAGGAGGCGAGTTGGGAGGACTTCGGCGGTGCCGGAACGATGAAAAGCCTGACAGTGAACGGCGAGAAGAAAGTTCCCGACAGCGAGGGCAACGTGGATCTGACCATCGACAAGCTGGAAGTGGACGAGAGCCTGGATGCTGACAGTACCAATCCCGTCCAGAACAAGACCGTCGCCGCCAAATTCCAGGAGGTGGAAGCCGGTACCGTGTTCGGCATGAGCGCGGAAGTGAGCGACGACGAGAGCAGTGTCCGCCTTGCGCTGACCAACAAGAGCGGGGCGGAGATCGCGAGCGTTGACATCCCGGCCGGCAGCGGTGGCGGCGGTGAGTCCTCCACCACCAAGATCGTGCTGCTTGCCGAGACCGACAAGAAAACCGTGAAGGAAGGCGGAGCGGTGAAACTTACCTATACCTATGACCACCAGGTTGCCGGCGGTGATGACAAGGGTAGCAGTACCGGACAGAAAGCGACCGTCACCATCCAGGTGAAGCGCGGGACGACCACCACTTATTCCTCCTCGCTGAAGGAAGTGAGCAAGGGTACCTATACCCTTGACCTGACCAAATACCTGCTGGTGGGCACGAGCGACATCTACGTCATTGCCGAGACTACCGATCCCACCACGGGCAAGGCGCAGAAGAAGCAGGCGTACGTGAGCGTGAAGAGCGTCACCCTGTCCCTTTCCTGCGGTTACAACCTGGCGGCCACCATCCAGAACGGCGGTTACGGTACCTATGATTCCGCGAGTATACCCTACGCCGTGAGCGGTACCGGCACGAAAACCGTCAGCCTGTACGTGGACGGTGTACAGCAGAACGCGCATACGGTCACCCGCAGCGGCACGACGAACGGCAGTTTCGAGGTTTCCATGACCGGCCTGTCCGTGGGGCGGCATACCGCCCAGCTGGTGGCCGAGATGGAAACTGACGACCTCACGCTGAAAAGCGAGAGCATCCATATCGACCTGCTGAAGGCCGGAACCGGCGCGCCCTTCATCGGTTTGAAGCTCATTCATGCCGACGGGCATGTCCTCGGACGGGACGAGCATCTGGAGCCGGTCCTTGAAGCCGGCCGCTACGAGAAGCTCACTTTCGACTGGGTGGCCTATGATCCCGACCGTGTGCCCGCTGAAGTGGAGTTCTGGAAAAACGGCGTCAAGAGCAGTACCGTGAGCGCTCCCCGCAGCATGATGACCTACAGTAACCGGTTTACCGAGGAAGGCACGCAGACGCTTGTCCTGAAAGCCGGTCCGACCGGGTACACTTTGCGCATCGACGTGGGTGAGAGCGGTATCGATATCAGCGAGGCCACCTACGGCCTGGCGGTCAAGCTTGACGCGGCGGGCCGCAGCAACGGGGAGAGTAACCCCGGAACATGGGAGTCGAACGGCGTGGAGACCACGTTCGAGGGTTTTGACTGGAGCAGCAACGGCTGGACGGGTGAGGCGCTGAAGCTGACCAACGGTGCGAAAGCCGTCATCGGCTACCGGCCCTTTGCCACCGATGTGAAAAGTACGGGGCTGACCATTGAACTGACCCTCCGGGTAAGCAATCCCACTGACAGCGATACCGCAGTTGTGGACTGTCTCGACAGTGGCAAGGGGCTTTATATCACCCCTTCGGAAGCGAGTTTCAAGACCGGTGAGAAAGTGTCCTATACCAACGAGGACGACGAGCTGGTGGAGCGTGAGATCAAGCTGGGCACGAATTATGTGGAAGACCGGTGGATCAAGGTGGCCCTCATGGTGGGTACCCGCAATGAGAGCCGTCTGATGGAGCTTTATGTGGACGGCAACCGTACCGGTGCCGACATCTACGACAACGCCTTCAGCTTCCGCCAGGACAATCCGAAATATATCACCATTGACAGCGCCGGGGCGGACGTGGAGGTAAAGAGCGTGCGTATCTATACCCGCCGGTTGAGTGACGACGAGGAACTGGAGAACCGGATGGTGGACAGTGCGGACGGTGAGGAGATGATCGCGCTGTACGAGGAGAACGATATCCTGGGTGATACCGACACTGTGGATATGGACAAGCTGCGTGCCAAAGGCAAGGGGGTGCTGCGTATCGTGCGCCAGAACAAGCTCGATGACGTGTATGCCGAGAACAACAAGAAGACGGACTTTTCGGCGGATATCTTCTATTACTCCCCTTTCGGATCCGAATACGACTTCGTGCTCCGTGACTGTTATATCCGTATTCAGGGTACCAGTTCCACGAAATATCCGAGCAAGAACATCCGTATCTATATCAGCAAGGGCGGCACGAACCTTAGCTTCACCGTTGGCGGCAAGGAGCAGGCGGAAAAGAAATATCCCGTCCGTCCCGGTGGCATCGCCATGAACCTGATCTGTCTGAAGAGTGATTATTCCGACTCGTCCATGTCGCTGAACACAGGCGGTGCCAAACTGTTCAACGACGTGCTGAAGGAGATGGGGCTTCTCACCCCTCCGCAGCGTTACCAGTACGAGACGGGCGGCAGCGATTTGAACGCGGTCACCGTGCGTACCGCTATCGACGGTGTGCCTATCGACGTGTTTGTGGCGGCTGCGGAGGACGGCGAGAACAACTATGTGGGGCAATACAACTTCAACAACGAGAAAAGCAAGAGCGGCGACCTGTTCGGCCTTAGTGGCGTGGAGGGTTACGATCCTGCCTGTCCCCTCACTCTGGAAATGCTGAACAATACCGAGGCCATGTGCCTTTTCAAGACCACAAGTGACGCTCATCTGGAGGAGGTGTTTGATGCCGGTGCCGAGACCAACGTTCCGGATGATGTGAAATGGGCGGGCCTTGACGAGTCGCAGCGTACGGCCGTGAAACGGCTGTACGCATGGATACGCTCGTGTGTTCCGGACGGTGCGACGAGCGCCGACCTCTCCACTTTTAAGAGCGAGAAGTTCAGGGACGAGATAAGTGACTATTTCGACAAGGCTTTCCTGCTGACGTATTACCTCTGGACGGACTATTTCCTTGCCGTTGACCAGCGTGCGAAGAACATGATGCTGCGCACGTGGGACGGCCTGATATGGTACATCACCTACTACGACGGTGATACCCAGATGGGAAAACGTAACGACTGTTTCCTGGTGTATGACTACACCACCGACCGCGACACTTATGACGCCGAGGCCGGGAAATATGCCTTTGAAGGCCGTGACAGCTGGCTTTGGAACCTCGTTCTGGCCAACCTGGACGCTGACCTGAAGACACAGGCGCAGGCTCTTCGCGGTGTACTTACCACCAGCCGTGTCCTGGACATGCTGAACGTGGAGCAGGCGGGCAACTGGTGCGACCGTGCCTATAACAAGAGCGGCGAGCTGAAGTACATCCTGCCCGCCACGCAGGAGATGTACGGCAAGGTGTGGCCGTTCATCTACGCCCTTCAGGGCAGTAACCGTGCGCACCGTGAATATTTCGTGCGTAATCGTTTCGCCCTTCTGGATGCCAAGTACGGCACGAGCAATTTCACCAGTGACAACATCGACCTCTATCTGGCACGTACGGCTGCTGACACCCCCGACGTGCTGAAGATTACGGCCAACGAGGTTTATGCTTTCGGCTACGGTACGAACAACAGCCCGAATATAGGGAATACCGGCATCATCAAGAAAGATGCGGCTGCGAGCCTTTCCATCACCGGTGCCTATACGGTGAACGATCCCTTGAGGGTTTATGGCGCGAGCCGTATGAAGGTGCTGGATATGAGCGGGGCCGCCGACCACCTGAAAAACGCTTTCGACCTGGGCAAATGTACCGTGCTGCGCGAACTGAACCTTCAAAGTTCCGGCAACGGCAGTACCGGCTGGTGGTTGAACATCGGCAACTGCAAGCAGCTACGTAAACTCAACCTTCGTAACCAGGCACAGGCGAAAACCGGGGGAAGTACCAGTACCGAGCTGGATTTGAGTGCGCAGACCAAGCTGGAAGAACTTGAGGCCCGCGGTACGCAGGTGCAGAGCGTGGTGCTAGCCAAGGGTTCTCCCGTGACGCTGCTCCACCTTCCCGGTACACTGACCAGCCTCCGTCTGGAATATCTGGGCAGACTGACCATCGGCGGGCTGACATTGGAAAGCTACAGCAAGGTGAAGACCTTCATCTTTGACAGTTGTCCAGGTATTGACTGGGAAACCCTGCTGGGCCGTTGCACGGGTGTGGAACGTATCAGAGTAACCGGTATTGACCGCGAGGATGACGGTACGTGGCTGGATAAGTTTGTCGGGATGGGCGGTGTGGATTCCGATGGCAACACTACGGACACGTGCGCCTTGGTGGGTACGGTACAGCTCACGCGCTACATTGATGACGATACGTACAGCGCTCTGAAGGCGCACTTCCCGGAACTGAATATCCGGCAGCCGGAATACACGATGATCGAGTTCGACGACGAGGTATCGGATGACGCGAACGTGAGCAACCTTGACAACGGTACCGGCTACAAGTATGACAACGCGTATGAGGTGAGCGGTCATATTTCCGCCATCCTGAAGCAGCGTCACCGTGTACTTGCTAAAGTGACTAAAAAAGCGACGACGCGGGGTGTGAACATGGCGAACGTTGATACCACGGTGAACAACCTGGACGGTGAGATGACCTACTACCCGCTGGACGACACGGACAGCAACAAGTACGCCGACGGCACGGCTGCCAGACTGGACGGCACTGAAGGTGACTGGATGATGTACGAGCCCTTCTTCTGGAGCAAGGGTATCAATGATTACCTGAACGGCAAGCATTACTCCTGTTACAGCAGTAACGGTTCGGATAACATGCCTTCCGTTCCGGATGCTGACGTCCTTACGCTTGACGACATTAAGGGCACGAGTGGCGGTTATCTTTCCGGTCGTAAGATCATGAGCGGAAAGGATACGCTTTCGAACAGCTACAGTACTGACAGTACGTATTCGGTATGCAAGGTGAACGTGGACGGTTACAAGCGTGTGCGTTTCCCGAGCGTTCCCGGTACAAGCCTTGTCGGAAGCATTTTCACAGACGATTCCGGCACGGTCATCAGTTCAATCGTCGTCCCTACCTTGAGCAACAAGTTCGAGGCCGGTATGTACCTGATTGCCGATGTTCCGGAGGGTGCCACTGCTCTTCACTTCTCCATTCTGAACACGGCAGAGTTCGATAAGGTTGTCCTTTCTAACAGTGACAGGATCGAGGATATGGAACCCGAATGGGTGCCTAATGACGAGCACTTGTGTGCCGTTGTGGGCAGCAGTGTTGTCGGTTCCAAACTTCGCGCCTGCATTACCGGCGGGAGCACTACGGCGAGCATGACCTGGGCTGATTTCCACTATTACAGTGTCCAGCGCGGTATGCAGCAGATTGATGCCCTTATGCACTCTCGCATCGCGAATCTTTTCTACGCGAAGTACGGTCGTCGTGACAGCCAGGAACAATGCGGCGCGGGCTCTCACACGAACAACCGTACTACGGGTGGTACTGCCAGCCGCGGGATGACGGACACGATCGGCTATGAGGAAGCCTCCTCCATCAACCCTAATGTGACGAACAGCCTGATAGAAAACTCCGTCCACCAGTATGCGTGGTACCGTGAGAAGGATGACTACGGCGGGGCCACGGTTACGCAGGTGAATAATATTTGCTGCCTTGGCTACGAGGACATCTATGGTCATAAATATGACATGATGGACGGCGTGGACCTTCCTAATGACACGGGCAATTCCGGGAAGTGGCGCATCTGGATGCCTGACGGCAGTACCCGCCTGGTTAAGGGTTCCGTGAGTTCCGGTATCTGGATTACCGCCGTGGCGCATGGCAAATATATGGACGTGATTCCGGTGGGTTCCGTTTCGGGTTCCTCCTCGACAAATTACTGCGACATCTACTACATATCCACTGCCTCCGGCCGTGTGGTCTATCGTGGCTCCAGCCACGCGAGCCCGAATGGCGGTGTTTCGATGTCGAATGCGAACTACGATTCCTCGTATACGTACACGAGCATCGGTTCTCGTCTGGCCTTCCGCGGTCGGCTCGTCAGGGCGTCGAGCGCCGTGGCGTTTAAAGCGATAAGCGAGGTTGCATGATCGGTCGCGTAAAGCGTCAAAGCGGGAGCGAAGCGACAAAACGTCCGGTGTTCCCCGAATGAGGGGAACGCCGTTCCTTACGGGCGTCAGCCCGTCGAAAAATATTTTTTTGATACCCGTTTTTCAGTGTTGCCGCTGAAAAACCGTATTTTTGTGACAGGAAGGTGGCGCCTCCCCATAGGCCGTGTGGTCTATCGTGGTAACAACAACGCGAACCCGAATGGCGGTGTCTCGATGTCGAATGCGAACAACGATTCCTCGAATACGAACACGAACATCGGTTCTCGTCTGAACAACAATCGAAAGGAAATTTCAATCGGCGTACAACACCGGGGACTTGTCCCCACCGTGGTGCCGAGGGAGGCAAGCCGCAGTAACAGCGGCCCTTTGGGGCCGGAAAACTGAAAAACAAAGTGTCGGGTAGGGTTTGGTAGGCCGGAAACGGTTCGAAGAAGCCGGGCCCGGGGGATTGAAGGCCCCGTATTAAAAGCAATAAACAGTAATTTATGCGCAGGGTTGGGTATATCATCGAGGAGATCGTGGAGCCTTCCAACATGGAGGCTTCCTTCCGGCAGGTCCTTCGCGGCAGCAAGCGTAAACGCAGCCGCCAGGGGTGCTATCTGCTCGCGCATAAGCCCGAGGTGTTGGAGGAGCTGGTCGCGCAGATCGCATCCGGTACTTTCCGCGTGAAGGACTACCGTGAACGCGAGATCATCGAGGGCGGCAAGCTACGCCGCATTCAGGTGATCCCGATGAAGGACCGCATCGCCGTGCATGCCATCATGGCGGTGGTGGACCGCCATCTGCGGAAACGTTTCATCCGTACCACCTCCGCCAGTATCAAGAGACGGGGGATGCACGACCTCCTGGCGTATGTCCGCCGTGACATGGCCGAAGACCCTGATGGTACACGTTACTGTTACAAGTTTGACATCACCAAATTCTACGAGAGCGTGAAGCAGGATTTTGTGATGTATTGCGTCAGCCGGGTGTTCAAGGACGCAAAGCTCGTGACCATGCTGGAGAGCTTTATCCGCCTGATGCCTGAAGGTCTGAGTATCGGCCTGCGCAGCTCGCAGGGGCTGGGCAATTTGCTTTTGTCTGTGTATCTGGACCATTATCTGAAGGACAGGTATGCCGTGCGTCATTTCTACCGCTATTGTGATGACGGCGTCGTACTGGGTAAAACGAAAGCGGAATTGTGGAAGATTCGTGATGCCGTCCACGGGCGCATGG
>ENA-UALL01000616-UALL01000616.1-human-gut-metagenome-genome-assembly--contig:-NODE-616-length-16099-cov-8.163426_pt1 | contig 16099 bp, 6 predicted proteins | sample MGYA00243699_ERZ654466 | MGnify/ENA primary metagenome ERZ654466 (study PRJEB26926, sample SAMN06164635) | human gut metagenome | biome: ENVO:00009003; feature: ENVO:2100002; material: ENVO:00002003...
ATCTATGGGTTGTCCGAACATTTCAGGGCAACGGGCAACAATGAAAGCCTGCAAAAAGCCATAGAGCTTTATCGGATAATGGAGAGCAAAGTCAAAGATCCCGTAAATGATGGCTATATAGAATCCTTTACCCGCGAATGGGGAACTCCCCAAAAGCTGGGGTATGATGGAGATGGCATTGCTGCCAAAACAATGAATACACATATCCATGTATTAGAGGCATACACGGCTTTATATAAAGTATGGAAGGATAACAGCCTTTGCAAGCGCCTTGCAAAAGTAATAGACTTAATAACAACCAGGCTGTACAACCCACAAACACATCACTTGATATCATACTGTGATTTAAATTGGAATAATCTGGATGACATCGACTCTTACGGGCATGATATCGAAACTTCTTGGCTGCTGACGGAAGCTGCAGAGGCTCTGGGTGACCCGGAGGTTATCGGGAGGTGCAGGAAGGTAGCATTGGAACTTGCAGATGCTTCCTTGAAGGAGGGCATCAACCCGATGGGAGCTATGATGTATGAACGACATAAGGACAAAATCAGGAAGGACGCTTCCTGGTGGTGCCAAGCGGAAACTGTGGTCGGCTGTATCAATGCCTGGCAACTGACTGGTGAACAATCTTATCTGGACAGTGCCGTCCGCACCTGGAACTTCATCAAATCACGGATGATAGACAAGGAGTATGGTGAATGGTTCAGAACGGTGCTGGAAGATGGAACTCCCCGCTACAAGGAGCCTAAAGCAAGTATGTGGAATTGTCCTTATCATAACAGCCGTATGGGGTTTGAGATTGATACCAGACTGAAATGACAACCTTTTATAGATTTGATATTATGAAGAATTTACGAATTTTCCAGTTTGGAATAGTTGTATTGCTGTGTGGTATATTATCTCTGCCGCTTTCTGCCCAGACGGAAGTGATGGCATGGAGCAATATCACGGGTGTCCGCGTAGACGGTGAATTGATAGACTTTGAGTCATCCCTGCGTGTCGGAACCTTGAAAGGAGATATGGAGATTACCGGAAAGGAGAAGCAGGTCCGTCCCGTTTTCCATCGTGAGGGGAATATGCAGGAAGTGACGGCTACTCTGCGAGGTGTAAAGTTCCATCAGAAAGTGACCGATAAGGGAAAAGGCTTGGTGGAGATTTCTATTGATGCGCTGTCGGACACTACTTTGAACCAGGCAGCCTATTACTGTATTGCTTTAAGTCCGGAAAACTACATTGATGCCAAAGTAAGGGTAAGTGGCAGGAAGCTGACCGTTACTTCGGCCAATAGGAAGTTGGAATTCAAGTTCAATAAGTCTGTAAAGGCCACGGTTGAAAAAGAGTCTACCGGTACTGTTGTGTATATCTCGCTAATGCCGATTCTGAAAAAGGCTGGGAGAACAGCATTGTCTATGGAACTGCATGCTTCCGGAGTGATAGATCACAGTGACGCGGAAATTACATTGGATATGCAGAATCCGGGAAGTTTGTTTGCAGGCTTTGGAGGGAATTTCCGCCTGCAGAATCCTGCTGCCGACCCTAAAGTGATAGATTACTGTCTGGAAAACTTGCGCGTAGCTTATGGCCGTGTGGAATTTCCGTGGAGATTGTGGCAACCCGAAGAAGAATCCGATCCTATTGCCGTGGCACAGAATGGGGGACTGAACAAGCGGGTGGAGGAAAGTCTCCTCATGGCAAAGCGCTTGAAGGCGATGGGAATGCCGGTAATACTAAGCTGTTGGTTTCCGCCTGCATGGGCCATTGACGGAGGTCCTGCAAGTTATGCCCGTCAAGGTGGTGTCATTGCTTATCGTCTGGATAACCGGAAAAAGGAGAAGATTTATAAATCCATGGCAGATTATCTGTTGTATGCCAAACGGTATTATGGTATTGAGTTCTCCATGTTCTCGTTCAATGAATCGGATTTGGGTATTGATGTCCTCCACACTCCGCAGGAGCATGCAGATTTCATTAAGGAGTTCGGTGCTTATCTGGCAGGGTTGAATCTTCCTACCCGCATGCTGCTTGGCGACAATTCGGATGCCACTACTTTCGATTTTATCCTTCCTGCTTTGAACAATCCTGAGACTCATAAGTATATTGGTGCAGTTTCTTTCCATTCATGGCGTGGTTGTGATGATGTTACGTTAAGGAAGTGGGCGGGTGCTGCCAAAGAGATTAATGTACTACTCTTGGTTGGTGAGGGTAGTACGGATGCCGCTGCTCATGGTTATGCCGAGATATTCAATGAGTCGACGTTTGCACTTTATGAAATCAATCTGTATACACGTATTTGTGCGATTTGCCAACCATTGTCCATCTTGCAGTGGCAGCTCACTTCAGACTATTCGTTGTTGTGGGGAGACGGCATTTATGGTTCCAAAGGTCCTTTGCGTCCTACGCAACGTTTCTGGAATATCAAGCAACTGGCCTCCACTCCGGCCGATGCTTTGGCCATTCCGGTCAGTAGCAGCAAGAAAAATGTAAACTGTGCGGCTTTCGGAAATATGGTGCGCGGAGAATATGCCGTCCATATGGTCAATAATGGGGCGGATTGCGAGGCTGTCATCTCCGGTATCCCTGCAGAAGTGAAGAAACTGAAAGTCTATGTGACCAATACAAAGGACTGCATGAAGGAAACTGCTGTGAAGGTGGAGAATGGACTGGTACGGGTACACTTGCCGGCTATCAGTTTCATTACCTTATTGTCGGATAAATAATTTTGAAATGGAATAATATTAATATATAAAGAATAGTGATATGAATATAACTACATGTCTGTTTACAGTTCTGGGAGGAATGGCCACTTTAGGGCATCCTTCAGAAACTGTACGTTTGAATCAGTTAGGGTATTATCCCCAGCAGGAAAAAGTAGCTGTGGTGAATGCCGGTGAGGTACGTGAATTTACCATAGTAGATGCAGCCACGGGCAATCGGCTACTTTCCGGCAAACCCGGATATACCGCTTCATCCGCTTGGTCGGATAAGAGCAGGACAATATTGGATTTCAGTGACATCACGGTACCGGGAAGATATCTTCTGTTGGTTAACGGCGATTCAGTGGCATTCGAAGTAAAGGAAAAGGTGCTGTCCCCTTTGGCCGATGCCGCTTTGAAGTCTTTCTATTACCAACGTACGGGTATGCCCATCGAAGCGACTTATGCGGGTCGGTGGAGCCGTCCGGCAGGCCATCCAGATGACAAGGTGCTGGTACATCCCAATGCTGCCGGGCCGGAACGTAAGGCGGGAGCGGTGATTTCTTCTCCGGGAGGATGGTATGATGCCGGAGATTATAACAAGTACATTGTGAACTCCGCTTATTCCATCGGATTGATGCAGGCGATTTATGCCCGCTTTCCTGACTATTTTATCCGTCAACGGGTGAACATCCCGGAAAGCGGAAACCACACGCCCGATTTGCTGGACGAGATGTACTATAACCTGAAATGGATGCTGACCATGCAAGACCCTGCCGACGGAGGAGTCTACCACAAGCTGACTACCCCTTCGTTCGAGGGATTTATCAAGCCTACGGAGTGTAAGCAGCCCCGTTATGTAGTTCAGAAATCAGTAACGGCGGCATTGGACTATGCTGCGGCTTTAGCGCAGGCTTCCGTGTTGTTTGCTCCTTACGAAGAGGATTATCCTGGCTTTTCGGAAGTGGCTTTGCAGGCTGCCGAACGTGCTTATGCCTGGGCAGAAGCACATCCGCAGGCACTCTATCATCAGGATCTTCTCAACAAGCAATATCAACCTGCCGTAGTTACGGGAGCTTATGGTGATCGCAGTGCTGATGACGAATTCTTCTGGGCGGCTTCCGAGCTCTATCTTGCTACGGGAAAGCCCGTTTACCGGGAACAAGTGAAGAAGCATCTGCCCACTGCATATAAGACTCCTTCTTGGGGCAATACCACTGCGTTGGGCGTGTTTGCCTGGCTGCAACCGGGCAGGGAATATCAGGGTGAAGACGTGGAGTTGGCAAATGCCATGAAAGACCTGCTACTGGACTATGCTGCCGAGGCTGTGCGGGGTGCTGACCGCTCTCCTTTCCACGCTCCTTACGGCAACGATGCCAAAGATTTCTTTTGGGGATGCCTTGCCGAAGGGTGTGCTAACCAAGCCACTTCACTGGTTTGCGCCTATTTGCTTACGGGTGAGAAGTCGTACCTGACGAACGCCTACCGCAATATGGACTACATTTTAGGAAAGAATGCCACGGGATATTGTTATGTCACCGGTTTCGGGATGAAAAGTCCTCTGTATCCGCACCATCGTCTTTCTGCATCGGATGATATAGAGGCACCTCTTCCCGGTTTCCTTGTTGGCGGTCCCAATCCTGGCCAACAAGACGGTGTACCCTATCCTTCCAATCTGCCGGATGAGTCTTATGCAGATGTGGAAGGTTCGTATGCTTCCAATGAAATAGCCATTAATTGGAGTGCTGCTTTGGTGGCGTTGGTGTCTTCGTTGGATGCTTTGATGTCAAAATAATGTTTCTATTCAGCCTGCTGCCTTATAAATTCGGATGGGCTGATGTTGAACTCTTCTTTAAAATGTTTGGAGAATATCTTGGGGGAGTTATACCCCAAGGTATATGCAATTTCCGAAACTTGCATCTGGCTTTCTGTCAAGAGTTGTTGTGCACGTTTCATACGGATGGTCCTGATGAATTCGATGGGTTTCTTTCCCGTTATCTTAATCATTTTCTTGTAGAAATAGCTGCGTGATATATTCAGGCTGCTGGCAAGCTCCTCGACGGAAAACTCGGTTTCGCTGATATTGTCCTCTACAATCTGGATGGCTTTTTCCACCAGCTGCTGGTCAAGGGGAGTGATGGTGATACGGCTTGGCTCGATTTTAATGTCCTGATTGAATATTTCCTGACGTTTGACGTTCATCTCGATAATCTTGTTGATGCGCAGCTTGAGGACTTCCATATTGAAAGGCTTGGTGATATAGTCGTCTGCGCCAACGCTAAGCCCTTCCAATTGGTGTTCTTCACTTGCCTTAGCTGTCAGGAGGATAATGGGGATATGGGAGTAGCGTATGTCATTCTTGATGGTTGAACATAGTTCCAGACCATCCATCTCGGGCATCATGATGTCACTGACCACTAAATCAATATCTTCCTTTTCCAGTACATTCAGTGCATGTTTTCCGTTTGTGGCTTTTAATACATGATACTGCCTGGCAAGACTTTCAGAGAGAAATTTCAAGAAGTCGTAGTTGTCATCTACGAGTAGTATGGTGAATGGATGGGATTCTTCTTTTATTTCCGGTCCTTCGACCGGTTCTCCGTTTTTGGTTTCATTACTGTTCTGGTGTAGGGGTAGGGCAATCAGGAATACAGAACCACAAGGCTGGTTATCCCTGACACAGACAGTACCCTGATGCATCTTTACGTATTCGGAAACAATGTGCAGTCCAATGCCGCTGCCTCCGTTGTTCGACTGGTTTTTGCCCGACTGATAGAATCTTTGGAATATTTTCTCCTTGGCTTCATCCTCTATGCCGCAACCGGTGTCGGTAAAGGTCAGTTCCAGATTTGTGCCTCTTACGGCAATATCCAGTGAGATGCTTCCTTTATTGGGAGTGAACTTGAATGCATTTGACAGGATATTTGTGCATATCTTGCGTATCTTGTCATAGTCAAAATCCATGAATACAGAATGTTGTGGAGCGGTAAGGCTATAGCTGATGTTCCGTTTCTGTGCTATCGGATCGAAAGAGTGGAATATTTCACTCAGAATGATAAGGATGTTGTCATGTTTGCATTTCAGGGTTTCAGCCTTGGCATCCAGCTTTCTGAAATCCAGCAGTTGGTTAATCAGTTCCAGCAGATAGTCGGCATTTTGTTTGACCATATCCAGAATGCCTTTACGATATTCGGGATGGTCTACGAAAAACTCTTCAAGCGGATTGATGATAAGTGACAAGGGGGTCCGCAGTTCGTGACTTATGTTGGCAAAGAACTGCAGTTTCATATTGTTGATTTTCTGCTGCCTTTCATTTTCCACCTCGATGGCCTGCATGATTTGTTTCTGCTTTTGGCGTAAGCGCAGATTGCGGATAATGGACAGAAGGATGCACAAAACGATACCGCTATATATGGTATAAGCCCACCAAGTGCGCCACCAAGGAGGGAGTATCTTTATTTTCAGTTCCTTGACGTTGGGGCTCCATATGCCTTGTGAGTTGCATGCCTTGACGGATAAAGTATAGTTTCCGGCAGTCAGCATGGATAGGTTTACTTTGTTGTTTTCAGCATAAATCCAGTTGGAATGAATCTTATAGGCATATTTTATCTTATCCGTTTCCACCAGGTCGAGGGCAGAGAAGGACAGAGTGAATGAATTTTCCTTTTCAGTGAAGGAAAGATGTTGTGCACATTCAAGTGAGCTGCCGTTCAGGATGTCCGGATGGGTCATTCCGGATTTGAGCTCAATACCGGTAAGGTAAATATTGGCATCATAACTTGTGGTCAGGATGTCTTGTGGAATGATAGTCTGGTAACCTTGTGGCGTGCCTATCAGTATATTGCCGTTCTGTAGCTTGAGGATGGCGTGGACATTGGTATCGTTGCATATCAGTCCGTCGCTTACGGAGTAGTTCACGATGGCGTATGTACCGTTTGTTATTTTGATTCGTGAGATGCCGTTGCCGGTACCAATCCACATCTGGTTGTTGTTGTCTTCCGTGACGGCTCTGACGAGGTTGGCGGCAAGTCCGTTTTTCTGGTCAAGGAAGTAGATGGAGTCGTTCTTCTGGTTCCATATACTCAGTCCGTGTGGATGTCCTATCCAAAGAAGGTCCCGGCTGTCCTTATAGACAGTGAGCATATTGTTCTCCTTGAAGCGGCCGGCTTCGGCGTAGATATTATAGGCTTGGGTTTCCGTATCGATGATAATGAGTCCTCCTTTGGTCGCTACGTAAAGGGTACTGTCTTTATCATAGTACATATCTCGGACAAAGAATTCTCCCGGACGGTACAAGATGGTGTCAAACTGCCCGGTTTCCGGATTTAACCTCTGTATGTATCCTTTCATGGTACCTATCCAGATGTATCCGTGTTTGTCTACCTTTACTGTATACACATTGTTCTCGAGAAGCTGGCTGTTACTTACTGTGTATTGTTTGATTTGCCCTTTCGAGTAGCATAGCAGTCCTTTCTGGAAGGTGCCTATCCATAGGCGGTTTTTGGAGTCGATGGATAAGTCGACTACAATATTGGCGGGAGTTGCTATCTTTTCGTATGAATCGGTCACTAGTGAACGTCGGATTAGTCCCGTACCGTCTGTTCCGTAGTAAATGTATTCCTGGCTGGTGTCTTCGCAGAAGGTCAGGATATCATCATATTCCAGGGATTTGTTGCATAGTATGATTTGGGACATGGGGCTATAATAGGAAATACCGTGTTTGAAATTCCCTATGTATATGGTTCCGTCTTTGTCCCGGTAAATGGTATTCAGATTGTTGCTGGCAATGGTGTGCGGTTTCAATGGATTGTGCACCAAGTTGGTAAGCGATTTGGTCAGGGTGTTGTAAACGAACAGCCCCATATGGCTGGTAAGTATCCATACGTTGCCGTCTCCCAGGTCGAGGATGCGTTGCACGCGATTGTACTGTATGTGAGTGTTATTGTTCAGGCTGATGTCCTCCCATTGCTGTGTAAAACTGTTCTTGTGCAAAAGTAGGCTGTTTTGGAAGGTGTATACCCATAGGCTTTCGTTTTGGTCTATGTAAATGTGTGGCTCATGATTCTCCAGCAAAGGTCTATAGATGGTGGGAATGGCTATTTCCTTGACTTCGGAAGTCTGCTTGCTGATACTGTATAGGGTACCGTTGGAGTACATTATATAAATGAACTGGACACCTATATAGAGGTTTGAAATCTTTTCAACTACCAGTGGATAGGCTTTGATGGAGCTGTTGTCCATGCTTCGTATGTAAAGTTTGGAATAGTCGTAGGCCCAAAACTCATTCTTGGATGTTTTTCCCATCCTCAGAATGTTTTTACTGGGGATTTGCAGCCCATCGAGTATGGGTTTATAGTCATTGTCGAATTTACCGGTCTTATAATTATAGATACTGTAGCCGCTGGAAGTCCTTATCCATACATTGTCGTCCGGTCCTTCGAAAATTTCGCTGATGGCATCGTCCGGCAGGTCGGAGTTGTTCTGGTAATACTGCTGGAAGGAGTAGCCGTCGTATTTGTTGAGTCCTGATTCTGTCCCCACCCAGAGGAATCCCCTATTGTCTCTGTAGATGCTTCGGACACTGTTGTTGGAGAGTCCTTCTGTTGTAGAGAGCTGCTTGAACATGACAGCCGGCGGGATTTCCGCTGAGTTACCTTGAACAGTAAGGAGGAAGGCCAGGTTGCATATAAGGAATAGGAGCAGTTGTTTCATGTATTTTCTTTATTAGAAGGATTAACAATATTGTAACTGCAAACTTAAATATAATCCTTCGAACGAGCAAGGAAAGATTTGCGTATTCGTGTGGGATGATATCCTCCGTTTGGTGAAAAATAGTATGCATTTTGTTTCCAATGGCCCTATATGGGTTCTATGAAACAAAACCGGATATTAAAAGACATTTTTAAGGCATCTGTGTTTCCTTTAAGAAAAATACATTTGCAGGCGAGATCATTTAAATCCTAATAGTATGAAGAAAGAACTTTTAGCAGTGGCGATGCTGTTGTTTGCCGGTGGCAATCTGTTGGCACAGCCACATGTCAATGACGGTACTTCGTATTTGATGAACCAACCTCTGGACATGAGTACCGATTTCCGTGACTTGAGTAATACCTTGTTTTTTGCAGATCACCTGGAGTCATTCGATGCCAAGTCGGGTGAAGGGCTGGTGAATTGGAAACGCGGGCATCTGATGCCCCGCCAAGCCTTCAATACCAACGGTGCACAGCCCCGTAAAATGAGAATGCTCGATTTCCCCTTCACTGCCTATGAAAATGACCCTAACCTCAAATTCAAGATTGACTTTGTAACTCCGCGTACGGTACGTATCCGTATGCTAACGACCCCGGTGGAACCCAAACCTGCCGCTTCCATCATGTTGGCAAAGGAACCGGGCAGGGATGGAAGCTGGAAAGTTACCGAGACGAATGACAAGATTATCTATTCCAGCGACTATGGAACCATTCAGATTAACAAGAATCCTTGGAGAATCGTCTTGAAGGATAAAGCCGGACGTATCTTGAGCCAGACTGCCGCTTTGAGCGACGCGGACTCTACGCAGGTAAAATATACGCCGTTCTGTTTTGTGAAGCGGGGAAGCGACAATGCTCGCCGCATCAATCCGGTATTTACCTTGACTGCAGATGAAATGATTTTTGGTTGCGGAGAGTCTGCCACTGGGCTGAACAAGGCCGGACAGAAGGTGAACTTGTTCGTTACAGACCCACAAGGGCCTGAGACGGACCAAATGTACAAACCGATTCCTTTCTTTATGAGTAACCGGGGATATGGTATGTTTATGCATACATCCGCTCCCGTGACTTGTGATTTTGGTGCTACCTATATTGGGCTGAACAAAATGTTCATGGGTGACGAGAACCTGGATTTGTTCGTTTTCTTCGGCGAGCCGAAAGATATTCTGGACGAGTACACCGATTTGGTAGGAAAGCCGGGCATGCCCCCCTTGTGGTCTTTCGGTACGTGGATGAGCCGTATTACCTATTTCAGTGAAAAGGAAGGTTATGATGTAGCGGCCAATATCCGTAAGAACAAGTATCCGTGCGATGTTATCCATTTCGATACCGGCTGGTTTGATGTGGACTGGCAGTGTGACTATAAATTCTCCGAGAACCGTTTCCAGAATCCACAGCAGATGTTGAAGGATTTGAGGTCACAAGGTTTCCATGTATGTTTGTGGCAGTTGCCTTATTTCACTCCTAAAAACCGTTATTTCTCTGAACTGATAGAGAAAGACATGTATGTGAAAAATGGAAATGGTGAACTTCCCTACGAAGATGTGGTGCTTGATTTTTCCAATCCGGAAACAGTAAAGTGGTATCAGGACAAACTGGCGGGATTGCTGAATATCGGTGTCAGTGCCATTAAAGTAGACTTTGGCGAGGCTGCTCCACTGAATGGTATTTACGCTTCCGGCAAGAGCGGATGGTATGAGCATAACCTCTATCCGGTGCGTTATGATATGGCAGTGTCCGAGATAACCAAGAAGTTGCACAACGAGAATATAATGTGGGCACGTGCCGCATGGGCTGGTTCCCAGCGTTATCCATTGCATTGGGGCGGTGATGCTGCAACTACGAACACGGGTCTGCTGGGTACGCTTCGTGCAGGCTTGTCCTTCGGCTTGTCCGGTTTCTCCTTCTGGAGCCATGATATGGGCGGCTTTGTAAAATCCACTCCGGAGGACTTGTATTGCCGCTGGATACCGTTCGGTTTTCTTACTTCCCATACCCGCGCGCATGGGGCACCTCCGACAGAGCCGTGGTTGTACGACAGCAAGCGTGTGCAGGATGTCTTCCGCAAGAGTGCGGAGATGAAGTACCGTCTGATGCCTTATGTGTATGCTCAGGCTAAGGAATGTACAGAAAAGGGCTTACCGATGCTAAGAGCCTTGTTTGTAGAATTCCCCGATGATCCGGGAGCATGGAAAGTGGATGACGAGTATCTCTTCGGTTCGCAGATTCTGGTTGCCCCCTTGCTTGAATCCGGTATGACGGGCCGCACAGTTTACCTTCCCGAAGGAAAATGGATAGACTACCAGACAGAGAAAGTCTACGAAGGCGGATGGCACCGGATTGAAGCAGGCAGTCTGCCGATAATCATGCTGGTACGTGACGGTTCGGTACTTCCTCATCTGAAGTTGGCGCAGTCCACTGCTGAGATGGATTGGAGTAAAATGAGCCTGAAGGTATACAGTGCTGACAAGAAGCAGGCAGAAGGATTGGTTTGTCTACCTGCCGACAACCGTATTCAGGTTGTGAAAGTGGATTGTGGAAAGGCCAAACCGCAACTGTTGAACCAGGTTGAAGGCACTTCCCTGAGTTTCTGAACTTAATCTTTGAAAATCTATATTGAATTCACCCCTGTCGGTATGGAAGAGAAAGGGATATAGTTACCGAAATCTGTGCCACTATGGTGGCACAGATGTGCCTTCCCAATGGCACGGCAGTGCCTCTATAGTGGCACAAAATTGTGTCGCATATCTTTTTCCCGATGTGCTTATGACCGGGGTATTTGTTAAACCTAAGTATTTAGTATTTATGAGAAATGTGATGAAGTATTTGGGTATCATGTCAGTATCGCTGGCATGTGCCGGACCTCTCTTTGCAACAAGCGTACAGCCGTTTGCAGGTGTCACTGTCGTACAGCAGAGTGTAGTTACTGTGAAGGGCCAAGTGGTGGATGAGAAAGGCGAGCCCATCATCGGTGCCAATGTCATTGTGGAAGGTACGACAAACGGTATGATTACCGATTTGGACGGTAACTTCTCCTTGCAGTGTCCCGTAGGTTCTACGCTGAAGACCAGTTACATCGGTTATCTGGCGCGAACGGTCAAAGTAACCGGGAATATGAATGCTCTGAAAATTACTTTAAAGGAGGATACCGAAACCTTGGATGAGGTAGTTGTTGTGGGCTACGGTACGATGAAGAAATCCGACCTCACCGGTTCTGTGGCTTCCGTGAATGCGGAGGAAATGATGAAGCGGAATCCGGTGAACTTGGGACAAGGTTTGCAGGGAGCTGCGGCAGGTGTATCTGTCATCCGTTCTTCCGGTGACCCGGAAGGAGGTTTCTCCATCCGTATCCGCGGTGTGGCAACCGTGAATGGTTCTGCCGACCCACTCTATGTAGTGGACGGTGTGCAGGTAGGAACTTCCATCGATTTCTTGAATCCTAATGATGTAGAGTCCATCGAAATTCTGAAGGATGCTTCGGCTACGGCAATCTATGGTACTCGCGGTGCCAATGGCGTCATTATGATTACTACCAAGAACGGTGGTAAGGGGAAGGCAAAGGTGAACTTTTCGGCCAACTATGCCCTCCAGTTCAATTCGAATAAGATTGATGTGGCTGATGCGGGCTTGTTTGCAAGTGCTGTACGTTCCGCCGTCAAGAATGACGGTATTGCCATGACCAATCTGGCATATGGCGAGGATTACATAGGCAGACTGAACAGCATTGACTGGCAGGATGAAATGTCACGCACGGCATTACAGCAGAACTATAACCTTTCTGCTTCGGGAGGCAGCGAAAATACCCAAGCCAACTTATCTCTGGGTTATTTGAACAACCAGGGTATCGTGATTGAGTCGAATTTTAAACGCTTGACGGCACGCGCTAATATCACTCACAAAGTGAAAGACTTTCTGCATGTAGGCTTGAACTTGAACTATGCACATTCGGAAAAGATGGGAGGAGGCAACCTGAGAAACTATGCACAAGCCATTCCAACCATGGATTATGTAGAGGACGGTGTTTTCTATTCCATGCCTATTGTGTTGCCCGACGGTACTTGGGGACATTACAAGAAAGAAGGCAATGGAGACGTGAACAAGGGAGCTGACAATCTGGTTGCTGCTGCCAAGACTGCCGACAGTATTAATAAATGGGACCGTATGCTTGCTAGTGCTTTCCTACAACTCGATTTGTACAAAGGGTTGACTTTCAAGACTATTGCCAGTTATAATTATTATACAAAAGGTTATAATGGCTATACAGCCTATAATGATAGAACCTTTGGAACTCAAGACCGTAAGGACTCGTTCTCGCTGAACCAGAGCCAGTCCACTTCACTCGGTCTGGAAGCGTTCTTGAACTATGACTGGTCCAATGAGCATCACCGCGTAAGTGCAATGGCCGGTTTCTCTACCAGCGATACGAACGGTGCCTGGCTGAATTCCAGTGCCAACGATTTCCCGGCAGACAACATCCGCAAAATTTCATTGACCAATGACCCATCGTCTAAGCAAACGGATGGTGGGCTGGATTTGAAGACAAGATTCCTTTCTTACTTCGGCCGTCTGACTTATACTTTGAACGACCGCTATATTGTGACTGCAACGGTACGCCGCGACGGTTCTTCGAACTTTGGTGCCGGCAATCGTTATGGTACATTCCCTTCCGCTTCTGTAGCTTGGCGTCTTTCCGAGGAAAAGTTCATTAAGGATTTAGAACTGTTCAGTAACTTGAAGTTGCGTGCCGGATGGGGACAGACCGGTAATGCGGGCAATGGTACCAACTTGTCCATAGCACAGTTGTCTTCGGCAAATGCAATGTACTGGTTCTTTAATGGTTCGAGTGTGATTAACGGTGCCGGTATTGCCCAGCAGAAAGAAATTGATACCAACCTGAAATGGGAAACCAATGAGCAGACAAATATCGGTATTGACTTTGCCTTTATGAACAATGAGCTTTCTTTCTCTGCCGATTACTTTATCCGTGACGCAAAGGATCTGCTTCTGTATCGCCAGATTCGTCCTTCCACCGGTTTCTCCAATGTCTATACTAATGCGGGACATATCCGTAACTCAGGTTTCGAGTTTACTGCTGCGTGGAACAAGAGCTTCAGCGATTGGAATATCGGCATAAGACTGAATGGGTCTACCCTGAAGAACGAGGCTATTGAAGTCGGCGATCCGATATTCAGCAAGTCAGGTTCAGCACAAGATGGCGACAACTGGGACAACCACTCCATTACACAGAACGGCTATCCTGTAGGTTCCTACTATGGCTGGAAGGTAGAAGGCATTTTCAGAACCCAGGCCGAAATTGATGAAATGAATAGGCTGGCGGTTGAAAAGGGAGTTGAAAGTGGTGTATATCAGGACAAGACTACCCAGCCCGGCGACTATAAGTTTGTTGATTTGAATGGTGACGGGCAGATTACCGATGCCGACCGTACTGTTATAGGCAATGGATATCCCAAGTTCACTTACGGAATGAACCTTACCGCTTCCTGGAAAAACTTTGATTTCTCGATGAACTTGTACGGTGTAGCCGGTATGGATATCCTTTCTTATTCTTCGGCCCGCTTGACCTCAGTCTATGCACCCGACGGCGGTTATCAGAATGTACTGAAGGAATATATCAATAATGCATGGTCATCTTCGAATACCGGCGCCAAATATCCGCGTATCACCAAGACAGACTATAATAAGAACATGCGTGTGTCCGACGCCTACATCCAGAAGGGGGATTATCTGAAGATTTCAAATATTCAGATAGGATATACATTCCCGAAGAATGTGCTGAAACCGGTGAAAATGGAAAATGCACGCGTATTTGCCAGTGTCGACAATGTATGTACCATCTCTTCGTACAATAAGTTCGGCGATCCGGAAGTTGGTGACTCCAATGTATTGTATTCGGGATTTGACGGAGGACGTTATCCGTTCCCGATGTCGGTTACTTTCGGTCTGAGTGTACAGTTCTAATACTAACGGATAAAAAATATGATTATGAAAAACTTATATAAACTGTTGATCGGTGTGCTGGCCTTAAGCACCGTAACGTCTTGTGACGATTATTTGGAAGTGGATCATTACGATATTCTTCCGGCAGATTTCATGTTTAAAACGGAGGAGAATGTCCTTTCCGGATTGAACGGACTTTATGATACCTTTTATACGGACCAGCACGGTTCCGGTGATGACGAAACATGGGGATTCAAGCCTCAGGTATTTGCTGCCAACCATTCTACGATGGACTGTCAGGCTTCCGGTTGGGATGCGGAATGGCAGCGTCATGCCTGGAAACCCGATAAGGGTTCCCTGGAGACTGCATGGCGGATGAGTTATCGTGCAGTGGACCGTGCAAACCGTTTCCTGGCTGGCCTGGAGACGGCGGATGCCTCTATATTTGCGGACAGCAATTCCAAGACCGTTTATGAAGCGCAAGCACGTGCCATCCGCGGTTATAACTACCTTTACCTGACGAAACTTTTCGGAAGGGTACCGATGTTGCTTACCGGTGAAACCTATACTACTTCGGTAGGAAAGGCACGTCCGGAATCCGTGGATGAGACTTATGCGGCTATCGAGGAAGATTTGTCTTTTGGACGCGACCATCTGGACTGGTTACCCATGAATGGTGAATACGGACGTATAACCAAGGGGTTCTGCAAAGCTTATTTGGCCGAGCTGTATATGTTGAAGAAAGACTTTACGAAAGCCAAGACGGAACTAAAGGATATAGTGGACAGTGGAACCTATTCATTGGAGCCCTGCTTCGGTAACCTGCATGCCTGGGATACACATTGGACCAAAGAATCTGTATTTGAGGTGATGTATCATGAACAAGGATATATGGGCTGGGGAGCCGATTCGTCTTCAGATGCCATGATGTGGTACGGATATATGTGTGCGGCACCCGAATGGGGAGGCTGGGGGTCTCTCTGTCTTTCTTGGGAGTTTGTACGTTCCTTTGAACCGGGTGACAAACGCCGCCAATACTCTGCTGTTGCCAAAGGGGATACGCATCCCATTACCGGGCAGACTGTAGGGGTGACAAGTGGTTTTGACGGTCTTTTCCAAGGTTCCGAAAATATGCCTACTGTTTATTCCTTGAAATACTGGAGATGCAAGCCAGGTGAGAACAACAAAGTATTCAATCCTATTTCGTTGACTTTGAAGCGTTATGCAGGCATCATGCTCGACTATGCAGAATGTTGTTTCGAGACAGGTGACAACGCTACCGGATGGAACATGATACGTCAGATACGTAACCGTGCTTGGGGTAATTTGGAGATGGGAGCGACGATGATTGACCTACCCGCCGACATGTTGAATACCCAGACGGTGGAAGTGCCGGATGCAGAGACCTATTATACAAGCTATAAAGCAGCCAAAGGCTATACTTCTCCGGTATGGAAGGTGGCGCTGATTATAGAGCGTCGCCATGAATTCAATGCCGAGTTCTCGCTTTACCATGATTTGTGCCGTATGGGTATGTGCAAAGAATGGTTTGCCGCCGAATATCCGAAGACAGCAGCCAACTCTTCACAAGAGGCTTGTCTGCAGACTGGTGACTCATTCCGTTTCTTTGAGCACGAGGCTTATCAGCTGTCTCTTATACACATCTGACGCTGCCGACGATAAGGCTCGTGTAGA
>ENA-UALL01000619-UALL01000619.1-human-gut-metagenome-genome-assembly--contig:-NODE-619-length-16083-cov-7.387385_pt1 | contig 16083 bp, 11 predicted proteins | sample MGYA00243699_ERZ654466 | MGnify/ENA primary metagenome ERZ654466 (study PRJEB26926, sample SAMN06164635) | human gut metagenome | biome: ENVO:00009003; feature: ENVO:2100002; material: ENVO:00002003...
GTTGCTTGATTTATTTCTTCAAAAATATTGTCTAACTTTTTGGGGGCACTTCAGAAATTCCTTCCCGGGGAACTGCTTTTTACCTGCTATGCGCGCGGTCAAACGCGGCACACAAGTCTGTTCAACCTTCGGCTGGTTCTTCGGTGGGTTCTTCAACAGGCTCCTCTACCGGTTCTTCCAGCGGGAAGGAAGTGATCTTTTGGGTGGCATATTGCAGCACCATCAAAGCATCGGCCGCAGTGACATCGCCTTTACCATCCACATTGGCCGCAACTCTCAGCTCATCGCTCAGGGTGACCTTGCCTGTCGCCGCTTGCAGCACCGTCAGGGCATCTGCCGCCGTGACCTGTTCGTCTGCGTTCATATCGCCCCAGACAATATCGGGGTAGGCCAGCACCAGGCTGTCCATCGCTATCTGCAGAGCGGTTGTCTGTGCGGTCACCTGATCCTGTGTGGCTGTATCGTCCGCCACGACGGCCTGTGCTGCTGTGATGGCGGTCTGCAGCGCCTGTATGCTTTCCTGTGTGTACAGGCCGGAAGCTGCGATTTCCTGTGCTTGGGCAATCAGCGATTCCAGGGCCGCCTTATTGACGATTTCCGGATGCGCCTTAACAATCTTCACATTGCGCAGGCTCATGGTCACTCCTTGGTCGGCCTGCTCAGTGAACCATGTGCTGTTGAGGGCGTGCAGGTCGTTGTAGATGAACAGATGGAATTTGCTGATCTGTCCGGCTTCCATGATGGCGGCCGGCACCTCCGCTGTCACGGTAAGCCATGTGCCAGTCTGGATACTCTCGAGCTTATTGCCGGCAACGGTACAGTTGAGGTTATCGATCACCACGCGGTTTTCATCTTTGGCATCGGCCGCATCCACCGACCACAGCCGGGACTCGCCGTTGCGGATATAGGACAACCAACCTTCGGCAGCGGGATCGGGATGGTTTCCGGTCGCGTCAATCCGAATCTCATAGGTGAGCAGCAAATCGCCCTGTTCGTATCCTTCCAGGCTGACCGGCGCCCCCAACGAACGATCCAGACTCAGGTAGTGCGCTTCCGAAGAAGTCCGCTCCGCTTCCCAGAAAGAAACGACCGTGTTTGCATCCAGCGGCACCAACACCTCATTCGCTGTTTGCAACGCCGCAATTTGCTCGTCTACCTGTTCATCGGTTGCTTCTTCATTGTCGTACACATCCTGGGCTGTGGCAAACAGTTCATTATACGCCTGCCGGCTATCGCCGGTGTAGCCGTTGAGTGCGGCATCGGAAAGCTTGCTTTCCAACAACAGCAACAGCGCTTCCTTACCCGTCGGCTCAGGTTCGGGCTCATCGGGGATCTCCTCCAGGGCTGTAAGCGCCGCTTGCAGCGCCGTTTCCTGTGCGTCCACAGCGTCCTGATCCGCTTCTTCATCGTTATACACCGCCTGCGCTGCGGTCAGGGCTGTTTGCAGGTTGGCGATGCTTTCAGAGGTATACACATCGGTCTGCGCCACTTTTTCAGTTGCTTCATCGATCAGCGCCCCCAGCGCGGTTTTGTCCACCGGTTCCGGTTCAGGTCCGGGTTCGTCTGTGGAAACATCCACGACCTTAACATCTGCACATGTCATGGAAATATATCCACCGGTGCGATAGTCTGCCTCATCCTTCACTTCCTGGCGGATCAGTAACTCCTTGACATCCGTCCAATCCAGATTACCGGTGGCGATGGCCGACAACGGGATGCTGACGGTGTAGCCCAGCCCATCCGCTTTGGCGGTGCAGTATTCCGCCGGGAGGGTGACCCAGTTGGTCGCCATTTCCGCTCCATCTTCTTGGCTGGACCGCAGGTTGATGATGGGATAGCCCATCATATCTGCCGGCGTTATTCCCTCCGGCAGAGTTTTGAGCACATTATAGGTGATGTCCATCTGCAATGCATAATCCGGATTCGCGCCGTTTTCCGCAGAGCCGGACATATCAATACCGGGATCGGCGCTTGTCTGCCCGCTCACCCCATCGGCCGCTTTCCAGTCAAAATAAAACTGGTAATCAGCCAGCAGCGTGCTCTGGGTGGCGTCGTGCTGGCTCCAGGTGGCGACCGCGTTGTCATCCGGGTCGGGCTCGACGGTCTGCTGCGGAATGTCCTCCACCCGCACATTCTGCACCGATGTGGTGGCGCTCACATACGGGTTGGCTTCGGTCCCCTCCGGGTCACTATTGGACGCGCCGCCGATGGTATGGTTATCATAAGCGAATAAAAGCAGCTGCGTCAATTCGCCCGAATCCGGCAGGTCGGCTAATTTGGATGCAAAGATATCCGCCAGTGAAATGGACACTTCGCTCCATGTGTCCACCGCTGTGACGAAATTGCTCCAGCCATAGGCATAATCCGCCTGTACGCCGCCGACGACCAGCCGGACAATTCCATTGAATTTGGTGGCATCAAAGCCTTCGATGTTCTGCGGGTTGGAGATCTGGATCTCAAATTTCAGAAACAGATTTTCCAAATTGGCCTTCTCAACGGTATAGGCTGGGGAAGGAACGCCCTCATTATTGATATAACCAAAAATATTAAGGGTGTTTTGGTTATCCCAATAGCCTGTTCCGCCATTGGGATTCGCTTTCGACGGATCCCATGTACGATAGCCGGTGTAGTCGTGGGTAGCGACTTGTCCCTCATAAAAACGGGTCACCACCGTGCCGGTCTCTTCCGCTGTGGCCGAAAGCGGCAGCACAACGGAAGGCAGGAGGAGCAAAACGCTCAACAAGATGGCCAGCATACGCTTGCTTGCTTTCATTCTTCTTCATCCTTTCTATAATAAAATAGGCGCATAACCTCTTATGCAATTTTAATAATATCAAAAAACATTGTGATTGTCAATCGTTGTATATGCCTAAATATCAACGATTGTCCTATGGCTTTTGGCAAAATATGGAATCGTTTTTCCGCTTTTAGGATTCCCTGCTTATTGGCGTCCGATCGTTTGGTAAAAAAGGCCCGGAGCGGTTGCTCCGGGCCTTTAAAATGTTTATATTCAAATTTTACTCGGCGTCGGCATCGGAATGCCGGACCTGATAATGCGGCTCACAGGTGATGTTTATCCCCAAGCGGCGGAAGATGCGTTCGTCCACCTGGGAGAGAATGACCGAGGAATGCGCCTCGCAGCCCCGCAGCTTGCTGATCTGTTCCATGGCCAGTTCGGCGGTGGGATTGGTGGCCGCACTGATGGACAGCGCAATAAGCACCTCATCCGTATGCAGGCGGGGATTGCGGTTGCCCAGATGATCCACCTTGAGGTGCTGGATGGGCTCGATGACCACCGGAGAGATCAGGTGGATATCGTCGCTGATGCCGCCGAGCTTTTTCAGCGCGTTGAGCAGCACCGCCGCCGAGGCGCCCAACAAATCGGAGGTGCGGCCGGTCACAATGGTGCCGTCGCGCAGCTCTATCGCAGCGGCGGGGGCATCGGTGAGCCCTGATTTTTCCAGTGCCGGGGCGATCACCGCACGGTCATGGGGGGTGACGCCGGCCTTTTTCATCAGCAGTTCCAGCTTATAAACCACATCCTCCCGCACAACACCCTGCCGCTGGCCGCATAGGGCGGTATAATACCGGCGGATGATCTCCTGGCAGGAGGCCGCCCGCACCACCTCATCGTCGATGATGCACTTGCCGGCCATGTTCACCCCCATGTCGGTGGGGGATTTGTACGGGCAAGAACCAACGATTTTTTCAAACATGGCGGTAAGGACAGGGAAGATCTCCACATCCCGGTTGTAGTTGACAGTGGTGGTACCGTAAGCCTCCAGATGGAACGGGTCGATCATATTCACGTCGTTTAAATCAGCGGTAGCCGCTTCGTAGGCAAGGTTGACGGGGTGCTGCAGGGGAAGATTCCAGATGGGGAAGGTTTCAAATTTGGCATAGCCCGCTTTGATGCCCCGTTTGTGATCGTGATACAGCTGGGACAGACAGGTGGCCATTTTACCGCTGCCCGGCCCGGGTGCGGTGACCACCACCAGCTCGCGGGTGGTTTCGATGTATTCGTTGCGGCCATAGCCTTCATCACTGACGATATGGGCAATGTTGGAGGGATAGCCTTCAATGGAATAATGGTGATAGACCTTGACCCCCAGCGACTTGAGCCGCTTTTCAAAGGCATCGGCCACCGGCTGCCCCTGATAGCGGGTGAGCACCACACTGCCCACATACAAGCCGATGGCGCGGAACCCGTCCACCAGTCGCAAAACATCCAGATCATAGGTGATGCCCAAGTCGCCCCGCAGCTTATTTTTTTCAATATCGCCGGCATTGATGACAATGACCACTTCCACCTGCTGCCCCAGCTGAAGCAGCATCCGCAGCTTGCTATCGGGCTGAAAGCCGGGCAGCACGCGGGAGGCATGGTAATCGTCAAACAACTTACCACCGAATTCCAGATACAGTTTACCGCCGAACTGTGCGATCCGGTCACGGATATGCTCGGACTGCATCCGCAGGTACTGGTCGTTATCAAACCCGATTTTTTCTGTCATGATCCCATTCCTCTCCCGCTCCACTTATTTTCCTGCTATTATACAGGATTTCCCTTTCGTTTTCAAGGGAAAAGGGGAAACGCAGGGATTTTGCCAAAAAAAGGCCAAAAAGCGAACATACTGCCGTTTGGGGCTCCGGTTGTGTTTTTATCATCTGTGTGCTACCATATGGGCAAAATCGGTCCCGCCGGGCTTGCCGGATAAATACTCCAAAACTATAAGGATTTTCGGAGGCTTTTGTGATAGATCCGTCATAAAGAGCCGGGCAAAAGGACTAAAATGGTAAACAGAACGGGAGGGAGCGGTTTATGAACGATGATATGGAAAGGCCGGATGGAGAACCCCAAATTCCGGATGCTCACCGGCAGGCTGTGCGTGAACACCGGGCCTGGCGGCAGCAACGGCTGCACCGCCGCCGGCGCAGGCGGATGATTGCGGTGTTTACCGCTCTTTCCCTTCTGGCCGTTGGGGTCTTTGGATGGGTGTGGTGGGGCTCACATGACAAGGCTGTGGACCTGGATAAGATTGTTCTCCCGGACTGGGTGGACCAGGCATTCATCGACCTGGACGGGGATGCACGGGATGGCACTCCCCTTTCACAGGTGCGCGATATTGTCATCCATTATGTAGGGAATCCCTCCACTTCGGCCATGGCCAACCGCAACTATTTTAATCAGCCGGGGGTGGAGGTCAGCTCCCATTTTGTGGTGGGGCTGGAAGGGGAGATTGTGCAGTGCCTGCCCCTTTGGGAAAAATCCGCCGCCTCCAACCACCGCAACGGCGACACCATCTCCATCGAAGTCTGCCATCCGGACGAAACCGGTAAATTTGGCGACAAGACCTACGATTCCCTGATCCGGCTGGCCGCCTGGCTCTGCCGCCAGCTTGGGCTGAACGAGGAAAACCTGATCCGCCATTATGATGTAACCGGAAAGCTCTGTCCCTTGTATTATGTGGAGCATGAAGACGCCTGGGAGCAGCTCAAGGCGGATGTAAAGGCGCGTATGCAGGAAGATAACACGACCCTTTCCGGACAGGAAAGCCACTGATGGACAAAATGAGATGCTGGCGGCAACAAAACATATTTTCGTAAAAGAACCGGCTTGAATGCGTCTATTCAAGCCGGTTCTTTTATCTTTTGTTATTCAAAAACAGGGCCGGGCAGATAGGGAAAGCGGGGATCTCCTCTGCCGCAAAGGCTCAAGGCATGTCCACAACAATGCGGTTGCCGTTCCCCTCAGCGTGAGCTTCGCCGGTGAGGACGCCGATCAAGCTGCGGTAGAGTAGGACCGGATCGTCCAGAAAGTGCTCCCGAACCATCTGCGCCTGCAGGTCGTCCCCCACCGTCAGCGAAACCGACAGCAGAGGTTGATCGGCATCGTGTACGGTGCAAGTCACCTGATATCCCCGGTCCAGGCGCTGGATTTCCACCGTGTTCTCCCGTTCCCGGCGGATGCGCGTCATCAGCTGCAGGGCGGCCTGTACCGAGCGTTCCCGCAGGGTAAACGGGATCATCCCCACCAAAGTATCGGCGGTCTGCCGGCCCCCGTCCGTCACGCTGAGAGCCCCCTGTGCATTCTCGGTCAGCTGGCCCCGCCGCAGCAGTTCCTCCACCGCCGCGCCGATTTCAAAAAAATTGGCCATCCCGTGCCCGGCCAGGACGTCCGTGATCGCCCGCATTGGCATGGGTTCCCCCACATGGCTGAGCATATAGCAAATGAGGATTTTGATCTCCTGTGAAGAGTACAGTCCCCCCGGCTCCACACCGGCAAAAAACACATCGCCCGCCACCTTTGGCCACCTCCCTTTTGCATTGGTTTCAGTATAGCATGCCAGGGGAATGAAATCAAGGCGGGCGGCTTGCGCCCGCACGGAAAATATGCTATACTGCCCCTGAGGTGAACGCCTGTGAAACGATGGATATGTTTACTATTGGCCGCCCTACTGCTTACGACGGTAACGGCCTGTTCGTCAACCGAAGAACCCGAGTCCTCCGCGACGGAGGAAACCCGGCCCACCGCGGCCCCTCTGCTGGATGTGGATCTTGAAAACCTTCTGACCACCGAGCAGATCAGCGACGCAATCGGGGAATCGGTGGGTGCCCCACAGATGTACGAGGACAATACCTGGGCTCATTACACCGGGATCGATTCCGCTACTACGGTGGACATCAGCCTGGATGAGACGACCCGCAGCGTATTTGACGCACGCGCCGCGCTCTATCCCAACAAGACGCAGGCCCCTCTGCTGGGGGATATCAGCTGGTGGAACGCCGAAACCTCGGAGCTGCTCACCTACGGCAGTGGGCATACCATCAGCGTGCGAGTGGTGTTTGCGCAGGACACCGCGGACGAGGACATGCTGCTTATGGCCACGCGGCACCTGACCGCCCTGATCTTAGAAAAGTTGGCGGCGTAAGGCAGTCACGTCCGATTCCCAGGTCCAAGTGTTATTCCCCGACAAAAAGGAAAATGCCCTATAACAAAGCTTCCTTTCCCGTGCAAGCGGCCCTGTCCGTTTTCACGGGAAATTTTTTTGCCTTTCCGAGTGTGCGTGCACCCGCCCGGCGGTGTCCATCTGCCCACTGCCGGCATAGTATGATATACGCACCCACACCGATATACGCATCGACACTTTCTACAGGAGGCATTGCTATGGGCGTAACCAACTCCAACAAACAAATCAATATAGACCGTATCGACTGCCAGGGGACGTTAAAAGTGACCCTTGCCCTTTCGGCCGCGCCGGATATTTCCTCCAACCCGACCGATATCGTTTTGGTCCTCGACCGTTCCGGCAGCATGGCGGGCTCGCCGCTTGCCAACATGAAAGCCGGCGCCAAGACCTTTATCGACATCATTGACGAGGCGACCGACAGCTCCCAGGATGGGAACATCGGCTCCGGCAGCCGCATCGGCATTGTCAGCTTTGCGGATACGGCCACCCCGGACACACAGCTGATCACATCGGTGGCCGATCTGAAAGCCGCCGTGGACGATCTGACCGCCGGCGGTTCCACCAACCACGCGGACGCTTTTGCAAAAGCGGTGGCTTTATTTGACCCGGCTTCCACCAACGCCAGGGTTATTGTGATGTTTACCGACGGCAAAACCACGGCCGGTCCCCCGCCCGCTCCCGTGGCGGCGGCGGCAAGAGCTGCCGGCATCATCATCTACTGCATCGGCCTGATCGGATCGGACGGCATCGACGTGAACGTTCTCAACGATTGGGCAACCGACCCGGATGCATCCCATGTGGCCGTCACTCCCGACGACGCCGATCTGGAGGACTTGTTCGCGGACCTCGCCGCCAACATCTCTAAGCCGGGGGCAACCGACATCACCATCGACGAAATCGTGAATGCGGATTTTGCCATTACCAGCGTGATCCCTCCCAACAAGGGGACCGCCATGATGGTGGATTCCAACACCCTGCAATGGAAGATTCCCGAATTGGGCGTGACAGCAAACGAGGGCGCTTCCCTGGAATTCTTCATTCAGCATATCGCCCAGGATTCCGGCACCAAACTGGTCAATGCATCCATTGAGTATTCGGACAACGAGGGAAATGTTGTCACCTTCCCGGATCCTTCGGTGACCGTGGATTGCGGCATTGTGGTCAATCCCGAACCCTGTCCGGTGCCCGTGGATTTCGCACTTTCCGGATGCCAGGATTCCATGGTGGTGGACCTTGGCGACACGTATCTGGAATCGATCGGGCGGATCGTACAACTGGATATTACGGTGAAAAATGTCTGCCCGGGCAAGCGGGTGGCGCTGGCCGTGATCCTGACCGAGGTAGACGACAATGGCACGGAATACCAGCGCGGGATGAAAGCCATCACCATTCCCGCCCATAATTCTCCCAGCTGCCGCGACATGCTGGTAAAATGCGTGAAATTCGTTCTCCCAGAGGATCTCAACGTATCCGGCGAACCCCGTGGAGCCATGTGCGGCACCCGCAACCTGAAAGCCCGGCTCATCGCCCACAACATCGATACCGATTTCCGGTGCTGTGATTCTGTAACAATCACCATCTGAGACTTCGTTGTCCGTGTGAAAGTCACAGGGACTGCCCAAAGAGCGAAAGCCGGAACAAACACAAAGTTATTCTGGGAAACACGTTCCCAACTTGTCAATGGCCCCGGCACCCCTGTGGGGTGCCGGGCCATGTCCTGCGGACAAGTAAATCTATGACAGCTCGAACATTCCGTTATACAGCTGGTAATACTCCCCCTTCTGGGCCAGGAGCTCCTCATGGCAGCCCCGTTCCACGATCTGCCCGTGTTCGAGCACCATAATGGCGTTGGCGTTGCGCACGGTAGACAGCCGGTGGGCGATGACAAACACGGTGCGCCCTTCCATCAGCTGGTCCATCCCTTTTTCGATAAGGGCCTCGGTGCGGGTGTCGATGCTGGAGGTGGCCTCGTCCAAAATCAGCACCGGCGGATCGGCCACCGCCGCACGGGCAATGGCCAGCAGCTGCCGCTGCCCCTGGGACAGGCTGGCTCCATCGGCTGTGATACGGGTCTCATAGCCCTGGGGAAGCCGGCGGATAAAGGAATCGGCATTGGCGATCTTGGCGGCGTGCTCCACCTCCTGCTGGGTGGCGTCCAGCCGTCCGAACCGGATGTTATCCGCAATCGTGCCGGTGAACAGATGGGTATCTTGCAGCACCATCCCCAGGGAGCGGCGCAGGGAATCCTTCTGGATGTCCCGCACGTCGATACCGTCATAAGTGATGGTGCCCTTTTCGACATCATAAAACCGGTTGATGAGATTGGTGATGGTGGTTTTCCCGGCGCCGGTGGAGCCGACAAAGGCGATCTTTTGCCCCGGCTTGGCATACAGGCTGATATTCTGCAGCACCGGATGCTTTGAGTTATAGCCAAAGGTGACCTGATGGAACCGCACGTCCCCCTTTAACGGGATCAGCTCCCCATCCGGCTTTTGCCAGGCCCAAAGGCCGGTTTTCTGCTCGCAGGCGACCAATCGGCCGTTTTCCTGCTGCACATTGACCAGCCGGATGCGCCCCTCGTCGGTCTCGGGGGGCAGGCTCATCGCTTCAAAGATCCGCTCGGCTCCGGCCAGCGCCGCCAACAGGAAGTTGCTCTGCTGGGTGAACTGGTTGATGGGCATGGCCGCCTGCCGCACAAACACCAGGTAGCTGGCCAGGCTGCCCACATCCGTCATTCCCCGCATGGCCATGATACCGCCCAGCACGGCGACGATGGCATAATTGATATAGGAGATACTCACCACCGCCGGGACCATGGTGGCCGCATAACTCTGGGCGCCGGTGCCGGCCTTGCGGAGCTTTTCGTTCTTTTCCCGGAAGGCTTTCAGGTTTTCCTCCTCGTGGTTGAAGACCTTTACCACCTTCTGCCCGCTGATCATTTCCTCAATATAACCGTCCAGCTCGCCCAGGCTGGCCTGCTGGCGGGAATAATAAGCCTTACTGCGTTTGCCGGAATACCGGATGTACCAGAACATGGCCGCATATCCCACCACCACCAGCAGGGTGAGCTGCCAGTTGAGGATGAACAGCAGGACAAGCGTTCCCACGATCTGGATAAAGCTTTGGATGACCATGGCAAAGCTGTTGTTCAGAGCATCCGAAACGGTGTCGATATCGTTGGTGAAATAGCTCATGGTATCCCCGTGGCGCTGACTGTCAAAAAAGCGCAGAGGCTGTTTTTGCAAACGGGAAAACAGGTCGCGGCGGATATCGAACAGAACCTTTTGCGCTGCCTTCACCATGGTTTGGGTGTAGCCATAGGCGCTCAGCACCCCCACCCCGTAGATCACCGCCGTAGCCGACACCCCCATCACAAGGGAGCGCACATCTCCCTGCGCCAGGGTGTTGACGACCGGACGGATCATATAGGTGCCCAAAAGGTTGGCAAGAGCGCTGACCGACACCAGCACCGCCACCACCAGGAGCAAGAATTTGTGCCGTCCCATATAGGAAAGCAGGGACTGCACGGTGAATTTCAGGTTTTTGGGGCGTTTACCGCTCAGCGTGCGCGCCATCGTCCTCGCCTCCTTTCATCTGAGAAGCATAGATTTCCTGGTAGATCGGGTCGGTTTTCAGCAACTGGCGGTGGGTGCCGCAGGCATGGATTTGTCCGTCCTCCAAAATCACAATCATATCCGCTTCCATCACCGACGTGACCCTTTGGGCAATGATGATCTTGGTCATGTCCTTAAGGGCGGAAAGCGCGGTGCGGATGCGCCGCTCGGTCGCGGTGTCCACCGCACTGGTGGAATCGTCAAAAATCAAAACCTTGGGATGCTTGAGCAGGGTGCGGGCAATACACAGCCGCTGCTTCTGCCCGCCCGACACATTCACGCCTCCCTGCCCCAGGTCGCTGTCCAGCCCGCCGGGCAGCCGGTCTAAAAACTCATCCACACAAGCCATGCGGCAGGCTTCCATCAGCTCGGCGTCATCCGCCTGCTGGTTGCCCCACAGCAGGTTTTCCCGCACCGTACCGGAAAACAGGACGTTTTTTTGCAGCACAATCCCCACCGCATCCCGCAGGGCCGGCAGGTCATACTCCCGCACATCCCGTCCCCCCACCAGCACCTGCCCGCCGGTGACATCATAAAGCCGGGGGATCAGCTGCACCAGCGTGGTTTTGGCCGAGCCGGTGCCCCCCAAAATCCCCACAGTGGCCCCGGCGGGTATCTTCAGATCGATGCCGGACAGGGCGTCCTTTTGCGCGTCCGCCTGATACCGGAAGGAGACCGAGCGGAATTCCACGCTGCCGTCGGCCACCCGGGTCTCTCCCCCGGCGGGCGAAGTCAGCTCCACCGGTTCCTTAAGCACCTCGCTGATGCGGTGCGCACTGGCAAGGGAACGGGTGAGCAGCAAAAACACGTTGGAGATCATCATCAGCGAGTTCATCACCTGCAGAACGTAGCTGAAAAAGCCGGTTAGCTCCCCTACCTGCAGCTGATTCTGGAGGATCATGTTGCCCCCAAACCACATGATCAGCACAGCGGCGGCATACATGGTGAACTGGAAGGCAGGCAGGTTGAGCACCGCATAATGAAAGGTCTTTTGGCTGGTCTGCATCAGCCCGCGGTTGACCTCATCAAATTTTTCCTCCTCGTACTCTCCACGGACAAAAGCCTTGACCGCCCGTATTCCCCGCAGGTCCTCCTGCACCACATCGTTGAGGCGGTCCACCGCCTTTTGCAGGCGGCCGTACATGGGGGCTACCTTGCGCACGATAAAAAACAGCACCACCGCCAGCAAGGGGGCGCACGCTAAAAACACCAGCGCCAGCTTGGCATTCATGTACACCGACAGGCCCAGTCCCATCACCAGCATCACCGGCCCGCGGATGAGGGGCCGAAACCCGCCGCTGACCGCGTTTTGCAACACCGTGACGTCGGTGGTCATCCGGGTGATAAGGGAGGAGGTTTCAAACCGGTCCAGGTTGGAAAAGGCGTAGCGCTGCACCTTTTCGTATTCGGCCTGACGCACCTGCGCACCCAGCCCGTAGGCCGCCCGCGCTGCAAAGCGGGCATACAGCAGGCCGGTGAGCAGGGCCAGCAGGGCGCACGCTCCCATTTCCGCTCCCTTTTGCAGGATATAGGGAATATTTTTCTGGGCCACTCCCACATCGATGATATCCGCCATCAGCACGGGGATGATGAGTTCAAAAAAGGTCTCGATGAGGACCAGCAGCGCCCCCAGCACCAGATCCCGGCGGTAGGGGCCCAGATAACTCCCCAGACGTTTCAGGTCTTTCACGGTTCTTCCCCTCCCATGCGGTCCTGCTTTTTCAGGTTGTGATAGGCGCGGCTCAAAAACCCGGCAAACAGCTGCCGCTCTTTATCTGTAAAACCGCCGAGCATCTCTTTCTCCATTTCACGGCAGTATTCCTGCCAAGCGGCGCTGGTGCGCCTCCCCTTTTGTGTCAGGGTAATACAGCCGGTGCGGCGGTCGCTGCGGTCCTCCCGGCGGGTCACAAACCCGCCTTTCTCCAAAGAATCCAGCATCCGGCTGACCGCCGCCGGGTCGATTTCAAAATAATCCGCCAGCTCACGCTGGGAGCACGCCCCGTGCCCGGCCAGATAGCAGAGCAGCTTGGGCTGACCCGACCCCAGGCCCAGCCGGCCGAGGCAGGGACGCAGGTAGCTTCTCTGGGCATGAAAGGCCCGGTAAAGTAGCATGTGAAAGGTTTTTTCCAAAACGTCTCTCCTTGATACATCAATTATTGATATATCAATTATAAGAGAAACCCTCGCTTTGTCAATACAATCTTCCCCTTCTTTTTCCACTGTCCCTTTTTTCTTTGCCTATTTTCTGATAATTATCAAATTTTTATTGATTATCGATAAGCGTCGTGCTATAATACAGCTATACCCCCTGAAACGGAGGAATGAACATGCAAACCGTGGATATGGCCGTTATCGGTGGAGGCCCGGCGGGCGCCACCTTTGCCCGGCTGGCCGGACAGTATGCCGACATAGCGCTGCTTGAGAGGCGCACCTTTAGCCCGCAGCCGCAATGGCCCGGGAAATGCTGTGGCGGTCTTCTGGCCCCCGAGGCGCAGCGCTCGCTGGCGTCCATGGGACTCACCCTTCCCCTGCATGTGCTGGTGGACCCGCAGATTTTTGCGGTGCGCACCATCGATCTGGCGGTTGCGCGGGAACGGTATTATCCCCGTTCCTATATCAACATAGACCGGGAACGCTTCGACCGCTGGCTCCTGTCCATGCTGCCCGACCGTGTCACCCGAATTTTCGGTGCAAGCTGCCGGCAGATCCTGCGCCGGGAGGATGGATACCTGGTGACCTACCGGCAAGGCGGCGAACAGCGCCAGCTTTTGGCCAGAGCAGTGGTGGGGGCGGACGGGGGGTATTCCCTGGTACGGCGCACCTTTTTCCCCCACCGGCCCATCCGCCGCTACGCCGCTGTACAGGAATGGTATCCCGATCGGGAGGGCTCCCCTTTTTACGGAGCTGTGTTTGATGCCCAGCTGACCGACTGCTACGGCTGGTTGATCTCAAAAGACGGCTGGCGGATCGTGGGAGGCGCATTCCCTCTGCATCATGCGGCCGAACGCTTCCGCCTGATGCGGGATAAGCTGGCCGCACGCGGCCTTTCCCTGCAGGAGCCTGTCCACCGGGAAGGCTGCCTGGTCTGCCGCCCTGCCTTGGCGGGACAGTTTTGCACCGGCCGGGACGGGATTTTCCTGCTGGGAGAAGCGGCCGGTTTTATCAGCCCCAGCTCTTTACAGGGCATCAGCTATGCGCTGGACAGCGGCCGCCTGCTGGCCGAAGCTCTGTCCCGCGGGTTGCAGGGCGCCGAGGGGCGGTACCGGCAGATGACGCTGCCCCTGCGGGGACGTTTGGTTGGGAAACTGGCTAAAAACCCGGTTTTGTATACCCCCGGCATCCGCCATGCTATTTTGGCAAGCGGAGTGGGCAGCATGGCGGTGGCTTGTCCCTCCCCGGCCGAAGGGTGAAGGAGTATCCACCTTTGGCGCTGGTTCATGAAAACGGCATTTTATGCTTGTGTGTGCCCCGGCTTTTTGTATTCCACTTTTGTCTATTTTTGGGTTTCATGTAGAAGTTTTTCACACGCTGTCCGGCAGGAGACGGAATTCTTTTCATCGTACAGGGCCCGGCTCGCTGGCTGCGTTTCTCACGCTACCATCCAAGCTCTTTAATGACGGACTCACCGCTTTTTTCGGCCGGTTTTCGCTGATAAACGTATTTTTTAGGAACGTATATCTTCCCAAAACATTTTTTGGGGCTTGGCCTTTTCTAATGGCAGATTTGACCTGTTCGCACCGTCCGGCCGGACGGTGCGTTTTTTTATCTTGTTTTCCAATGCCATCCAGCTATATCCACGGTGGCATAAGAGACACCAAAGGCGGCAACGGATGCTGCCGGACGCTGCCGCAAGCACAGCAAAGACCGGGGGAAACGAAGAAACCGATCCCCCAATCCGAAACCGTCCGATTACCCGCAAAAGCCGGATCTTACCAAAAAATCTTTGAAAAGTATAAAACTGCACAAAAAGCAAACTCTAATTTCGTTCATTCTTTTTGCGTGAAAATGATTTAAAATGATTGATTTTTTGTTTTTTGTCTGGTATTATGAGCATAGAGAATCAAAAACAATCATTTTAAATCATCAGGGAGGGATGCACATGCTGGCACAAGAACGGTTTGACCGCATACTGGCTCTGCTGGACCAAAAGCGGACGGTCACCGTGCCGGAGCTGTGTGCCGTCACCGGCGCTTCGGTCGCCACCATCCGCCGGGACCTGAGCGTGCTGGACAGCCAGGGACGTTTGAGCAAGGTGCACGGCGGAGCGGTGGCGGTGACCACCGAGTTTGAAAGCCGGGAGCACGACGTCTCCACAAAGGCGCAGCTGAACACGGCCGAGAAGGAGCGCATCGCCCGCTATGCCGCCCGGCAGGTCCAGGACGGGGATGTGGTGTTCATCGACGCGGGTACCACCACCCTGCGGATGGTGGAGCACCTGACCGGTATCAAGGCCCTGTTTGTGACCACCGGGATTGAATGCGCCCGGCGGATGGTGCAAAAAGGGTTGCAGGTCTATGTGGTGGGCGGGCATCTTAAGCCCGGCACCGAAGCCATTGTGGGGGCGGGCGCACTGGAGACCATCCGCCGCTACAATTTTACCAAGGCCTTCCTGGGCACCAACGGGGTGACGGTGCGGCAGGGCTGTACCACGCCGGACGCGGAGGAGGCCGCCGTGAAGACCGCCGCGATCGGGCAGTCCTATCTGTCGTACGTCCTGGCCGATTCCAGCAAGTTCGGCAAGGTTTCCGCCGTCACCATCTGTCCTCTGGAAAAAGCCTGTATACTCACCGACCGTGTGCCGGACGACCAGTACCGGCAGCACGGCATTCTGAAAGAGGTGGACTGAATGATTTACACCGTGACGTTTAATCCCGCCGTGGATTACGTTGTCTATGTTCGCGACTTTGAAAGCGGGGCTGTCAACCGCACCCAGGAGGAAAGCATCTTCTTCGGCGGGAAGGGGATCAACGTCTCCACCGTGCTGCAGCGGCTGGGGGTGGACACGGTGGCGCTGGGGTTTTTAGCCGGCTTCACCGGTGCCGCCATCGAACAGGGGCTGCAACAGATGGGCATCCGCACCGATTTCATCCATCTGCGGCAGGGGCTGACCCGCATCAATGTCAAGATCAAGGCTTCCTGCGAAACCGAAATCAACGGCCAGGGGCCGCAGATCAGCGGGGAAGCGCTGGAAGCGCTCTTCCAAAAGCTGGAGATCCTGCGCCCCGGCGACATGCTGGTGCTGGCGGGCAGCATCCCTTCCAGCCTGCCGGACACCATTTACGAGCAGATCCTCCGCCAGCTCAAGGACCGGCAGATCCTTCCGGTGGTGGACGCCACCCGCGATCTGCTTTGCCAGGTTCTCCCCTACCATCCCTTCTTGATTAAGCCCAACCATATTGAGCTGGGCGAGATCTTTGGACGGGTTTTGAAAACCGAAGCCGAGGTGCGGGAACTGTCTCTTATACACATCTCCGAGCCCACGAGACTCCTGAGCATCTCGT
>ENA-UALL01000637-UALL01000637.1-human-gut-metagenome-genome-assembly--contig:-NODE-637-length-15670-cov-5.563112_pt1 | contig 15670 bp, 12 predicted proteins | sample MGYA00243699_ERZ654466 | MGnify/ENA primary metagenome ERZ654466 (study PRJEB26926, sample SAMN06164635) | human gut metagenome | biome: ENVO:00009003; feature: ENVO:2100002; material: ENVO:00002003...
TGCCCTTGTTTCGGCTCGTAAGGGCAAAAACAAGGGCAAACAGATAAGGTTTGAACGGAAAACAGGCGTGAAGCCTTGAAAAATCAATGGTTTTTGAAGATTAGATAGTTAAATAAAGATTTAAAGGAGTCGCTGTTATGAGTACAGGAGCCATGCTTCCTTTCCTGTCCGAATTGGAATTTCATAACGAACGGGAATGGTTTCATGCCCATAAAAAGGAATACAACCAGGCCGTGCGGGAATTTGAAGCCATTGTAGAAGGGCTTATCCTGCAGTTTGCCCAGGCCGATCCACAATTTTTGCAGTTTCGTCCCAAGGATCTGACCTTCCGTATTATGCGGGACGTCCGCTACCGGCGGGATAAATCGCCTTATAACCCTTCCTTCCGCGCGCATTTTTCTCCACATGGGAAGCGCGCCATCCCGGTCGGGCTTTATTTGAAAATACAGCCCGGGAATCGTTCCGTCATCGGCGGCGGCCTGCACACCGATATGTTCCGGGAGGCCACGATAATGGTGCGGGATTTCATTGTGCAGCACGGAGAGGAATGGGAAGCCATTTTACAGGAACCATCCTTTGCCTCCCTGTTCACCCTGAAGGGTAGCGCACTCAAAAATGTCCCCCGTGGCTATGACGCCGCCCATCCGCAGGCTGCTTATCTGAAATTTAAAAGCTGGTATGTCGAATATCCGTTGACAGATGAGCAGGTTCTCTCCCCGGATTTCCCTGTTCTGGCCATACGCATCTACACGGTGCTGCGCCCCTTCAACGATTTTTTAAACCGGGCGCTGGCGGGCTTTGTCCTTCCTGAGTATTATTGAGAAAACCCACTTAAAGTATCGCCATTTTATAAATGGCATTTGGGGAGGATACAACTCCCCGCAAAGGAAAAGGAGCCTCCTGGGATTTTGTGATGCCTTATTCGTGCCCAAAATCTCGGAAGGCTTTTTCGCTTTATTCCCACCATATTTCCGTTATATCAATGCGAGGGGGCGTACCGGATAACCGGTACGCCCCCTTCGGAAATTATAAGGCCTATGATGATGTGGTGCTGGTTGTACCGCTTGTCACATATACGGACAAGCTGTCCTGCGGGTCTTCCCCATAATATACCCACATGTTGTTTTTGCCCGGAATGGTTATTCTGGCCGGATAAACGCTCAGGTTCCCAGAACTGGTCGCCTCCGCCATGTCGATGGTCACCCGCAGATCGCTTGCCTCCAATTCAGCTACATCCTCTTCGCTTCCCACAACGGTAACCGTCAGGTTTTTCGTGGTCAGGGTAATGTCGCTGCCTTCAGGCTGATTCTGTATCGTGACATTGGAAGCCAGCGTCTCGCCATCGGACCGGAACAGCGGGACAGAAATTCTCTGATTTGTAAACCCTTCCATATCGATCTTTACTTCAACCGTAGTCAGGTTATCGGCCACCGTCACGTGAGACGGAATATTCAGCGGAAGGGAAATGGTACCGGTGGTATACGGAACATTGTCAAAATTCAGGGGAATCGCTTGCAGCTCTTCCACAAGCCGGAGCACCTCCTCTTCCTGTCCGAGCAGGTCCAGAGAAGTGGGCGACAGGGTAATGAAGTCTTCCCGGCCTTCAAACGCGCTGGGCATGTTGATTGCATCAATCCCTAACTTTACATTACAGAAATAGTTGACCGGTACCGTTACCTGCGCCGTGGTGGGATCCTCCTGCTCCATCAAATCCGGGAAGGTGCATTGGGACAAATCCACCTGTTCGCCATCGCTGTCATACGCCATCAGCTTGGCCTCGAACACTGTGGATTCGCTCACAGCTTCGGTGCTGTTGACCTTAGCCACAATCTTGGCAATACGATCCCGCACCTTTTTGGGGCCGGACACGGTAACGCTTTCGTTGGGGAAAAGCTGAGAGTCCAGCACCGGCGTTCCCAGCTGATACTTGGTGTCATCTGTCACCTTTACGGTGGAGATATCCTTTTCCACCGCATAGTTGGTTTCACCCACATAGTCGCAGGTGACCCGAATCTGGCGGGTCTTCAGTTCCTCAATGGTATAATCGGAAATGGCGCTGCTGGGATTTTTTGAGGCCCTCAGTTCCACCGAATAGTCGTCCACCGCCTGCAGCACATCGCTCAAGTCGGCGCTCACAACAATATCTTCTGCCTGCAAACGGCTGATCACCGAGCGGTTTCCGCTGACAATCACTTCAACCGAATCCTCGCTTTTGGAAAGCACCTGAAAATACTGTCCGGGCAAATTTTCCCCCTGCTCGGCTGAGGTGTTCAGGCGTACCGTGATCGGCACAGTAATGCTCTTCTCCTCGGTCACGCTGGGACCGTAAATCACGACAGCCCAGATGATGATTCCCAAAATAATCGAACAGGCGATCATCAGCTTGTCGTTGCTCAGTATCTTATTAAAAGACAGCTTTTCTCTCATTTGGACTTCCTCCTTCGCAGCAGGCCGCGCTTGGAGTTACCGTCTTTATCCTGGCGGGAATTATACCACAAAATACCGTTTTCCAAGGCTACGCGCAGCGCTTCAGAGGTGAAATTACGTTTCAGTTCTCCGGCAACCGCCAGCGATACGGTTCCGGTTTCCTCGGACACAATGACCACCAGCGCATCGGAATTTTCACTCATTCCCAGGCCGGCGCGGTGGCGCGTGCCCAACTCCCGGCTGATCTGCAGGTTATCCGACAGTGGAAGAATACATCCGGCCGCATACACCTTACCGTCCCGAATAATCATGGCGCCGTCATGCAAGGGCGCTTTATTGAAAAAGACGTTGCCAATCAGTTCCGCAGAGGGGTCCGCATCAATAATGGTGCCGGAGTCGATGATCTCCCCCAGCTTGGTGTTGCGCTCAAACACGATCAGCGCCCCCATTTTCTGGCGCTGGAGTATCTGCACCGCGTCGCAAACGGCAGAAATGGTGGTTTGCCACTGCTGTGCGCGCTTTTCGTTTTCTTCGGAATTAAAATTAAAAAGCCCCAATTTGTTTAATCCGGAATGCCCGGCCTGCTCCAGTGCCCGGCGGATCTCCGGCTGAAAAATGACCACCAATACAATCAGCGCATTATCGAATACGATCTGCAACAGATAATGGATGGCTTTCAAATCCAACAGTTCCGGCAGGGAAAGGAGATAGGCCACCACCATCAAGAGGATGCCCTTGAGCAGCTGTTCGGCCCGCGAATCGCGCACCAGCTTGATCAGATGGTAAATGACAAAGGCCACAAGCGCAATGTCCACCGTGTCAATAATCAGCCGGTAGGAGGTAATAAAAGCGACGATGCTTTCCCAGATTGTTTGAAAAAATTCAAGCATGTCCCATCCTCCTTTCCTTACGCTTTCCTGTTTGAATTGATAAATTTTCCTTCGTTTATTTTACCACATTACGCTTCGTTTGCAATGGGTAACTTTGGATTTTTACATATTGGCATAAAATTTTGCAGGTTCGTTCAATCTCCTGCCGGGTGGTAAAAACAGAGGGCGCCAGGCGCACCGCCCCCTGCTCCACCGTGCCGAAATGACGGTGCGCCAGGGGGGCGCAGTGCAGCCCCGCGCGCACGGCAATATCGTAAGAAGCCAAAAATGCGGCGGTTTCTTCGCTGTGCTTCTCCCCCGCATTCACCGCTAACAGTGGAACTGCGGTTTCAAGGGTGGGCTTTTCTGTGTAAAGGTGTATCCCCTCCCTGCCTTCCAACCGGCTGTACATAAACCGGGTGTGCTCCATTTCCTGTTGGGCTATGGCCTCAACCCCGTGGAAAGACACAAAGGCCATCCCCGCCTGCAAGCCGCAAATGCCCGGGACGTTGAGCGTACCGCTCTCCAGGCGGTCGGGCAGGTCCGCAGGCTGGTCGGGCTGCAGGGAAAGACTTCCCGTTCCGCCCTGTAGCAAGGCCGGCAGTTCAAAGCGGTTTCCACAAATCAGCATTCCCGTTCCCATTGGTCCGTATAACCCCTTATGCCCGGGCAGGCACAGGAAATCAATACCGTCTTTTTCCATATCGATCGGGCATATCCCAGCTGTCTGGGCAGCATCCACCACGAATAAAAGGCCGTTTTTCCGGGCCAGTTCTCCAATCCGGCGGATGGGCAGGCGAACCCCAAACACATTGGAGGCGTGGGTGCAGATAATCACCTTGGTGTACCGGGTGATACAGGCGCGGAAAGCCTCTACAGTCGCTTCGTCATCTCCCGGCACCACACGCGCCACGTCGTAAACGGGCCGCATGGGCGACAGGGCATGCAGCGGCCGCAGCACCGCGTTATGCTCCAAACTCGAGATAACGGCCCGTCCACCGTTTTTCAAAATCCCCTTGATCGCCATATTCAGCGCCATGGTACAGTTCGCTGTAAAAATCACATGGCTTTCGTCGGGTGCATGAAAAAAATCCGCCGCCGTTTCCCGGCAGCGGTATACCTCCCTGGCCGATGCCATGCTCATTTTGTGTCCGCCACGCCCCGGATTGGCTCCGTACACCGAAAGGGCCCGTTCCACAGCCGTCCGCACGCAGGCAGGCTTTGGCCATGTAGTGGCGGCATTGTCAAGATAAATCATCTGCGTCCATCCCCTTTGGAAACGCCACGGATGCGGATCTCCGATGAACGCAGCAGTTCTTCCGCTTTCTCAGCCTGATCGTTTACCATCAGATTATACCCACAGCCGTTCTTTCCATCGTTCTGGATGGTTCGGCTCATATAGGACTTTATACCGTTTCGTTCCAGAATGGCTTTGCCACGCATAGCTGCCGTGACCGAGCTCACCTGAAAAAACGTTGAACTCATATGGATTCCCCCTGTCTGTCAAAATAGAAAAGCTTGTCACTCCCAGTATATGCACAGGGGAGACTTCGTGCACAAAACTAACTGGATTGATACTGTCCGAGGTGTCGTTCAAAATCTCGAGCAAGCAATAAAGGTCATTAGCTTTACAGACAGGTGAGCGTTTTTCTCCCGTTTTAATTAACTCGTTTTATCTCCTTTTCATTGCCATCTTTTTTGCATTTTCTGATGAAAGCGAGAGATAATTGTTACGAAAGATGGCAAAAAAGCAACAGATAAATTTGCCCCTTCCCATATTATGCTTCTGCACAATATGGGAAGGGGCAAATAACACATCATCTCTCCTTTTCCTTGAACAGAATTTGCCATCTTATGTATTTCCGGCAAGTCCATATTTTTGCTGAATCCGCCCAATCTTCCGCCGCCAGGGGCGGTACAGCGGCAACAGGAACGCCACCGTGGCGGCACCGTGGATCAGCGAAAAGGGCAGCCCTGCGGCATATCCCGCCAATACCCCTGCCAGGGTCAGCGGGGTCACAAAGCCCACCACATACCAGGAGTCCAATAACAGCCCATACAATAGGGCTGAGAAAAAGCCATATACATACACCATCACCGGACGGCGGAAACCCCCACATCTTTCCAGCACACCTGCTAAAAAACCGATCAGTCCCCAGGCGTACATCTGCCAGGGAGTCCAAGGCCCCTGGCCAAAAAACATATTGGAAGCCAGGGCGGCCAGCGCGCCGGTCATAAAGCCGCTCTCCTTCCCCAGACAGATCCCCGCGATGATGACAATAGCGGATACCGGTTTGACCTGTGGCACAGGGGCAAACAGTACCCGTCCGGCCGCCGCCACTGCGGCCAGCACCACCACCGGCATAATGTCGCGGGGACGGGGCTTTTGCTTTTCAAACTTCCGAAAGAAGGGGATCACCGCCGCCGTTACAGTCAGCAACGTCAGCAGAGCGGAGTGCTCCCATCCCAAAGCCGCAGCTGCCAGCAGTACGCCTGGCACCAGAGCCAGCAGCAGGATTTCCCCCGCTGTCCAAAGCCGGTCTTTTAATAACCGGTTCATGGCAAATCCTCCCACGTCACAATGTTTTGAGCCCATCCCCTGGTCAGGCGGTGAAGAGCGGTGGTATAAAACAAATTGCCGGTAAAAAAGCCGTTTCCCCGCTCGGTACAAACCACCTCTCCCCCTTGAAGAAGGGAACAGACATCCGCCACCTGAGTAGCAAAGGCCAGATCGTGGGTGGAAAGCAGGATAGCGCGGCCCTCAGCCTTGAGCTGCGCCAGCAACCGGGTCAGTTGAATGCGCGCATCTGCATCCATCCCTTTGGTGGGTTCATCCAACAGCAGGATATCCGGCCGACGCAATAGTACCTTTACCAGCGCGGCTTTTTGTTGCTCCCCGCCACTGATGTCATAGGGATGGCGTCCGGAAAGCCGCGACAAGTCCAACCGATCGGCCCACCGGCGAACATCCTCCTGTGTATATCCCCCTTCCTGCGCTCCATCCATCCAATCCTCCCACAGGGAGTCGGCCACAAACAGAGTCTGGGGGTTCTGAGGAAGCAGCCCAATCCGCAACCCCTCTCCCCGCTTGACCTGCCCTCTCTGGGGGCGGTCAATCCCGCACAGCAAACTCAGCAGAGTGCTTTTGCCCGACCCGTTGGAACCAAACAGGGCGTGGATCTCCCCCGGAAACAATTCCAAAGAGAGCGACCTGAGCACAAAGGCATCCTCCCGGCTATAGCGGAACCACAGCTGCTTAGCCCGCAGACAGGCCGGACAGGCCGGCTTTGGCGGAGCTGGCCTGTCTGTTTGCAAAGCGGGAGGGCGATGGCTGGCCAGCCACTCCCTCCCCTGACGCACCGTCAGGGGAAACTGCTCTGTCTCTCCCATCCGATGGGCCAGCCGTACCGGTGTGGGCAGAGCTTCCGTCAGGTTGTCCCCGCATGCGTACATAGCCGCCATTACCGGCTGTACAGGGCCGTCTTCCTCCAGTCTGCCCTCCCGCAACAGCAGCATGCGGCTGCACAGAGGGATCACTTCTTCCAAATTGTGTTCGGACAAAAGCACTGTGACCCCCAGTTCCTCATGGATGCGGGTCACCATCTGCCAAAATTCGCGAGATGCAATGGGATCCAGCTGTGCCGTAGGTTCATCCAGAATCAGCAAAGAGGGCTGCATAACCATCACCGCCGCCAGATTCAGTATCTGTTTTTGCCCTCCCGAAAGCTCATATACCTTTTTATCCAGCCAGTCGTCCATGCCAAAAAAGGTGACGGTCTCCGCCATCCTGCGGCGGATGACCTTGGAGGGAAGGGCTTCGTTTTCCAAACCAAATGCCAGTTCGTGCCAAACTGAATCCATTACCAGCTGATTATCCGGGTGCTGGGCAACATATCCCACCTCGCACGCACGGACCTGTTCAGGGGAGCGCCCCCCCAAGCGGATATGCCCCTGCCTCTTTCCGGCAGGCGCTACTTCCGGCTTGAGACTGCGCAGCAAAGTGGTTTTGCCGCTGCCGGTAGGCCCCGCCAACAGTCCCCATTCCCCTTCCTCCAGGGAAAAGGAAACTTCGCGCAGCGCAGGCGTGTCCGTCTGCGGGTACCAAAAGGAATAGCCTTCTACCGACACCGATGCCATATCCATGCCTCCTTGCCTTCCAAACACAAAGGAAAACTCATAAACAAAAAATACGCCGCATACCCCACCGGCAAGGCGGAGGGACGCCCTAAGAACGGATAAAACCGGAATTGTGCATCCGGCCGCCACAGACAGACGGCGGACACGGCCAACAGCAACAAAAGGATCGCAGCCGCCCAGCCGTCCCGCTGGGTGAGACGCTCGTGACTGTAGCCGGTCCGCTTTTCTCCTCCATATCCTCTGGCCTTCATGGAATCGGCTGTTTCCATGGCGTTTTCCATGCTCCAGCTCATCAGCACCGTGATCATCCGCAGCGCATGCCGTACCCGCGCGGTTTTGGCCTGGGGTTCCCCTCCCCGCAACGCGGCCTGCGCACGGGAAATCTCTTTTCCCCTGCGTATGGTGTCGGGGATATACCGAAGCGTCATGGCCACCATCATAGCCGTGACCGGTAAAATGCGGCCAAACAAATGCAGAAATTTGTCGCTGGTCATGATTTGCTGGTAGCAGGAAAACCATACCATCACGCTTACCAGCATACCTCCGGCAGTCAATCCGTAACAGATGGCCTCCAGCGTGATAGGCGCCCCCCCCAGCGTGAACAGCACGGTCAGCCCCAAACCGTTTACCAGAGGATTGACCACAGCGGGCAAAACCAAAAGAGGCAGATACAGCCGGGCGCTGCTGCGCAGTGCCCGGCCTCCCTTCAAATATCCGGCATAGCCACATCCGGCCAGCAGGGACAGAGCGGCACAGACCGGATCCATGCAACTCATGGTCAGCAGCAAAGTTCCCGCAAAGTACAAAAACAGCACTCCCGCATGGTAACCGGCAAACACGTGCCCTTTGCGCTTCATCCGCCCACCTCGCTGGTCAGGGTATAGCTCCAGCACAACACGTCCCCATCCTGTAGAACATACCGGCTGCAGCTTTTGCCGGGCGTGGTTCCATCCACTAAATACAGCCAGCCGCTTTCCGGGCCGCAGGCACCGGCGGCTAACGACTGGATAGCCGTGACGTACGTTCCCATCATGGTATTGCTAAAAGCCACCACCAGCCCGCTTTGCTGCAACGCATCAAAGGCGGTGGAACCTTTTTTCAAGGTCATGGATACCGGAGCCTGAATCACCCCATTGTCGGATACCGCCATGGCGATGTCATCGCCTGCTTCCACTGCCTGATGGCATTCCACCGAAAAGGTAACGGTAATGGTGTCGGATGCCGGGGCCGGCCGGGTGGTCGTAACGGCCGCATTCGATGTGGTTTTTTTTGCATCTGTATTCCGATTGCCGGAAGAAGCAGAAGAAAAATCAGCAGAAGTCCTACCGGCTGTGGTAGAAGAACCACTATGGGATACTTGCTCTTTGCCGGGCGCGGTCGTGGTCCGGACAGAACCAGACTGTGTGCCCTCCTTCTCCTCGTTCTCCTGCGTTCTCGTCTCCTCCGTAGGGTGGGATGAACCCATCTCCGTCGAAATCCGGGCAAGGCCGCTTGCAGCCGTTGTTGGCGTCCCCGGGTCATCCGGAAGCGAAGAATCCGAACATCCGGCCAGGCTGGCCGCCATCAACAGGGCCGTTATGGTCCCCATCCATCTGCGCCGGTTCATCAGGACAACTCCCTTTCTATATTAAAATCACAATTTTAAGTTTTTTATCCCCGCTGCCAGCGGCGATTCAGCAACCCAGCCGCAGCAGCCATACCGGCAGCCAGAGCCAACGCCAGGCCGGCCCCGCTCTGATCTCCCGTATCCGGTGAAGCTGCGTCCTCCGGCAAAGTGGATTCCCCGGCAGTAGATACCGGATTGGTTTGGGAAACATCCGAAGCGGCCTGGGTATCGTCCGATCCGGTCCGGGACGTGCCCGCATCCGTTTGGGAAGTGTCCGTGGTCGTTTGGGAACCGGAGGGGCCGGTCTGGGAATTACCTGTCGATTCTATCGCAAACAACGTACCGGAATCATTTGTATAATACAGAACACTGTTTTCATCGGCTATCACACTGGCCATACAGTAATTCTGCACATCCGGCTGGGGCGTGTAAAGAACCGCCGCGTCCGCCGAAACCTCGCCGAGATGCAGAACATATACCCCGCCCGGCTGTGTATTCGCGGTAAAATATGCATATACCTCTTCGCCGTATCCAGTGGTTACCAGAGGCGCCGCTTTCACATCAGCAGGGGTCGTAACCCGCTGCACAATCGCCATATCCTCCAGATCCACCACCGCCAGCACACCGGCATAGTTTTCCTCTTCCGACAGACAGCCGCCAACATAAACCATCCCATTCCAGACAGTGGGTGTTCCGGTGCTGGTGGAAGCAAACGCGACGGATTCATGTCCGTCCAATTTTCCGTCTGTGACATCCAGTTTGTGAAGGACACCGTCTGTGCTTACAGCCAGGAGCGTGTTTCCGTCCGCTGTCAAAGTGGAACGCACAGGCGCCCCCAGATCATAGGTGTCCAGCATTTCGCCGGTAAGTGCGTCCAGCGAAGTCAAGATCCCGTCGTCCCCGGCAATCAGCAAAGCGTCACCCATCCGGGCAGCACCGCTCCAGTAGTAGCCCGCCCGGGAATTCACATATTCCCAAACCACCTCTCCGTTGGCCGTATTGATGCAACGGAAAACGCCATAGTAACTGGCCGTCCAGTCAGCACAGGCGGTGCCCATGTACACCCGGCCGTCATCCCCAGTCAGGGTGGTCAACGCCTGATGCTCCATCGGGCCGGTTTCGGATTGATAAGGAGCAGGCGGTTCGGTCAGCCAAAGGCTCGTCAGCGAATCCGCCGCCAGCGCCTGCAAGCTTCCGTCGGCCAGTGGTACCATCACCCTGCCGTCGGCATACAGCGGACGGCAGGTATAACCGATGGCACCCGCCAGATCACCCCGGCCGGCGATATTTCCGTCGCCATCCAGCACAAGAAGCTGGTTCCCCACCGCGATATAAACCTGACCGCCGATCAGCAGCGGCTCAGAAACCGCAGTGGCCCAATCCTCTGCGCTTTTCAAAGCCGCTCTCCATTTCAGAGAGGCTTCGGAAGCATTCCGAGGCGTTAAGGCCTGTGTCAAGCCATTTTGGCTGTGGTAGCCATCCCATTGCGCCGGCAAATTTTCGGCCAAGACCGCCGGCAGCGACACGGCCAGCAGAAAAACTGCCGCCAATATAGCCAGGATCCGATTGCATACCTGTTTCATTTGATGTTCTCTCCTTTTTCGTTGTGTTCCCGCGCCGCTTCCTGTCTGCCGCCATTTTGCCCAGCCGGCATCTGCCGCCTTTTGCGGGGATGGGGGCAGGCCTTTTTGGCGGGAGGTGCCGGCTGTTTCAGTCCGGCCTTTTCCAACGCTCGTGGCCAGGGTCCGAGAATGCTTTTGATCCGGCTGACTTCCTGCGGCGAAAAATCCGCCCGCCGGGGTGTGCGTCCCATCTGATCGGCACGCCCGCGCAGCAGGGCCACTGCCCAGCTCACGTTGTCCGAATTCATTCTCATCTTCCTTTCCCGCATCCCCAAACAAAAAGTGCGCCCTTCCGGCAAGCGGAAAAGCGCAGCGACACGGCAAAGCATATCCCGGCCAAGATACGGCGAAGGCACAACCATCCCCGTTCCCTGGTGGAACAGATCTTCCCCTATCGGCTGCACTCTTCGTCGCCCAAGACAACAACGCGGTCACATACGGCAGGTCTCCTGACTTATGACGCGGGGCACACGCCCCTCAAAAGCCGCCTTCTCAGGCCGCGGGAGCTTCCCGCCGCCCAATGGCTTTTGGCCTTTTCCACGTCAAATACAGTAATGGCGGTTGTGCCGGATTCGAACCGGCTTCCCTTTTCATCTACTCAGTCCACAACTTTTCAAACCGTATGCCTTGGTGGATACAATTATACAATTGTCGTCTTATTTTAGCATATTCTCCCTGCCTGCGCAAGGCTTTTTTCCACTGTCCTCCAGCATATTCAAAAAGGCCTGTCCGGCGGCCGAAAGCGGGCGGCGGACATCCAGCAAAAAACAAATTTCACGGGATGGCACCTCCTGAATCAGCTCCACCTCAAAGATCTCGCCCGCTTCCAGGTATGGCCGGGCAAACTCACCCGGCACAAAACCGATTCCCAGATCATTCTTCACCAGCGGTACAATCAGATCGGTCGTGGCCAGCTCTATATTTGGCTGCATCAGCGCTCCGTTTTGCAAAAAAATCTGTTCCCAAAACCACCGGCTGGTGGTGTGCTTTTCCAAGCAGACCAGCGGATATGCGGTCAGCTCTTTCACGGAAATGGGTTTCCCCTTCAAAGCCAAAAAAGCCGGGCCGGCGATTACCATGTCCCGAAAGGATTGCAGCGCACGCTGCTCAAGATCAGGGCCTTCGGTTTTAGCCCCAATCACAATGGCAAAGTCGATCTGGTTGTCCCGCAGCGCTGCAACAGCCTGCGGGGTGGTGACATTGGCGATTTTCATATGCACATCGGGATACTCCTGCCGGAACTTTCGCAGATAGGGCAGCAGATAATGGTGCAGCGTCATTTCGCTGGCCCCGATGCGCACCGCACCGCTTTTAAGCATCTGTTCACTGCGCAATTCCTCTTCAGCCTTGCCAATCTGTTCAAAAGCAGCCTCCAGACGCTGGTAAAGCTTATCCGCTTCCGGCGTGGTTCTCACTCCGCTTTTGGAGCGCACAAACAAACGGCAGCCTAATTCCTGCTCCAACTGTTGAATATACCGGCTGACGCTTGGCTGAGATAAAAACAGCACCCGTGCGGCGGCTGTCATGTTGTGGAGTTGCGCGACTGTATAAAATACCCGGTAATGTTCCAGTGGCACCGGCATAGTTCTCCCCCTTTCATTTATACATGAATGGATAAAATCAAAAAACCGCATTTTACGAATGAATGCAGTTGTAGTATACTATATTTCCGTAAACAGAGCAATCCCCAGTCAGGAGGAGTAGAAAAGATGATTCATAATCTGACCCAAGGGAATCCCCGGCGGGTGCTGTGGCGGTTTTCCCTGCCGATGTTTGTCAGCGTCATCTTCCAGCAACTTTACAACATCGCGGACAGTATGATCGCCGGTCGTTTTGCGGCCGACGGAGAAAGCGCGCTGGCGGCCATCGGCGCATCCTATCCCATCACCATGGTATTCATGGCCATTGCGGTGGGCAGCAACATCGGCTGTTCCGTGGTGATCTCCCATCTGTTCGGCGCCGGCCGCCACCGCGAACTGAAAACCGCGGTATCCACCACCCTGATCGCATCGGCAGGGGTATCCCTCCTGCTGACCGGACTGGGGCTGGCCTTAAACAGTCAGATGATGGCCTGGATTCAAACGCCTGCCGATATCTTTTCCGATGGCGCTTTGTATCTGGGCATTTACATCGGAGGCTTCCCTTTCCTGTTTGTCTACAATGTCTGCACCGGTATCTTCCAGTCGCTGGGGGATTCCAAAACCCCTCTGTATTTTCTGATCGGCTCTTCTTTAGGCAACATTCTGTTGGACTGGGTGTTTGTAGCGGTCTTTCACTGGGATGTAGCGGGCGTGGCATGGGCCACCTTCTTGGCACAGGGAATCGCCTGCGTGCTGGCTTTTGTCACCCTGCTGCGACGGGTCAAGGCCATCCCCACCCAAGGGGAGATCCCCCGTTTTTCTCGTGCCATGCTGGGCCAGGTTGCCCGCATCGCCATTCCCAGCATACTGCAACAGAGCTTTATTTCGGTGGGCAATATTCTCATCCAGGGGCTGATCAATAGCTGCGGATCCTCGGTCATTGCAGGATATTCCGCCGCCGTCAAGCTCAATACCTTCACCATCACCTCCTTTACCACCCTGGCAAACGGGGTGTCCAGCTTTACCGCTCAAAACATGGGAGCCGGACGTCACGACCGGGTCAAAGCCGGCTTTCGCGCCGGGCTGATTATGGCCTTTGCGGTGGCGGTTCCCTTCTTTGTGATCCTGTTCTTCTTCAGCGGGGGTATGGTACGTCTGTTCATGAATGCAGAGAGCTCCCTGGCGCTGGAAACCGGTGTATCCTTTCTGCGAATCGCAACGCCCTTTTACTTTATCATTTCGATCAAATTGATTGCCGACGGTGTTCTGCGGGGAGCGGGAGCCATGTCCGCGTTTATGATTGCCACCTTCACCGATCTTGTCCTGCGGGTTGTGCTGTCGTTTGTGTTGTTCGAATATTTGAACACACTGGGCATTTGGCTCTCCTGGCCCATCGGCTGGAGCATCGCCACGGTGGTGTCCCTTGTCTTCTATCTCAGCGGGCGCTGGAAAAAATCCCATATCGGCCAGGGCCTTGCCGGACAGATGCAGGAGGAGACGGAAGCGGTCATGGAAGGGGAAGCGGCCGAATAACCGGGATGCTTTATTCCCGCCCACTTGCAACCGGTAATCTTCTTTTCATTCCCCATGTCCGAAACGCACAAAATCCGCCGGAGACATGCCGTTTGGCACGCCTCCGGCGGATTTTCTATGGAAATCCTGTCTACTGCATCAGAATGCTGCTATATGCCCAAAACCGGCTCACTCCACCTCCGGTTGACCCGCCATTTCCAAAAAAGCGGCTTCGTCCACCACCGGCACTCCCAGTTGTTGCGCCTTGGTCAGTTTGCTGCCCGCATCCTCTCCGGCTACCACCACGCTGGTTTTTTTGGAGACACTTCCGGCGGTCTTGCCCCCCAGCCTTTCGATGATAGCCGCGGCCTGCTGCCGTTTGAGATGAGGGAGGGTTCCGGTGAGCACAAACGTCATCCCGGAAAAGCGCCCTTCGGCGGGCTGCTCATGCTGTGCGCGCATGTTCACCCCGGCCTGTTCCAGCTGCCGGATGAAATGCTGCGATTGTGGCAACGCCAAAAAGCGGACCACGCTGGCCGCCATCACCCCTCCAAAGCCGTCGATGGACTCTATATCCTCTTGTGACGCTTCCAGCAGAGCCTGCATATTTTGGAACCGCCCGGCCAGCAGCTTGGCCGCCTTCTCCCCCACGTGGCGGATTCCCAGCGCATAGATCACCCGGTAGAAATCCGCCTGCCGGGAGGCGTCGATGGCGCGAATGAGGTTGTCGGCCGATTTTTCGCCCATCCCTTCCAGCCCGGCGATCTGGGAAGCTTCCAGCCGGTAAAAATCATAGGCGTTTTCCACCAGCCCGGCTCCCACCAATTGCTCCACAACGGCGGGGCCCAGCCCTTCAATATCCATCGCATCGCGGGAAGCGAAATGCACCAGATTGCGCAGCCGCTGGGCGGGGCATTCCGGATTGGAACAGCGCAGGGCGGCCTCCCCCTCCTCCCGCGCGGCCGGGGAACCGCAGGAGGGGCAGGTATGCGGCATCTCGTAAGGGGTGGAAGCGGGTGCGTGTTCCACCACCCGCAGCACCTCCGGGATGATGTCGCCCGCTTTGCGCAGCACCACCCGGTCGCCGATGCCGATCCCCTTTTCCCGGATAAAATCCTCGTTGTGCAGGGTAGCACGGCTGACGGTGGTGCCCGCCAGGGTCACCGGCTCAAATACGCCGGTGGGCGTCAGCACGCCGGTTCGCCCCACCTGTATATCCACCTCCAGCAGGGTGGTGATTTTTTCTTCGGGCGGGTATTTATAAGCCGCAGCCCAACGGGGAAATTTGGCGGTGCTGCCCAGCGTTTCCCGCTGGGCAAAATCGTCCACCTTCACCACCGCTCCGTCGATATCAAAGGGCAGGGTGTTGCGCAGTGACCCGATACGCTGGACCTCTTTGAGCACTTCCTCAATGGATGAAGTCACCTTGTAAAACGGGATCACCGGCAGGCCCCATTCCTCCATCAGCCGCAGGGAATCGGCGTGTCCGGTGACGCTTTCTCCCTCAAGCAGCTGCAAGTTGAAAATGAACAGGGCCAGCTTCCGCCGCCGGGTGACGCGGGAATCCTTCTGCCGCAGGGAACCGGCAGCCGCATTGCGGGGATTTTTAAAGGCCTTTTCCCCGTTTTGCTCCTGCTGCTCCACCAGTTCGGCAAAGGCCTGCCGCGGCATATACACCTCGCCCCGCACAATGGCGCGTTCCACCGGCCGGATCAGGCTGTGGGGCAGGGTGCGGATGGTTCGCAGGTTGGCGGTCACATCCTCGCCCGTCTCCCCGTCCCCCCGGGTGGCGCCCCGCACAAGTTCTCCGTTTTGATATTCCAGCGCAACCGATAACCCATCGATCTTGGGTTCCACCACATAGGTTCTGTCTCTTATACACATCTCCGAGCCCACGAGACTCCTGAGCATCTCGTA
>ENA-UALL01000642-UALL01000642.1-human-gut-metagenome-genome-assembly--contig:-NODE-642-length-15556-cov-4.275660_pt1 | contig 15556 bp, 5 predicted proteins | sample MGYA00243699_ERZ654466 | MGnify/ENA primary metagenome ERZ654466 (study PRJEB26926, sample SAMN06164635) | human gut metagenome | biome: ENVO:00009003; feature: ENVO:2100002; material: ENVO:00002003...
GTGTATAAGAGACAGTTGTTGTGTTGTGCGCCGATTGCCATCTCCGCACAGACAAGCGAAAAGATAACCTCTCCTGTCAACCTTTATAAAGAAGGGAAAGAACTTTTCCAGGAAAAAAATTATGCAGCTGCCATACCTGCATTGAAAGCATTTGTAAAGCAAAAGCCAACAGCAAGTCTCCTTCAGGACGCAGAATATATGTTAGTCAGTTCGGCTTATGAACTGAAAGACAAAAACCGCATCGAGTTACTGCGCAAGTACCTCGACTGTTATCCGGATACTCCCTACGCCAACCGAATCTATTCACTACTGGCTTCCTGCTACTTCTACGAAGGGAAATATGATGAGGCCCTGGCACTCTTTAATTCTACACGGCTCGATCTACTGGGAAATGAGGAGCGCGACGACCGCACCTACCAACTGGCAACCTGCTACATGAAGACTGATAATCTGAAAGAAGCCGCCATCTGGTTCGAAACGTTACGTGCCAGCAGTCCCAAATATGCAAAGGACTGCAGTTACTATCTCGCTTATATCCGCTACACTCAGAAGCGCTATGATGAAGCGTTGAAAGACTTCCTCCCTTTGCAGGACGACCCGAAGTACAAAGAACTCGTACCTTACTACATAGCAGAAATCTATGCTATCAAAAAGAACTATGATAAGGCGCAGATCGTAGCACAAAACTACCTGTCGGCCTATCCGAACAACGAGCACGCTGCCGAGATGTACCGCATTCTGGGAGACGCTTACTACCATTTCGGACAATATCACCAGGCAGTGGAAGCATTCACCGGCTATCTGGACAGAGATCACTCTGCTCCCCGCCGGGATGCACTTTATATGCTGGGACTCTCCTATTACCAGACAAAAGTCTACTCCAAAGCAGCCGAAATGCTGGGACAAGTGACGACCGCCAACGATGCCCTGACCCAGAATGCTTACCTGCACATGGGACTCTCTTACCTGCAACTGGCAGAAAAAAACAAGGCACGTATGGCTTTCGAACAGGCAGCCGCCTCCAACGCCAACCTGCAGATTAAGGAACAGGCCGCTTACAACTATGCACTTTGCCTGCACGAAACATCCTACTCCGCTTTCGGTGAATCGGTTACTGCTTTTGAAAAATTCCTCAATGAATTCCCGACTTCTCCGTATGCCGAGAAAGTAAGCAACTATCTGGTAGAAGTTTATATGAATACCCGCAGCTACGAAGCTGCTTTAAAGTCAATCGAACGGATCGCCAAGCCGAGTGCACAGATCATGGAAGCCAAACAAAAGATTCTCTTCCAACTGGGTACACAGTCATTTGCCAATGCCAATTTCGAACAGGCTCTCCAATATCTGAACCAGTCCATCACCATCGGGCAGTACAACCGCCAAACAAAGGCGGACGCTTATTACTGGTGCGGAGAATCTTACTACCGCCTCAACCGGATGATGGAAGCCGCCCGCGATTTCAACGCTTATCTGCAACTGACCACGCAGCCCAATAATGAAATGTATGCGCTCGCCAACTACAACCTAGGATACATTGCTTTCCATCGTAAGGACTATACACAGGCAAGCAATTACTTCCAAAAGTATATCCAACTGGAAAAAGGCGAAAACAGAACAGCGCTTGCAGATGCCTACAACCGTATCGGAGACTGTCATCTGAATGTACGCAACTTTGAAGAAGCCAAGCACTACTACTCACAAGCCGAACAAATGAATACTCCTTCCGGCGATTACTCCTTCTATCAGCTGGCACTGGTATCCGGTTTACAGAAAGACTATACCGGCAAAATCACTCTTCTGAACAGACTGGTCGGCAAATATCCTTCTTCTCCGTATGCAGTGAACGCCATTTACGAGAAAGGCCGTTCTTATGTATTGATGGACAACAACAGCCAGGCTATTACCTCCTTCAAGGAAATGCTGGAGAAATATCCCGAAAGCCCTGTCAGCCGGAAAGCCGCAGCCGAAATCGGTTTGCTGTACTATCAGAACGGTAACTTCGATCAGGCAATCAATGCATATAAACAAGTAATTGAAAAGTATCCGGGCAGTGAAGAAGCCCGCCTGGCAATGCGCGATATGAAATCTATCTATGTAGATTTGAACCGTATCGATGAATTTGCGGCTTTAGCCAATGCGATGCCGGGACACATCCGCTTTGACGCCAGCGAACAGGACTCACTTACGTATGCGGCTGCCGAAAAGATTTATGCACGTGGCAGAACAGAAGAAGCCAAGAGCAGCCTTAATAAATATCTGCAAACTTTCCCAGAAGGAGCATTTAGCCTGAATGCACATTATTACCTCTGCCAGATTGGAAATGAGCAGAAGAATTATGATATGGTGCTCCTCCACTCCGGAAAATTGCTTGAATATCCGAACAATCCATTTGCAGAAGAAGCGCTGATCATGCGTGCGGAAGTACAGTTCAACCAGCAACAGATGGCAGAAGCTCTGGCAAGCTACAAGATGCTGAAAGAAAAAGCTACCAATGTAGAACGCCGCCAGCTTGCCGAAACCGGCATCCTGCGTTGTGCCTTCCTGCTGAGAGACGATGTGGAAACAATTCATGCAGCAACCGAGGTGCTGGCTGAAGCCAAGCTTAGTCCGGAACTGAAAAACGAAGCTCTTTATTATCGTGCGAAGGCTTATAAGAATCAGAAAGCGGACAAGAAAGCATTGGATGATTTCCGCGAACTGGCCAAGGATACCCGTAATTCTTATGGTGCCGAAGCTAAATACCAAGTTGCCCAAGCACTTTACGATGCCAAAGAATATGCGGCGGCAGAAAAAGAGCTGCTCAACTACATCGAACAGAGTACGCCACACGCTTATTGGCTAGCACGCAGCTTTGTCCTCCTGTCGGACGTATATGTCGCTATGGGTAAAGACCTCGACGCACGCCAGTATCTGCTGAGCCTGCAACAGAACTACCAGGGCAATGACGATATCGAGAGCATGATTGAAGACAGACTAAAGAAACTAAACAAGTAAAGATTGAAAAGTATGAAACGAACTCTTTATATAGCAGGAGGCTTTACACTGGCATTTCTGATGCCGTTCAACCTTCAGGCACAGAATACTCAGCCGAAAGATACGACCATGAACCGCACGGTCGTCGTAGAACAGGAATATAATCCCGACATTCTGGATGCTTCCAAAGTGAATGTGCTGCCCAAAGTGGAAGAACCTACCGTCAGCAAAAAAGAAGTGGAATATGCCACTACTTTCTTCCCAGCTACCTCTATTCCTGCCGACCTGATGCGTCCCTATGTAGGAACGGAAGTGCAGCCCGGCAGCAAGCCCGGATATATACGCGCCGGATATGGAAACTACGGTAATCTGGATCTCCTTGCAAATTACCTGTTCCGTCTGTCGGACAGGGACAAGTTGAACGTCCGCTTTCAGATGGACGGAATGGATGGCAAACTGACTATGCCGGAAACAGACACGAAATGGAATGCTTATTATTACCGTACCCGTGCGAATATCGATTATATCCACCAGTTCAATAAGGTGGATTTCAACATCGCCGCTAATTTCGGACTCAGCAATTTCAACCTTTCTCCGGTTCAGCCCGGCAAGCAGAAGTTTACTTCAGGAGACTTCCATCTGGGAGTAAAATCGACAGATGAAAATTATCCCATACAGTTCGAAGCGGAAACCAATCTGATGATGTACAACCGTCAGAACAATAACACTTTCTTTTTCAATGACAAAGTCGGAGAAACACAAGTGCATACCAAAGGATTGATCAGCGGCGCTATCAGCGACGAACAGAGCATCAACATCGGATTGGACATGCGTAATCTCATCTACAATAAAGACCTGAAACTTGCTGACGACCTCCAGGTATACGAGAACCGTACCGCTCTGGCACTGAATCCGCATTATAAACTCAGCAGCGACAGCTGGAATCTGCGTGCAGGAGCCAATGTGGATATCTCATTCGGCAGCGGTAAATCATTCCGCGTGTCTCCGGATGTAATAGCACAGTATATCTTCTCCGACAGCTACGTACTCTATGCGCAAGCTACCGGAGGCAAGCTGGTCAACGATTTCCGCAGACTGGAAACGATCTGTCCTTATGCCTTGCCGGCAGCCCCTATTCTTGATACATACGAACAGCTGAATGCAGCGATAGGATTTAAAGCGAGTCCTTATCCCGGATTATGGATTAATCTGTATGGCGGTTATCAGGATTTGAAAGACGATTTCTTTGAGGTGCAGGAAGAAACATTTGTCAACTATGATCCCTCACTCGCCGGTGATGGTCAGGAAGGAAATTCCTCCTCTCCGGTCACAGCACATCAATATCTGAATCTGGAATTCAGCAATGCCAACAACTTCTACGCCGGTATGAAGATCAGCTATGAATATAAAGACCTCATTGCATTGTCCGCTGCTGGAACTTACCGCAACTGGGATGCGAAAGAAAAATACAGCCTGTATATGAAGCCTGCCTGCGAAATTAATTTCAGCGCAGACTTCCGCCCGATCACAGAACTGAATATCAATCTCGGTTACGATTATATCGGACGCACAAAGGTAGAAGGCATTAAAGCCGCAGCAGTCAGCGACCTGCATGCCGGAGCCAGCTATAATGTGTTCAAAGGAGTATCCGTGTATGCCCGGATTAATAATATCCTCAATAAGAAATACCAGTATTATCTGGGCTATCCTACAGAAGGTCTTAACTTTCTGGGAGGATTAAGCTTCAGCTTCTAGACAAGACATATTCTCCAAAGAGAAGAACCAATCAGATGCCCATCCTGTTATTGCCTATGTGCAACATAACAGGATGGGCTTTTTTATTGTTCCTTACAAAGCCTCCTTTTCCATCCCGTCTATAATTTTGTATCAAGGTCTACCCATTTGTTACAGATAGTGTTTCTAGCTATTTGTGCACCTAATTTGGTGAATATTGCACGTCCCTTTTTCACATCGCCCCTAATTTTGCATCATCATTAAAAGATAAATGAAGTTAACCTTATTGCACATAAGCAAAGGATATATTTAGAAACTGAAGAGAGAATAAAGAGAATAAAAGTCACCCCCCAATCCGGTTGACCTAACTATAAACTAAATATATTATTAACCTATCAAATTAAACAGTATGAGAAACGCGCTCAATTTAAGATTCTGCTTTCTTGTTACGTTTCTTTTATTCATACCGTTGATGTATGCCTTGCCCCCGGAAGGTATCACAATTAAGGGTAGAGTAACGGATGAAACACTCAAAGAAGGCGTTCCCGGAGCTAATGTGACTGTGAAAGGCACGAGTATTGGGACAATCACAGACTTTGACGGTAACTTTACGATCGTCGCCCCAAGCAAAAAATCCGTATTGAACATTTCCTTTATCGGGTATGTAACCCAAGAGATCGTGGTCGGAGACAGAACAATCATCAATGTTTCCTTAAAAGAAGATGCACAGAACCTCGGTGAAGTGGAAATTGTAGCTATCGCCTACGGTAATCAGGACAAGCGCATGCTTACCAGTGCCGTCTCCTCCATCGACAACAAAGAGCTGATCAAATCTCCGGCAACAAGTATCACGAACCTCCTCGCAGGAGCATTGCCGGGTGTATCTTCCGTACAGACTACCGGACAGCCTGGTAAAGATGCTGCTGCCATCTACGTACGTGGTGTCGGTTCATTAAATGATTCACAATCCAAGCCCCTGGTCTTAGTAGACGGAATAGAACGTGAGTTTTCACAAATCGACCCGAACGAAATCGAAAGTATTTCAGTATTGAAAGACGCCTCTTCCACCGCTGTATTCGGAGTAAGAGGTGCTAATGGCGTTGTATTGATCACCACCCGAAGAGGTAAAGCAGGCAAAACGCAGATTTCCGCCAGCACCAAACTGGGTCTGCAACAACCCATCTCACTGGTAGAGCAGACCGGAAGTTACGAGTTCGCACGTTTCTGGAATATGAAGCAGGAGATGGACCACGTTACGAATCCTAAGTTATACTTCACTCCGGAACAGGTAGAAGCCTATCGTACCGGCTCAGACCCCATCATGTATCCCAGTATGGACTGGAAGAAGTATATTTTTAATAATATCTATCTTCAAAGCCAGAACAACCTAAACATCTCCGGCGGTAGTGATAATGTACGATACTTCATCTCAGTAGGTTATACTTATCAGAACGGACTTCTGAAAGAACTTCCCGGACAAATGTACGACAATAACTATCGTTACAACCGCTATAACTACCGCGCCAATATCGATGCCAATCTGACCAAGACCACTTCGATGAAACTCGGTGTCGGTGGTGTTTTAGGTAAGATACAGGAACCGCGCAGCGTCGTTTCGGGTACGGGAGAAGACCAGAATCCTTGGGTAATCGCACAGATCTGGTCACATCCGTTTGCCGGACCGGGATTTATCAACGGAGTACGTACACTGATTCCTAAAGATATGGTTCCGCTGGGAGAAGTGATGCGTGACGGTATGTTCGTATTCTACGGACAAGGTTACAATCAAACGTATGACACGACATTGAATCTGGATTTGGACATCACACAGAAACTGGACTTTATCACTCCGGGACTGAGCGTTTCCGTGAAAGGTGCTTACGACAATAAATTCAAACTGGAAAAAGTACGTACGGGAGGCGCCATCGAAGCGCAGACTGTGTACTACAAATCATACTTTGACACCAACGGTACGATGTCACAGACCGATCCCGACTACGATAAATCACTTATCTATGTACCCAGCGGCAGCGATACTCCGCTCACTTACTCGGAAAGCAGCGGACGCGGACAGAACTGGTATCTGGAAGGACGTATCAACTATGACCGTACATTCGGCGACCACAGAATATCCGGTCTGTTCCTTTACAATCAGTCGCGTAACTATTATCCGGACAGCTACACTTATCTGCCCCGTAACTACGTAGGATTGGTAGGACGTGCTACTTACGCCTATCAAAGTAAATATCTGCTCGACGTAAACGTCGGCTACAACGGTTCGGAGAACTTTGCTCCGGGCAGCACACGTTTCGGTGTATTCCCTTCCTTCTCTGCCGGATGGATCGCAACTGCCGAGAAGTTTATGGAAAACCAGAAAATCGTAGACTACCTGAAACTCAGAGCATCCTGGGGACGTGTCGGTAACGACAAGGGAGTGGACTCACGCTTTATGTACATGCCTGCCGTATGGGGATCATCGGGCAGTTACAGCTTCGGTGTGGACAATCCGATTTCCCAATCGGCAGCAGCCATCTCACGTATGGGTAACCCGGCAGTAACCTGGGAAACAGCCGACAAGCAGAACTACGGTATTGATCTTAAGTTCTTCAACAGCCGCCTGTCCGCTACCTTCGACTACTTTATCGAACACCGCACAGGTATTCTGATCTCTCCGGAATCGACCCCAAGCATCATCGCAACTGCACTGCCTAACCTGAACATTGGTAAGGTAGACAACCACGGTTACGAAGTTTCTCTCGGCTGGCGCGATAAGATCGGAAAGGATTTCACCTATAATGTGGATGCCAACGTCTCTTTCGCACGCAACAAAATCCTCTATATGGACGAAGTGCCCAAGCAATTCTCTTATATGAACCAGACCGGTGGCTCTACCGGACGCCAGACCGGAGTATACAACTACATCCGTCTCTATCAGTACAGCGACTTCATCACCGGAGCCGACGGCGAACTGACCTTAAAGCCGGAACTGCCTCAGCCTTATCAGAAGGTATATCCGGGTGACGCCATGTACGCCGACCTCAACGGAGACCACATCGTGGACGGTAATGACAAGAGCGTAGCAGGTTATGCTACCCGTCCGGAATACGTTTTCGGTATGAACATGGGATTCGACTGGAAAGGATTCAACTTCACCATGCAATGGGTAGGTTCCAAGAACGTTAACAGAATGTATGACATCGAATACCGTATCCCTTATACGAATGCCGGAAAGCGTGGTTTGCTGACTTACTTCTACGATGGTTGCTGGACCCCGGAAAACCAACTGGGAGCTGTTTATCCACGTCCGTCGGAAGAATCGGAAAGCTGGAACTCCGAACCCTCTACCCTCTGGTTGGTGGATGCTTCCTATCTCCGCTTGAAGAGCCTGAGCTTCGGTTATACCATCACCGGAAAGAAATTCCTGAAGAAACTGGGCCTCAGCTCACTCGGATTAAACTTCAGCGGCTACAACCTGCTGACCTTCTCACCGCTTAAATATCTTGATCCGGAAAGTGATCCTAACCGATTCGGAGATTATCCGCTGATCAAAGTATATAGCTTCGGTTTAAATCTTAACTTCTAAAAAACGACTGTATGAATAGAATAATAAAAGGACTCGGAATAGCATTGGGTTGCGTACTGATAGCCTCCTCCTGTTCTGAAATCAGCTTCGGGGATAAATTTCTGGGCGACCAGCCTGAGAGTTCCGGAGCGACTACCGAAGAAATGTTCTCTTCGAAAATAAATGCCGAAAAGGTGCTGACCAAAGCATATACCGGATTACCTTATGGGCTACCGACCGGCTCTGACTACAAATTGGGTGTGAACATCCTTGAATCAATCACAGACTTATGTTATAGTTTCCGTGATAATATCAGTGACGGTCCTGTCAAGCTCTATTACAACGGAGCACTCAGCGCCAACAATGTTCCCAAAAATTCCGCTTACCGTTATGGAAGCAAATCCGACTGGACTACAATCCGTTATGCCTGGTTGTACATTGAGAACGTAGAAAAAGTGCCCGACATGACAGCCAGCGAGAAAAGCGAGCGGATCGCGGAAGCCAAAGTTTTGATCTCCCTCTGCTATTTCGAAATGCTGAGATATGTAGGCGGTGTGACATGGCTGGACCACTATGTAGACGTAAACGAGACAATGAATTTCCCCCGTATCACTTTTGCCGAAACGGTAGAGAAGATCGTAGGATTGCTCAACGAAGCCATCAACTCCAATCTGGCCTGGAAAGCCGAGAAAGCAGATGACGGACGTATGACCCTGGCAGGAGCGATGGCATTAAAGTTCAAGGTATTGCAATGGGCAGCCAGTCCGACTTTCAACTCAAACACTAAATGGCATCCGGAAGCAGACGAATATACCTGTTACGGAAATTACAGCGACCAACGATGGAAAGATGCCGCCGAAGCAGGCGCAGCCTTTTTCACGGAAGTACAGAGACGGGGTGAATACGAACTGATTCAACCTACGGAAGAGACGCACCGGGCAAGACGTCTGGCCTATCGTCAGGCCTACTACAACCGCGGCGGAACAGAAATATTAATCTCTACCCGTCAAGGATATGGCTCCGATGTTCACAGCAGCTTTATCGGCCAACGTTATTACAGCGGCCCTACATTGAACTATGTAGATATGTTTCCGTGGGAAGACGGAACTGATTTTCCGGCAAATTTCGACTGGAAGTCACCCTCCAAGCAACCGTTCTTTACAAAAGGCGAAATGGTGCCCACCCGCGACCCACGTCTGTATGAAAATGTAGCTTGTCCCGGAGACACCTACTGCAACGGAACAACAGCTCCTGTTTATATCAACCATGCCGACTACAAAGACGGTAGCGGATTCCTGATCATGAAGTACATCTTACAGGAAAACAACGATCGCGAAGGTCCGGTACAATGGTCACACACCCGTCTGGCGGAAATCATGCTGGGATATGCGGAAGTACTCAACGAAGTCAACGGACGCCCTACCGACGAGGCTTACAAAATGGTAAACGATGTACGAAAGAGAGTAGGTCTGCCGGAACTTTCCAAGACGATGAATCACGATCAGTTCCTCGAAGCAGTACTGAGAGAAAGAGCACTCGAATTAGGATTTGAAGAAGTACGCTGGTTCGACCTCGTTCGCAGAGACCGTCAGAGCGACTTCAAGAAGAAGTTGTACGGACTCAGAAGCAGAGGTAACGACTTGAACAATCCGACTGAGTTCACCTTCGAGAAGATCGAACTGGGAGACCATTACTGGGCTACCAACTGGGATACCAAGTGGTATCTGGCTCCGATTCCTCAGGAGGAAATCAACAAGCAATATGGAATGACCCAAAACCCGGGCTGGTAAATGACACGTTAACTAATATCGTTTGAACAATGAATAAAATAAATTATATATTAATCACTCTGCTCCTGGGAGGTTCGGTATCCCTGAATGCACAGACATCGAAAGCTGCTTCGGAAATGCAGCTGGCAGATACACTGAGCATCGGCTACCAGATGAACGTATCTTCCCGGACCAGCAGTTACTCTATCAACGGAGTCAATGCTTCCGCATTCGAAAAATCCCCGTACATAGATATCAGCAAAGCTTTGTATGGAAAAGTGGCAGGTCTGAATGTATATCAGGGTACAGGCTCGTCAGCCGATAACGTATCCACCCTCTCTATACACGGAAATGCCCCGCTAGTATTAATTGATGGTTTCCCACGTGATATCAGTGACATCACTTCGATGGAAATCGAATCATGCTACGTTCTGAAAGATGCGGCAGCCGCTGCTCTCTACGGTATGCGTGGTGCGAATGGAGTAGTACTGATCACGACTAAACGCGGAATAAGCAATGGTCTGAAGGTAAATGTGGACTATAATTTCGGTGTCAATACCCAATTCCGTTCTCCGGACTTCGCAGATGCCTATACGTATGCGAACGCTCTTAACACCGCATTAAGCGGAGACGGTCTGCCTGCACGCTACAATGCGCAGGAACTGGATGCTTTCCGGACAGGAATCTATCCGTATGATTATCCGAATGTAGACTGGTGGAATGAAACGCTGAACAACACAGGATTGACCCACAACCTGAAAATGTCTTTCAGCGGAGGTAGTGACAAATTCCGTTTTTACACGGTAGTTGACTATTACCGGGATCGCTCCATGTTGAAGAAAAACACGGAAGATACACGTTTCGACACTACACCTACAGACACACGTCTGACCGTACGTACCAATCTGGACGTAAAAGTGACGGAAAGCACATTGCTGAAAGCCGGCATTGTAGGCAGACTGAAAGAATTCAGAGGTACCCGCTATGGACGCAGCGCTATTTTCAACAAAATCTATGGCATTCCATCCGCTGCATTCCCCATTCGTTATGAGAATGGCATTTATGGAGGTAGTTCTGTGTACGGAACCGGTAATCCGGTAGCTCTGTTGAAAGACTACGGACACATCCGTAACGTATACGGAACACTACTCGCCGACCTGAGCATCCGTCAGGATTTAAGTGCGTTGACCAAAGGACTGGCAGCCGAAGCATCCGTCTCTTTCGATAATATCGGAGGAATGAATGAAACCACCAATAAAGAGTATCGTTACATGAACAGCAATGCAAGTATCACCAGCGATGGTACACTGGTGACAACTCCTGCCATTTATGGTACAGACTCCGAAACACTGGGACATACACAGCCTTTCGAAAGGCTGATGCTACGCAGCGATTTCCAGGCAAAGGTGGATTATAACCGCACTTTTGGCAAACACCAGGTGGGAGGAGCATTGATTTATGATATGCAGTCTGTTGTCAAAAACGGCAGAAACAACTCTCAGAAGAATCAGTCTGTGCTGGTGAACGCCACATATACTTACGACAACCGTTACAGCCTCAATGCCGTATTTAACCGTTCGGGATCAGCTTACCTGCCCGACGGAGACAAATACTCGAACTATCCTGCCGTTTCCGCTGCATGGATCGTTTCCAACGAAGCATTTATGGAAAAGGTGACACCGATCAATCTCTTTAAGATTCGCGCCTCTTACGGTCTGTCCGGATGGGACGGCAATCTGAGCCACGAACTATGGCGTCAGTCTTATGGCAGCGGCGGTGCCGGTTATAACTTCGGAGTGAATGCCGGAGGACAGTCCGGTGGCAGTGAAGGCGATCTGCCGGTTATCGGCCTGGTAGCTGAAAAATCACAGAAAGCGACTTTCGGATTTGATCTCGCTGCTTTTGATAATCGTTTGAATGCAACAGTAGAAGGTTTCTACGAAAAACGTTCGGATATACTTGTGTCAGGTGCCAATTCTACTTCCGGTATTATCGGTATCACAGTAGGTCAGGTGAACGAAGGAATCTATAAATACAAAGGAGTGGATGCTTCTTTGAGTTGGAATGATAAGATCGGTGATTTCCATTATGGTATTGGTGCTAGCATGTCATATCTGAATACAGAGGTAGTCAATGTAAACCAGGCATATCAGGAATACGACTACCTGTATACCAAGGGCAACCGTATCGGACAGATGTACGGCCTGGAAGCTATCGGCTTCTTCAACAGCCAGCAGGAAATCAACAACAGTCCGCAACAAACCTTCTCGGACGTAGCTCCCGGTGACGTGAAATACAAAGATCAGAACGGTGACAACCGCATCGACGAGAAAGACATTGTGAAAATGTTCGGTTCATCTGTTCCACGCTTCTATTTCGGATTCAATCTGAACTTCTCATACAAGAGAGTGGAGCTTTCCGCTGATTTCCAGGGAATGACCGGAGTCACTGTTTCATTGCTCAACAGTCCGCTTTATAGTCCACTTGTAAGCAATGGCAACATTTCAAATACATTCCTGAATGAAGAAATAAGCTGGACACCGGAGAATAAGACCAATGCAACCATGCCGAGACTGACTACTCAAGAAAACTTGAATAACTATCGCGCCAGCTCACTGTGGTACCGTGACGGTTCATTCCTGAAACTGCGTAACCTATTGGTAGCTTATACTTTCCCGAAATCGCAGACTCGCTTTGCCGACCTGAAAGTATTCGTACAAGGCACCAATCTGTTCTCATTAGACAATATCCATTTTGCCGATCCGGAACAACTTGGCATCGCTTATCCGTCGACAAGAAGTTATTGGGCAGGTATCAAACTTAATTTTTAATGCAAAGTAACAAATGAACATTATGAGAACCAAATACATACTCTTAACCATTTTGTCTTCGTTGGTCTTTGCTTCGTGCAACTACCTTGACTTTGATGAAACGAACAACCTGAAGACAAAAGAAGACATGTACAAGTATTTCGGTACAAGCAAATCAATGCTTACCCACGTATACTCATACATGCCACAAGGCTACCAACTGTTTGCGACCTCCGGCGGAATTTTCACCGAAGACAGATATTCCATGCGCGACTGTGCCAGTGATGACGGCGAATTCGGAGCCTATGCAGATAATATCCAGAATACCAATAACGGTAACTGGTCGCCTATTAAAACTTATGACGATTCATGGACCCTGTATCGTGGTATACGTGCTGCCAACAGTTTTATAGCAGAGATTGCCCAAGTGGACTTCACACGCTACGAGCACGACGGACAATATACAAACTGGATGAAGCAGCTGAAATATTTCCCTTACGAAGCCAGAGTGCTGCGGGCACACTACTTCTTTGAACTGGCACGCCGCTACGGTGACATCGCCATGCCATTGGAAGTACTGACTGAAGAGGAAGCCAATACAATCGGCAAGACACCATTCAGCGAAGTAATCAGCTTCATTGTCAGTGAATGCGACGACGCTGCCAATAACTTGCCGGACAGCTATGTAAACGAACCGGGAGCGGAAATCGGCAGAGTGACCAAAGGCTTTGCAATGGCAGTAAAGTCAAAAGCACTGCTATATGCTGCCAGTAAGCTACACAATCCTTCTATGGATACCGAATTGTGGAAAAAGTCTGCCAAAGCAGCAATAGATATTATCAACACAGGGCTTTACTCTCTCGACCCCCAGGAGAGTGCCAACAACCTCGACTCAAAAGAAGTTGTACTGATGAGGATCAATGGTGATGATTCGGACTTTGAAATGTTTAATCTCCCGCTTCGCATGACTGCGGGAACACGCACTTCCAGTCTTATCCCATACAGCAATTACCCATCACAAAACCTTGTGGACGCATTCGAGACAGTCAACGGTTACAAAGTAACCCTAGAAAACACAGGATGGGTTTGCGAAGACCCTGCATTTGACCCGCAATCACCTTATGAGAATCGTGACAAACGTTTCTACCGCGCTATTCTTGCCAACGGAATGTCGTTTAAAGACTACACCATTGAAACCTTCAAAGGTGGCGCCGACGACGGAATCGTATCACAAGGCGGTTCACCGACAGGATACTTCCTGCGCAAGTACATTCAGGAAGCTACCAGCTTCGAACCGGGTAAAGAAGCTGTCAGCAAGCATCATTGGGTGATTTACCGCTATGCGGAAACATTACTAACGTATGCGGAATCTATGGTCAACGCTTTCAATGATGTCAACTACACAGATGAGACTTATAAGTATTCTGCTCTGTGGGCTATCAATGAAGTGAGAAAGAATGCCGATATGCCGTTGATTCCTTCCATGGGAAAAGATGAATTCATGGAACGCCTGTACAATGAATGGCGTGTAGAGTTTGCTTTCGAAGATCATCGTTTCTGGGATGTACGGAGATGGAAGATCGCTGATACTACCCAGCGGGAACTATACGGAGTAAAGATCGAGAAGCAGGCGGACGGTACGTTCAACTTCTACAAGAACCTTTACGAAACCCGTAACTGGAGAGATTGCATGTATCTGTATCCGATCCCTCAAAGCGAACTATACAAGAATACAAACTTAAATCCTCAAAACACAGGATGGTAATTAATTGTCTAATCTAATATTTAAAAGATATATGAAAAAGTTATATAGCAACACGTTAATGCAACTGATTCTTGCACTGTGCACATTCAGTTTTGTAGCATGCCAGGAGTTTGACATCGACTCACAGCCGGAAGGCCCTCTCAATATCCAGATAGATGCTCTGGAGTCTTACACTGCTTTGGCAACTTCTCCAAGCAATGTAGTTTTCAACATCAGCTCCAACACTCCCTGGACGATCGAAAGCGACCAGCAGTGGTGCAAGCCGACTCCTTCGATGAGTGCAGCCAGCTCACTGGTGTCGGAGATTGTGGTGACAATGGAAAACAATACAGGAAAGAAAGCACGTACAGCCAAACTGACTATCAAGGCAGAAGGCGTTGAAGGCACTAAGGTAGTTACTATCGAGCAGGCTTCGAAAGAAGATTTAGTAGTAATTCCTTACGACCAGATTGTGCCGACAGTAGGTGGAACCATCTCTTTCAATATTGTGTCAAACAAGCCATTCCAAATAATTCCTTCCACACAGTTTGTAGAACAAATCTCTCCGGCTTCGGGCGATGGTAATGAAGATGGCAACAAAATTCCCATAACCATCACAATACCAGAAAATACAGGAGGTGTAAGAACAGCTGAAATCACTGTCAAGACAGAGTTTCAGGAGAAATCATTCACCATTACACAAGACGGTATCATCATCGAGCCCAAGAATGAAGAAGAAAAAACCAACCAACTGAATGGCATGGGCGGAGAGAAAAACATCGAAATCAACTCCAGCGTAGAGTGGAAAGTAGAGGTTCCTGCCGAATTTAAGGAATGGCTAAGTGCCGAAGCTGATGGTAATAATCTGACGCTTAAAGCAGGATACAACAATTTGTTTATTACAAGAGTGGGACATGTGTTGCTTTATCCCAAGAGCAATGTTCCGGGATTTGAAGGTGTACCC
>ENA-UALL01000655-UALL01000655.1-human-gut-metagenome-genome-assembly--contig:-NODE-655-length-15370-cov-7.782893_pt1 | contig 15370 bp, 11 predicted proteins | sample MGYA00243699_ERZ654466 | MGnify/ENA primary metagenome ERZ654466 (study PRJEB26926, sample SAMN06164635) | human gut metagenome | biome: ENVO:00009003; feature: ENVO:2100002; material: ENVO:00002003...
TACACGAGCCTTATCGTCGGCAGCGTCAGATGTGTATAAGAGACAGGTGTAATTGTAGAATCCCAACATGGTTTTGCTTTTCCTCCTCTTGGCAACTGCGGAAAAACCGCCCTCCGCCCGGAAACGGCATAACAGGCAAAATTCATCCGGATGCCGAACCCTGAAGGCATTATACATGTTTTCGCATCAAAAGTCCATAATATTTGGAAAATGACGGAAAAACTTAAGATGATATTTTTTTTCCATATCTGCCGGACTTTGCTACAGATATTCATAAAAAAAGAAAAGCCAGCCGGGAAACCGGCTGGCTTGAGCAAAACTCAGATAACACCGCACTCAGAAGCGGATCTTTTCAGACAGATAGGCGTCAAGGCTGTCGATGGCCACCCGTTCCTGCTGCATGGTGTCCCGGTCACGGATGGTCACGCAGCCATCCGTTTGAGATTCAAAATCGTAGGTGATGCAGAAGGGCGTGCCGATTTCATCCTCACGGCGGTAGCGTTTCCCGATAGAGCCGGTCTCATCGTAGTCCACCATAAAGCTTTTGGAGAGCTGGTCGTGCACCTTGCGGGCCTCCTCGCCCAGTTTCTTGGACAGGGGCAGCACCGCCGCCTTGAAAGGCGCCAGCGCCGGATGCAGCCGCAGCACCACGCGGGTATCTTTTTCGTCGACCGCTTCCTCATCGTATGCGTCGCACAAAAAGGCCAGCACCACCCGGTCGGCGCCCAAAGACGGCTCAATCACATAGGGGATATAGTGCTCGCCGGATTCCTGGTCAAAGTAATCCAGCCGCTGGCCCGAATGTTCGGAGTGCTGGGTCAGGTCGTAATCGGTGCGGTCGGCAATGCCCCACAGTTCACCCCAGCCGAAGGGGAAGAGGAATTCAAAGTCGGTGGTGGCTTTGGAATAGTGGGACAGCTCCTTTGGATCATGGTCGCGCAACTTCAGGTTTTCCTCGCGCATCCCCAGGGAGAGCAGCCAGTCACGGCAGAAGTTTTTCCAGTAACCGAACCATTCCAGGTCGGTCCCCGGTTTGCAGAAGAATTCCAGCTCCATCTGCTCAAACTCGCGGGTGCGGAAGGTGAAATTGCCGGGGGTGATCTCGTTGCGGAAGCTTTTACCGATCTGCGCCACACCAAAGGGGATCTTTTTGCGGGTGCTGCGCTGGATGTTGCCGAAGTTGACAAAAATCCCCTGCGCCGTTTCGGGGCGGAGATAGATTTCGCTCTTGGCGTCCTCCGTGACCCCCTGGAAGGTTTTGAACATCAGGTTAAAGGTGCGGATGTCGGTGAAATTATGTTCGCCGCATTCCGGGCAGCGGATGTCGTGCTCGTCGATATACGCTTTCATCTCGTCAAAGCTCCAGCCGCCGGGGTTGACGCCGGTGTCCTCGATCAGCTTGTCGGCGCGGTGACGGGTTTTGCAGCTTTTGCAGTCCATCAGCGGGTCGGAGAAGTTGCCCACATGGCCGGAAGCCACCCACACCTGCGGATTCATCAGGATAGCGCTGTCCAACCCCACGTTGAAGGGGCTTTCCTGCACGAATTTTTTCCACCAGGCGCGTTTTACATTGTTTTTCAGCTCCACACCCAACGGGCCGTAGTCCCAGGTGTTGGCCAGCCCGCCGTAGATATCCGATCCGGGAAAAACAAAGCCGCGCCCCTTACACAGCGACACGATTGTTTCCATGGTTTTTTCGGCGTTGTTCATGATACTCCTCCTAATCGCACGTTTCGTTATTTTAGTGTAATACGAAAGGAAAAGCTTGTCAACCCTCACAATTGTTCTGAAAAACAGGGAATGGTATAATATTTTGTGTACTTTTGCTCTGTGCAAAAGCACCGGAATGCTATTTTTTCGAGAGAAGGAGAGGCTTATGAAAACAAGGAACCGTATGCGGAGTGCTCTGGCGGCTTTTTCGGCCGCTGCGCTGCTGGCCATGCCGGCGGCCGGCATGAGCGTATCCGCCGAAGAAGCGGCGGCCCTTGCCCCCGGCAATGTGGACGGTCAGGGCGAGGTGACGGCGGCTGACGCACTGATGGTCCTGCAGGCCGCGACCAGCAAAATCACACTGTCCGCTGAACAGACCGCGGCGGCGGATGTGGATGGCGAAGCGGGTGTGACGTCGGCCGACGCGCTGATGATCCTGCAGTACGCCACCCAGAAGATCGACGCGTTCCCCAGTACCGAACCGGAGGTGCGTACCTCCGGCAACCCCATTTTCACCGACATTTTTACCGCCGATCCCTCGGCCCATGTGTGGGAGGACGGACGGTTGTATGTCTACCCGTCGCAGGACCAGTTCCCGGCGCAGGGCTGTGATTTCATGGACAAATACCATGTCTATTCCACCACCAACATGGTGGACTGGTACGACCACGGCGAGATCCTTTCCTCAGACGATGTGGAATGGGGACGCGAAGAGGGTGGCTTTATGTGGGCCCCCGACGCGGCTTATAAGGACGGCAAATATTACTTCTTCTTCCCCCATCCCAGCGACACCGAATGGAACAATTCCTGGAAGATCGGTGTGGCGGTGAGCGATGAGCCCGCTTCCGGCTTTGAGGTCGTGACCCAAAAGCCGGACGGCACGCCTTACCAGGGATATATCGAAGGCATCGATTATGACAGCATGACCGCTCTGATCGACCCGTGTATATATGAAGACCCGGCCACCGGCAAGTTCTATCTGGCGGTGGGCGGCGGCGGACACTGCTATATGGCGGAGCTGACAGATGACCTGCTGTCTATCAAAGAGGGGACATGGACAGAAATTACCGAGCAGCTGTATTATCCCGGCGCGGACCGCGACCCCAACGGCGACCCCCGCGATTTCCACGAGGGTGCGTGGATCTTTGAGCGGGATGGCATTTATTACCTGATGTTCCCGGATGGGCGTTCCGGTGAAAACGAGATGCGGTATGCCATGGCGGACAATCCGATGGGCCCGTGGGAGACGCAGCCCGAACCCATCCTGTCCCCGGTGACCGATTGTGAAACCAGCCATGGTTCTATTGTGGAATACAAGGGCGAATGGTACATGTTCTACCACAATGCCGCTCTGTCCGGCGCGGGCAACCTGCGTTCGGTCTGCGTGGATAAGGTCTACTTCAATGAGGACGGCACCATCCAGCCGGTGGTGCAGACGGAGGAAGGCGTTCCCGCCATCGGCCCGGCCGAAACCGGCGAATACGCCCCCAACCAGACCGGTGCGCTGATTATCACCGACGAGACCATCGCCGAATACAAAGCCACCTATACCCACGCATACGATTATAACCTGAACTTTGCCAAGGTGGATGTGGACCTGAGCAAGCTGACGGAGGATCAGAAGAACCCCGACGGCACCCCCAAGGAGATGCCCCGTATTACCGGCACGGGAGATACCCGTCACACCGAAACCCTGACGGCGCCGGGCGCCTACCTGCAGTTCGACGGCATCGTGGGTGGCAAAGCCGACGGCAAGGCCCTGCTCGAGGTACACTACGGTTCGGCGGATAAGCCCAACTTCCAGGTGAAGACCACCGGTATGGAGAATGGCCTTGCTTCCACCACCAGCTACTACATGCGGATGGAGACCACCGGCGCTTGGGACGATTACAGTGGTGTGGCCTACTGCCTGATCGACCTGAAGGCGGGTGCGGACAATTCCATCTGGCTGGCCACCGGTTCCGGCGGAGCCAATTTCACCTCCATTACCGTCTATTTGGAGGAAGAGAATGTCGACCCCGACCTGCAGCCGCAGGATCCCACCGAGATCGATTACAGTGTTTATACCGGTCCGGCAACGACCTACAGCTTTTTGGAAAATACCACCTGTGGTACCACCAGTGACGATCCGACCAACGCCCCAACGGTAGAAGGGGACGGCACGGTGCACAACATGGAGCGTGCCGGCGCGTATGTTGAGGTGTCGGGTATTGACGGCGGCAAGGGCGGCAAGGCGATGGTAACCATTTCTTACGGCACCATCAATCCTGGATCGGTGACGCTTACGTCCAATGGCGGGATTGCTGTGGAAAATGCCTCCTCGCTGGGCTTTGACACCACCGGCGACTGGGCCAGCTACACCGGCGTTATGACCGGTTTGGTAGAGCTTGAGGCCGGTACGGACAATACCATCCGTATCACCGGCGGCGATGGAGGCGTCAATTTCCAAAGTCTCACCGTTACCTTGCTCCCGCAGGGTTGACCGGACGGCACTATCCCGGTGAGAGCGGCGTTACTGTTCTGATTGCAGGAAAAGGATAAACCAAATGCCTTGGAGCGGCACCGTGCAAACGGTGCCGCTCCTTGCTGTAACGGGAAACATGCCGCGCTGTCATGCGGGGAAAATCTTGCTAAAAATATTCCCGCATTCCATCAGCCGGCTTATGCCCCCTGGCCGCCCGAAAGATTCGCCAGCAGGGCGTCAATCTCCGCTTTGGTGTAGTAATTTTCCGGATTCATCCGTAGGTAAGTAAACGTACCCGGAAAGTTTGGCCCCAGCGTGACCGCTCCTTCGCAATTGTCAATATACACAGGCCCAGGGCACCCATCAAAGGCGTAATCGGATATATCGGTTACCCCTGCGGGGATATAAACATGTGTCACTCCGCTGTTGTGGAACGCTCCGTTTCCGATTGTTTTTAAACTGCTCGGGAGCACAACATGTGTCAGCCCGGTACACTGTCCAAACGTCTGCATGTCGATCATGCTTATCCTTGCTTGTATATCAACAGACCGTAGAGACGTCACATTCATAAAGCCCGTGCTTCCTATGCTGGTAACAGTATAAATTTCACCGTTTGCCCAAACGGCAGCCGGTATTACCACGTGACCCCCGTTTGCTCCCGCATATTCGCTACCGTTTACGGCGGCGCTTTTCTGTTCACTATTCAGGTTATACAAAAGCCCCTGCCGGTCGTACCACTTTCCATTCTGCTGTGTTAGTACATGAACCCCTGACCACTCGCCTTTCACATCGTCGGCCAATTTGGGCATGGTCACCGCCCCGTCCGCCAGCTTTGCGATGGTTACAGAACTATCGGCCAGATTGGTTGTGGCAACAGCCCCACCCGCCAATTTTTTAGAGGTAACGGCATTGTCATCCAGATTATCCGTGTAAACCGTTAGCTCCGGCATGTAAATGGTATCCGACTGGGTATATAGAGCAAAAGTCCATTCATAATCTTTATGGAAGGTAAAGGTCACCGTCTGTCCGGTCACTTCCAACCGGTAGACGGGGCCCGCATCTGTCTGCATGCTGGTCTGCATATCCATTTGCGCGCCGGTGATTGTCATGCCGCTGACATTGGAGACATAATACCGTTCCCAATCACGCGGGGTGATGCTGCCGGTTTTGTTGTTGCCATCAAGGGTAAATGTCACTGATACCGGATCGAATTTTTCGTTTGGCCACAGGGTAGCAAAATCCGTTTTTCCTGCCGTCACCGCTTTGTCGGCAAGCTTCTCTGTGGTCACTTCTCCATCGGCAAGGCTGCCCCCGATCTTTTCCCACGCGCCGTCTATGTACATGTATTCGTCGTGCGCGTCCCCGGTCTGCGGGTCTTCCGAGGGCACGATGTAGATCGTATTTTCGGTGATGGTGTCTGTCTCCACCAACTGCACATCCGATACCACCATAGTGCATGCAACATTGTTGGGGCCATAGGTGTATACCATCACTTGATTCATGCTGTCCCAAGACGGCGTGATGTGTTCTGCTGTTGAAGCGAACTGCGTTAACGGGATGTCAAAGGTGTTATATCCATATTTCCACACATAGCTCCCAAATTTATATATGGCCATGGCGCCGTCCATGTCGCGATTGCGCAGATGGATGTCCCCTTCATGAAATCCCAAAGCCGTCTGCTGTCCATCGTTGCGCGTTATCTTTACGGTCACCCTCAGCCTTTTTGTATCCGATATCGGCAACAGATTGATCGTTTTGTCCAGATCCTTCCAGTCCGTTGTAATTAACGGGGGCTCAGTTGTCGATGTATAAGCCGTAACGGGAGCGGTTCTTTTTCCAATGACATAAGGTCCGCCATCCGGTGTTACCGGTCCGGTGGGCAACTCGTCTACCTCTTTTTTCATCACCATGTCGGCCAGCAGGGATTCAGCCTGGTCTTTTGCCTGTACGGCCGCCTGCTTGGCCTGCTGTGCTTCGTCCGCTGCATCCTGGGCCTCTCCCAGGCAATTCAAAATCTCTTCGTCCACCCGGTAGGGTTCTTCATCGATCACAGCCAGATTGCCGTATGGGCTGCTTTCGATCTGCAGTTTTCCCACCGGTGTTTTGGCAATGATGTCATCATCTTTCCCCCGTGCCACGACCTGGAATTGCAGGATGCCCGCACTCATGAGCTGCTGAAACAGCAGGATGGACACGCTGTCGGAAAAGCGGGTCGCCGGAGCGCTCAGGATGGTTTCGCCCAGGCTGGTTTTGAAGTCAAACGTAATAAAATCGGAAGCCAGAAAAGACGGAGGCAGGCGCACCTCCAATTCGGTTGCATTGTGTTCCTGTTCAAACCCGCCGAATTGGCAGGGGGCTTTGCTTTGCTGGTCGTTGGAAAAATCAAAATAAACTTTTCTCATAAAAATTCACCACCTGAATTTGATTGGGCTGACGGGCAGCCAGCCGGATTATAAAGATATAAAAACGGGCATTAAAAGCCCCCCGGATGCAGGGGCCGGGAGAAACGGTAGAGCGTTTCCCGGCCCGAAAAGCCGTCGGGAGTTTCCACCGTTTCGCAGGACTCCGGCCATAAAATGCCCACGCCGAATTCCCGGCTCCCTGACAGCAGCGCATCGGCTGCTGCAACAAGCCGGTCCCGACGGTTGCCGTATCCGCCGGGCAGGGATTGGTCCACCTCCATGGCGGACCGACGCACAAAAATCCCCAGACGTATCTGCCATTCCTGCATGGTCGCCGTGGGCCGGGATAAAAGCTCGGTCTCCACGCCGATGAGCACATCGCCTGTGGGGGAGTCGCCGGGGGATACCGGCATATAATCGAATATGGATGAACCGATGAGGTCCGGTGCCGGTTCGCCGCCCGTGGCCGCGTCCGGGTCGTTGGTGATCAGCGCCGCAATCTGTGGCGATGCGGCCAAAGCCTCCACCACCTTCCGGGTAACGTCCAGGGCAGGGGATAGGGTGGATGATGTCATAGTGCTTCCTCCTATACAGAAAAATGATGGGAAATATGCCAAAGGAAAGCGCAGCCGGAAAAGCCTGCCGCCGAAAAGGACGGGCTTCACACGGCCGATGCCGTCCGGCTGTGCATATCGCCACGCAGCCGCCCGATGACCTGCAGGACCGCGGGGCTTTCCTCGGCATAGTAATTCTTTTTGCGGTGCGGCGCCTGCCTCCCGGTCACGGCGATCACCGCCTGTGGACAGGCCGACCGCAGACGGGCCGCCTCCTCGCTGGTAATGGGAATCATGGAATATCTCCTTTCATATGCAAAATGCAACAAAATGATGGCGCTATTGCTGCTCGAACCCTCAGACAGAGGATATATCCGCTTGTGGGGCGCAGGATTACGCCAGGGACTTTTTGGGAAAAACCTGATGGAAAACACTGCGCAGGTCGAATTTGTGGTATGCGTCCCCAAAGGTGAGCTGCAGGGATTTCTGGCTGTAATTCACTTCATAAGAGGTGAGGTACAGATCCTGAAAAACATCGTCGTCGGTTTCCACGGAAATGGAGCAGCCGCTGACGAGCTGTTCGGAGTACCCGGCGAAACTCTGCGAAAAGAGGAAGCTTTCCGCCCCCACGCTGAATTGGGTGGAGGGATGGGAAGCCTTTTGCAGATGGGCCCTGGCCCGCTCCATCATCTCCGCATACTGTTCCTGCTTTTGGGCATAGGTCATGTCGTCGGTAATCAGCGCGTATTCATCCGTATATTCCTGTTCGTAAAGGAAAAACTTGAGCTCCTCCAGTTCCTCGTCCGAAAACAACCCCCCGGCAGAGGAAAAGGACAGGCTTTTCTGTATCTCGTCGATCCTTTCGCCCGGGTTATCCTCCCCGCTGCCGGTATCGCCGTAAAGCTCCCGGTGGAGTCTTTGGTATTCGTCAAGGCTGCTGTTATACCGCATCTGCCACTGAAGCACCGCATCGGCCAGGTCGAAGGACATGCGGTCGCTCACCGCCTCGAAATTGTACAGGATACCGGTGCCGGTGGGGTTCACCTCTTCAATCCCCATCCCGTTTTCCCCCTGCACGTGCAGGGCGGTACACAGCTCTTCACAGCTTTCCTCCACCGACAGGGAATCCGCCAGACAGACATGGTCCAGCCGGATGTCGGTTGTGTGCTGCGCTTGGTAGGTCAGGGGGGAGTAGGCGTGGATGCGGCGGAGAATGGGGTCAAACAACAGAATGCAGTTAAAGGCGGTTTGGACATCGTCCATCAAAAAGTCGTAAATGCTTTTTGCGCTTTCGCCAATCCCCTCGAAATTGCGTACAATAGGAGCGGAAGAGGGATCGTCCGGGTTTTTATATAATAGGACCGGGTCAATATCCCCCACCTGCCAATGGGGAATATCCTTTACCAGCAGGTTCAAAACGCCCTCCTCACCCGCTGATTGGTGGAGCGGCCGGGTGCCGTCCTCAAAGTAGGGGAGCGTCCACCCCTCCAATTCGGCTTCGCAGGAGCGAGCCGATACCGAATAGACCCACTTTTCCCCCTCCCGCTGCCGGGTGACGGCATAAATCACAAAAAATCCGAACCCCTGCAGGTACAGATACCGTTTCACGGCTAATTTGCGTATCACGGCGTAATCGTCCCCGCCCAAGGAGGAAAAGCCGCCGGATACCGGCCGTTCGGCGGTGAAGGAAAGCTCTGAGGCCTCGCCGAAGTTGTAGGTGCAGGTCAGGTCCTGCACGGGGAACACCCGGCCCACCGCCGCGCTCAGCCTCACCTGCCCGTCCCCGTCCTCCCGGGCATAACAGCCGGGATCGCACAGGGTCAGCTCCGGGGGCTGCAGCCGGTTAAAATCGTCATACCGTACAATCACAATATCCACCTCTCATTGTTCCAGGTCACCGTAACCGATTGGATGGGCTGGGAATCCTCGACGGGCGTGCCCCCTTCCCCATAACCGTCCGAAATGGTGTAGATACGCAGGCTGTTGGTCCCGGGAAACAGCCGCAGAAACATCTGATCGGGCACCCGGCCGTAATAGCTGGAAAGACTTTGCCCCTTTTTGTTGTAGACGGTGCCCTTCCGGCAGTCGATGGACAAGGTATCGTTCGGGAAAACGCCTTCAACAGACATGGAAGAGGTCCGGATCTCGCCTGTGTCGGGGTCTTCGGCGGTGTTTTCGAGCACCACCTTCATGGTGCGGTTTTCAAACCACGGCCGGACTTTGCCAATGCGGTCATCGTTTGGAATCTTCCCGGCGACGTATTGCAAAAGCCGCAGAGCATCCGCCGTGCTCACCCTCTGGTTGCCGTCCACATCGGCCAGCGCGAACTGTTCATCCGACAGAAAGATCTTATTCGTACTGGCCAGTTCCAAAAGCAGCACATCATACGAACTGATTTGGCCGTCCCGGTTCACATCGCCAACATAAAATTGGCTTTGGATATCCTCGGTTTCATAAACAATCGAAACCTCAATTTGCGGATAGACATAATCGTCGCGGTCGGTGTCTACCTTGATAACCATGGGGTTTGGGAAATCGTCCGTTTCCTTTTCTTTGGTAAAGGACTTGGTAATGGCTTCCTGCAAAGCCATCTGACTGGCGCATTCGCAGGTGCACTTCCAGCCGTGCAGGCCGTCGGCGTATTCGATCCGCTGCGGGTCATAGAACACGCATTCCAGATAGGTGCGTTTTATCTCCCCGTCTATGCGTTCCATGGTGTCGTCCGCGCTGCGGGCGACGTAAAGCCGCTGGTAATCCTTTTGCTGGAACAACCAGCGGGAGATATCGCGGGCCTCGCGGCGGTCGATGGGCCGCTCGCGGATGATCTCCAGCTCAAATGACAGCGGTTCCTCCGCCGCCACCACTCCCGCCATATGGCGGTGGCGCCCGTCGGCCTCGCGGATGCTGGAATAGCTGAAAGCACCGGACATGGCCCGGATCGGTTCGGTTTCGATTTCGGCGATCATCAGCCCCCCGAAACGCTCGGAGGAGATACCGCCGTATTCAAATCCGTTTCCGCTTAAATTCACATGGCTCACCTCCTGTTGAGTGTAAAGAATGCAAAGGCATGCGGGGATAGCTCCCGCATTTTCTTGACAGTGCGGTACCCTTGTGGTACCATGTTCTTACGTTTTACTTTAGCTTTTTAAATTCCTTTAGGATCTGATAGGTCATGCTCTTTTGGGCGGCTTTCAGCGCGGCGACGGTGCGGTTGTCGGCATTGCCGTTTATCACGATGTCGCCGGTTTGTATGGCCACCGGCAAAGCCACGGCCGGACGCAGCAGGGATGATGCCGCCTGCGTGCCCTGTTGCAGCATTCCCGCCAGCCGCTGCCCGATGAGGGCGGCTCCCGCGCTGCCTGTGAGCTGCTTGAGCAGCAGGCTTTCCCTGCGGGTGAACACCACGTCCCCGTCGTTCAAAAACTGGTACCGTCCCCGCCTGGGATTCACCAGCTTGGCTTCATAACCGAGTTCGTCCACAACGGCAAAGCCGCGGGGCGCGCCCGTGGTGCCGCCTGCAAAGCTGTGCTGGCCGGCGTCCACCTGCCCCTTTAAAAAGCTCATCGCACCGCCAAAGGTGCCGGTGCCCAGCGCTGTGAGAATGTTCTGCACATTTGAAAACAGCCGGTCGATGTCCTCGTCCTTGCCGGTGCCCTCGGTGCGGTTCCAATCCCGCATCCTCTGGTACAGGGCAGACTGCCGGCTGAAATCCTTGATCTGTTTGAGCTCGTTTAGGGCGTCCTGCTGCACCTGATACTCGTTTTCCAGATATTCGTCGATGGTGTCGATCTGGCTTTGCAGCTTTTCGGCCTCTTTTTCGTACTCTTCGTCCAGGGCCTTTTCGGCTTCCTCCAACCGGCGTTCCTCCTGGAAATCCTCCAGTTCTTCGCGGGCGTCGGCCAGCTCCTGTTCCAGTTCCAGACGGCGGTGCACATCCACCGCGCTGGTGCTCAGGCGAAGTGAGTTTACCCGGCGTTCCAGGTCGGCAATGGTCTGCTTCATCTCGGCTTCGTTTTGGAGGTTGTCCTCTTGCTCGGCCTCGTCGCGCAGTTCCTGTTTGCGCTGGTCGTAATACTCTTTCAGGGCGTCCAGCTGTTCTTGCAGGGCCTGCTTTTCCGCCTCCTTTTCGCTGCGGATTTTTTCGGCCTGCTTGTCCACCAGCTCGCCCAACTGGTCGTAGGCCTCCTGGTACAGCGACAGCCGCCCTTGCAGGATTTCGTCTTCCACCTGCAGGGAATCCTCCAGGAAATCCTGGCGGCCTTTGTAATACTTTTCATCCAGCTTTTCCAGCTCGTTCAAATACTTCCACTCGCTGATTTTTCCGCGGTCGCGCTGGCGCTGCAGTTCGGCCTGCTCCTCGGCAAAGAGGTCGCGGGTCAGCTGGAGCCGCCCGTTGCGGATTTGCTCCAGATTGCTTTGGTACTCGCTTTGGTACTCGGCGTTGTTTTTGTAATACTGGTTGTTGAGCTGTTCCAGCTTGTCCAGATAGGCCGCCTCGGAGATGAGCCCCATGTTGTGCTGATGCTCCAGGTCGCTGAAAGCCTTTCTTATGGCGTTGTCTTGCGAATTCGTGGAGGTATCTTGTGGATTTGTGGGGGTATTTAGTGAATCCGCGGGGGCGGAAGATGAAGAGGCAGGGATTTCTATAGGTATGTCTTCCAATTTTTCCAGTTCTTTAACGACTTGGTCTATTTCCTTTTGGTTTTGAGCTAATTGGAAGTCAATTACCGTTGAAGTATACCCCTGTGAAGCCTCATATAAGGCTTCGCGTTCCCGCTGTAGGGCTTGTAATCTTTGCAAAGCCACTATTTTGTTACCGGTTATGCCGGCCTGTTTTGCCAAACCCTCCAGCGCGGCGATTTCGTCTTCAGTGGCATTTTTGAAGCCGATCGAAGACAACCGGGTCACTTCTTTGTTATAGGCATATGCAGCTAAAGCTTTTTGGGCGGAATCGGCAGCCGTGCTGGTCTTTAATATTTCATTGACTTCAGCGGCCGTGGCGTCGGTCAATCCCATAGACCGGGCGATCAAGCCACCCTCCACCAGTTCTTGTGCATTGGCTACCCCTATTGCCTGTAACCGTGTGACAATCAGCTGTTTGTTGGATGCGTCGACCTGATCCAGAATGCCGGACGAATACAGATAGGCGGATGCAAGAGATTGCACGGCTTTCTGTGCTTGCTCAATGTTGGAGGCGTTTCCAAGAGCGGTAATGTGCTTTTCTGCATCCGGAATATTGCCAAAGCTTTCGAGAAGGGAAGACAGGGTGTCTGTGCTGATTCGGCCCTCGTCTTGGAATTCACCCAAAGCGTCGCTCAGGGAACCGGTGATGGCCTCCATATCGCTTAGAGTACCCAACGTTTCTGAAAATGTCTTAACCGTGGGGGTTACATCATCCAGTTGCTTAACCTGGTTGACCACCTGGCCAAAAGCTGCGGATAATTCTTCGGCAGATTGCTTGCCGTCGCCGTTGGCATCGATGGTGATGGCGCCGATATCGTTTAAGTAATCGACAAACGTTTTCACGTCTGCATTGTCCTTGTACAGATTTCCCAGGGACTCCGCCGTCAGCTTGCCTTCATCACGCAATTGCTGGATCGCATCGTGTGCACCGGAAAACTGGTCCCTTGACCAAATGCTCTGCCACACCGAATTGGCCGCTTGGGTATCGCCCATGACCAAAAGGTACTGGTCGTTGAATTGATTGATGTAGTCCAGCCATTGGTTGGATTCCTTTTGCCAGTCTTCCAGATTGTCGCCGGTATAATATTCCAGTCCTTCCGCACGTTCGGCAAAAGAGTCGCGTCTTTCTTGGAGTTCTTGCTGTTTGCTTTCAATGCTATCCTTCAGACCTTCATCTTTTGTTCTGGAATATTCGTCCTGCAATTCCTTTAAGCTGCGAAACTGCTCTTCAATATCTTCTTTGTCGCCATCGCTCGTGTCGCTTTCCATTGCACCGGAAAACTCCTCTGCCGCCTTTTTGGCGGTTTCGTCCTGCTTGATGCGGTTCAGCTCAATTTGGCGTTGCAGCTCGGCGCTTTCCGCCCGCAGACGTTCCAGCTCTTCTTCTTCCGTCAGCGTCAGGGTCCCTTTGTTCAAAAGTTCGTCCATACGCTGCTGGGTGGTATCCAGTTCGGAGTTCAGCTCGGCCGCTTCCGTTTGCAAATCGGAAAGCTCTTCCTTTGTCTCCGCCAGCATCTCCTCCCATTCTTCAGTGGAGGTGGTCAGCGCGTCAAAAATGCTCACCACAGCGGAGATTGCGGTTACAGCCAACATAATCCAGCCCAAGGGATTGCTTACCATCCAGCTGGCCATGGCCTTGATGTTCTCCCACACGGAGGCTGTCAAAGCTTTCCAGGACGTTGTTGACAGCGCGGTGGCGGTAGTGCCCATAGCCTGTGTCGCCGCCGCTTTAGCTGCGGATTTGTTGTATCCCTCCATGGAAGCGGAACCATTGGTTATATGCGATAGGTACTCGGACAGGGCCGCGTTTTCTGTTTTTAATGATTTAGCAAATTCTTTGGATGTTTGTACATTTTCGTTCCGCAGAGCATTAAATTGTTCAATCTTTTCCGCAATGCCGGCATCCGAACTGCCCACAGAAGAGGAAGCTCCGGTTGTTTTGAATGTCAATCGAAAAATTTCGCGTTGGTCAGACGCAGCCATTTTATAAAATAGGAGGTTATGGCAATGAGTAAGGACAAATTTACAGAATGCCACAACTGCGGAGCATTGCGGTTGTATTGGGAGGAAAAGGACAAAGAAGAAATATGTAGCTACTGCGGCGCCAAAACCTTTGATATTGAAGCAAATATCAAAGAAGAAGGCCTAAACGGGCAAAATCAATGGAGAAAAACGCGAGAGAACGAAATCTATGAACAGTACATAGTTGGTGACCCGCAAAAGGAAAAGCTGTGTGAAGGACGAAGGAAAAAAGAAGCGGAAGAAATACGGAAAATGATTGCTAAAATGGAAGAATCATCCCGAAAGAGCCGGGAGGAGAGCCTTGGCCATCTGGCGCATTGCCCGCGCTGCGGTTCGAGAAAGGTGAAAAAGATGGATGCAACGCAGCCAAGCTATACATGTAGCGATTGCGGATGCGCATGGCAGTGATATTATGTACTTCTCACGCCTACAGTCGGCGTGCCTCGCTTGTAAGGCGAATAAATAAGTTAGTGTGGAGGAATATGACATGAGCAAAAGGAAATTTACAGAATGCCACAACTGCGGAGCATTGCGGTTGTATCGGAAGGAAAAGGACAAAGAAGAAATATGCGGTTATTGCGGAGTTAAGACTTTTGATATTGAAGTAGACATCAAGGGAGAAGATCAGTGGAGAGAAGCGCGGGAAAAGGAAATTTACGAACAATACATAGCTGGCGACCCGCAAAAGGAAAAGCTGTGTGAAGAGCGAAAAAAAGAAGAAGCGGAAGAACTACAGCGAATAATTGCTGAAATGAAAGAATCATACCGAAAGAGCCGGGAGGAGAGGTTTGGCCATCTGGCGCATTGCCCGCGCTGCGGTTCGGGAAATGTGAAAAAGGCGGATGCAGCGCAGCCAGGCTATACATGCAGCGATTGTGGGAACGCATGGCAGTGATATTATGTACTTCTCACGCCTACTGTCGGCGTGCCTCGCTTGTAAAGCGGAGAAACAGGTTAGTGTGGAGGAATATGACATGAGCAAAAGAAAATTCACGGAGTGCCACAATTGTGGTGCATTACGGCCATATTGGAGCCAAAAGGACAAAGAAGAAATATGCGGTTATTGCGGAGCCAAAACCATTGATGTGGAAACAGAGATCAAAGGGGGACTGAACGGAGAAGACCGGTGGAGAAAAGCGCGGGAAAAGGAAATTTACGAACAATACATAGCGGGAGATCCGGAAAAGGAGAAAGCGCACAAGGCGTTTCAAAAAGAACGGGAGGAACGGATAAACCGTGTGTTCCGCGAGAGCCGGGAAAAGAGGTTCGGCCATCTGGCGTATTGCCCGCGCTGCGGTTCGGGAAAGGTGAAAAAGGTGGATGCAACGCAGCCAGGCTATACATGCAGCGATTGTGGGAACGCATGGCAGTAAATGTCATGGCCCTCGAAGCCCTGCGGTGTGGCAAAAGAACGGTTTCAAAGGTGCATACCAGCTTTAGGGGAAGGAGCTGCGGAATTGAAAAAATTTTGGTTTAGAAAGGAATTCCACTTTATGGAGTGCCACGGGTGCGGGCATGTGAGCATCGCCTGGCCG
>ENA-UALL01000661-UALL01000661.1-human-gut-metagenome-genome-assembly--contig:-NODE-661-length-15292-cov-20.525957_pt1 | contig 15292 bp, 20 predicted proteins | sample MGYA00243699_ERZ654466 | MGnify/ENA primary metagenome ERZ654466 (study PRJEB26926, sample SAMN06164635) | human gut metagenome | biome: ENVO:00009003; feature: ENVO:2100002; material: ENVO:00002003...
GGCAGCGTCAGATGTGTATAAGAGACAGGCAGTGTAAACCTGTACAGGTTCACTTATTTTCACAAAATCACCTTTCGGTGCTTTTGCAAAAAGTGCTTGTTGGGGCAACATCCCCAATCCCCTTCGAACATCATCTTTCGATGATGGCTGCTCGCTCATTCTGAGCGTTTCCGAGAGTGCAAAACTGATGAGGAAAAGTCTCTGGTATGCCCGGTGAGTGAAGTGCCGGCAAATGTTATAAAGCGTGATGATGGCTGGAGAGCCTTCCGCATTCAGGGCGTATTGGACTTTTCTTTGATCGGGATTCTGGCTAAGATCGCATCTGTTTTGGCTGATAACGGCATTTCGATATTTGCAGTATCCACGTACAATACGGATTATGTTCTGGTAAAGAAGGAGAGTTTTCAAGATGCACTTGGAGTTCTGGCGGCAGCAGGGTATGAAATTGTGGATTGAGAGTTGATAAACCGAAACTTAAAACCGGGATGAGAATTATGGAGAAATGTAAATGGACAAAGAAGATAAAAGGATATTTTTATATCTTGAATGAGAATCAAGGTGTATATCAGGTCGCGATCAGAAGGGCTGATATGGCTGAGGATGATCCACCTGTGTATGTCGTGGAAACTGATGAGGATGGCACTGTAAATGAGGTTGGCCGGGCTGAAAATAGTTTGTCTGCTTTTATGATGGGAATGTTGATATATGAGGCGGCAATATCATGTTTTGAGTTTTGTGCAGAGGATATTATCTGGTATGATGATGGTGATGTTGAAAAGATAGATGGCATATTAAATAGATACCCGTATCATGTTTATAACTGGTATTCTGACAGAATAGATTTATACACGAAAACTGATGAAGAAATCTTGTTTGTTATGCAGGGAGATTCTCCGAATGGCACATATTCAGCACGGATAGAAACGGCATATCAGGAGATTGACAGATTGATAGGTGGTATTGGGGAAAGATAAGGAGCAGATTATGTTAGAGATACTATTTGGAGAAAGTTCGGCAGGCTCCATGAAAGCGGCAAAATGCGAGAATGTGGAATATAAGAATGGACAGCCACTGTGGATACAGGGTTCTTCTGACGAGGTGATCTGCCTTGGTTTCATGCTGGACATGGGCTACATAGGCGAGGCAGTTGACAGTCAGTACCGCAAGGATTTTATCTACTCAATGTATGCTCAGAACCAGTGGGAGCAGGATGAGGAATACGAAAATGAACTTAAGAAACTTGGCAATGTGTACGCCGGTGAACTTGCAAGGCTTATAAGATTTCTTGAGGGGGGTGAGCCGGTAAGAATATGGTACAGTGACGCTCCGTATTCAAGGTGCGGATTTTATCATGTATGCAGCATCCTGAAGAACTATCCAAATGAAGTGACTGTTGTCACGCAGCCAGAGCATGTTGTGAAGAGAAATGTCATAGTGTCGTATCATAGCTGGAGCGAGGTGGCGGCGGAGGAATTCGCTGGGTTCCTCGGAAATGAGAGGAAACTCACATCAGATGAGATAAGAATGTATGCGGAGATGTGGGGCGAGCTTGTACTTGAAAATGCGCCGCTCAGGGCATTGGTAAACGGAACCGTGCTCAGTGTGTCAGAGGATTTCTACGATTTTATTATTTGGAACAGGCTGACTGAAAAGCCTGTTAAGGAGTGCAGGCTGATCGGAGATATTCTAGGACAGGTTCCGATTGGAATCGGCGACTGGTGGTATGCGGCGAGGATAGAACATTTCATCAGGCAGGGCAAGATAAAGGTTGTGGAGGATTCGGAGAATAAGTATGCACGTTTGATAAAAGGGTATTTGTAGAATGGAGACTGAGAATAGCGTGGATAAAGAAAAATACAAAGCATGTATTGATGATATAGAGGTTGCAAAAACTGAAATAAAAAATATGAAATTATACCCAGAGGATGTATATTTTTCAGGAAGATGGTTTATATCTTGATGGAGTAGTACAGGGGATAAGGGCCTTTGGAGATAACCCCAAGGCGGTCTCAAAGGAAGTATTTTATCGCGATGTGGCAAAAATAAATGGTTTGTCAACCAAATAAAGAGAGTTCTTTGAGAATTTCTATCTTAAAATAGAAGAAATTATAGAGGGTAGGGAATAAAAGATATTACGTGTTGGACATTATAATAAATGGAGTGTTGAGGGCTAGATGCCAGCAGTCTGGATGATGTTCAAATATATAGTGGCTTTTCCTCTCGGGTCATGTTAGAATCACATGTATATGCAAATAAATGTGGAAGGAAAGATTACGGGGATTAGTTCCAGGTAAAATATGGTGAAGGTATATGGAAGATATGAAGAATGGTAAGCGAAGTTCATTTTCGGGCAAGCTGGGGTACGTGCTGGCGGCGGCAGGTGCATCTGTGGGCCTTGGAAATATATGGAGATTCCCTTATCTTGCGGCAAAGTACGGAGGAGGAATTTTCCTCATTATATACATCGTGCTTGCACTTACATTTGGTTATACTATGATAGTTGCGGAGACGGCGATCGGACGAATGACGAGAAAGAGTCCGGTTGGAGCATTCAAATCATTTGGAAAGAAGAAATGGCTGTCGTTTGGCGGCTGGATAAATGCCGTTATACCTGTGCTTATAGTGCCGTACTATTCGGTTATCGGCGGCTGGGTCATCAAATATCTGGTGGAGTATTTCAGAGGAAACGCAAAGCTGCTGGCTGAGGATGGATATTTCACCGATTTCATATCAAATGGTGCGTCAACGGAGCTGTGTTTTGTGGCATTCTGCGCATTTACACTTATCATTATATTTGCCGGTGTGCAGAACGGAATAGAGAGGGTATCCAAGATCATGATGCCTATACTGATCGTTTTGTCTGTCATCATTGCGGTATATTCCGTGACAAGACCGGGCGCACTTGCGGGGGTAAAATACTTCCTTGTGCCAAATGTGAAGAACTTCTCGTGGATGACAGTGGTTTCTGCCATGGGGCAGATGTTCTACTCGCTTTCCATTGCCATGGGAATACTCATAACATTTGGCTCTTATATGAAGAAGGATACGGCGATAGAGGATTCGACCAGAAATGTAGAGATATTTGACACTGGTATAGCGATCATGGCGGGACTTATGATAATCCCGGCGGTATTTGCATTCTCTGGGGGAGATCCGGATACCCTTCAGGCCGGACCATCACTGATGTTTATCACTATTCCAAAAGTATTCCAGAACATGGGATTTGGAACTGTCATAGGTATTGTGTTTTTTGTTCTTGTGCTGTTCGCAGCGGTTACAAGTTCGATAGCACTTACGGAGAGTGCAGTGTCAACATTTGAGGATGAGCTTGGATGGGGAAGAAAGAAGGCAACGGTGCTTGTGGGAGTTATTATGCTTGCGCTTGGAAGTCTGTCATCCCTGGGATATGGCCCGTTGGCAGGAATCAAGATCATAGGCATGCAGTTCCTTGACCTGTTCGACTTCCTCACCAATTCGGTGATGATGCCTATAGCGGCACTCATCACAAGCCTGCTTGTGTCAAGGGTAGTTGGAATAGATAAGATAGAGGAGGAGATAATTCACGGCGAGAGTGCCTTCAGGAGAAAGAAGGTATTTGTAGTCATGATCAAATATCTCTGCCCTGTATTTGCCATCATTATCCTGCTCAGCTCTGTTGCAAATGCACTTGGCTGGATAAAGATGTAGAATTATTATAAAAGGGAATGAGGTTCTCCCTTGGAAAACCTGAATGGGCAACCTAAACTGCTAATATAGCTGATGACTTCTACGATTATTTTTGTCGCAGAAGTGTCAGCTTTTTTGTTTCCATAAGAAGAAAATGCTTTGATACATTTGCTAAATTAAGGAGGTATTGTCTATCATGTTGACATCACTTGCACTCATTTTCATAGTCGGACTGGCGATGGGCGCCATCTGTCAGAGGCTTAAGCTGCCGCGCATCATAGGAATGCTGGCGACGGGAATCGTTCTTGGCCCGTATGTGCTGGATTTCCTTGATCCGTCCATATTGTCCATATCTGCGGATCTCAGAAAGATAGCGCTTATCATCATACTTATCAAGGCAGGACTGTCCCTTGACCTTAAGGATCTGAAGAAGTCGGGACGCTCGGCGGTGCTGCTATCATTTGTTCCGGCATCATTCGAGATCATCGGATACATACTGTGCGCACCAGTTATACTTGGAATAAACCGCACAGAGGCAGCGGTCATGGGCGCGGTGCTAGGCGCGGTATCACCGGCGGTCGTTGTTCCGAGAATGGTGAATCTCATAGAGAAAAAGTACGGAACTGACAAGGCGATTCCGCAGATGATACTTGCGGGGGCGTCCTGCGATGATATATTTGTCATAGTGCTTTTTACCACATTTCTCAGCATGGCGCAGGGCGGAAGTGCTCATGTCATGGATTTCGTGAATATACCAATATCCATCGTGCTTGGAGTACTGCTTGGCGTGGACGTTGGATATGGACTTTATCTGTTCTTTGAGACTTCCTATGCAAGGAAACACTGCGTGAGAAACAGCATGAAGGTCATCATCGTGCTGGGATTTTCGTTCCTGCTTATAGCGATAGAGGGATGGCTTGAGGGAAAGGTGTCGGTGTCGGGACTCCTTGCGGTGGTGGCTATGGCATGTGTCCTGAAACTCAAATGTCCAGAGTCGGTGTCGGGAAGACTCTCACAGAAATTTGGAAAGCTGTGGCTTGCGGCGGAGGTCATATTGTTCGTGCTTGTGGGTGCGGCTGTGGATATCAGATACACCCTGGCAGCAGGACTTCCGGCGCTCCTTATGATATTTGTCGCACTGGCATTTAGAATGGTTGGTGTTCTGATCTGCGTGGCACATACATCACTTACATGGAAGGAAAGGCTGTTCTGTGTCATCGCGTATCTTCCGAAGGCTACAGTTCAGGCAGCCATCGGATCAGTTCCGCTTGCGGCAGGGCTGGCATGTGGTAATATAGTATTGTCGGTTGCAGTGCTGGCGATCGTGGTGACTGCGCCGCTTGGAGCGATAGGAATAGACGGAACATACAAGCATTTGCTTAGTGAGGATGAATAAGATGAATAATAAGATAAAGAACATTATATTTGACATGAACGGCACAATGATATTTGACGGAAAGTATCATGAGATAGCATGGAAGGATTATGCGGAGAAGCTTGCTGGCAGACAGATGAGCACGGAGGAGTTTCAGCATCATGTGCTGGGGCACACGAACAAGGATATTCTGGAATACCTTATGGGAAAGGGCACGCTCACCGAGGAGAGGATACTTGAACTTACCGAGGAGAAGGAGGCTATGTACAGAGAGATGTACATGGAAGATACTGCAAACTTCAAGCTGGTGGACGGCCTGGTGGCATACCTTGATAAACTTAAGGAACAGGGGATAAATATGAACATAGCCACAGGGTCAAATATGACAAATCTCGCATTCTATTTTAAAGAGTTTGATCTCGGAAGATGGTTTGACATAACGCTGTGCGCATACGACGATGGAACCATGAATGCTAAGCCGGCTCCTGATATGTACATCCGGGCCATGGAGCGCATCGGAGCAGTGCCGGAAGAAACCATGGTCATAGAAGATGGACCATCGGGAATCCGGGCAGCGGCGGCAGCCGGAGCCGGATATATAGTTGGAATTTACGGCGACTCATCGAGAGAACTGCTTGAAGAGACAGGGCTGTGCGATGAACTGATTCCAGATTATAGAAATATGTGATAAGAATAGGGCGTGTTCAAATGGACGAACATGCTCTATTTTACTATGATATATGGGTGTGGGGATGATTCCTACAACAACTCCATAAGTTTATTTGCAGCAACGCTCATACCACGGCGCCTGTCACTGATGATACACATGTGACGCTTTGGTATGGGCTTTTTAAATTGCAGGCGGAACAGGTCGCCGCGGTCTATATAGCTCTGGGCGAAGTCTGCCATGATGGAGCCGATGCCGAGATTTCTCATGACGAACTGGGCGATCATATCGCTGGTAGACAGCTCGAATTCGGGCTGCAGAGTCACGCCCTCATGGCTCAGGAATGTGTCGACATATGCGCGTGTGCTTGTGTCGTGTTCCAGACAAATGATTGGAAGCTCGTCAAGCTCGTGGTAATCCAGAGTTTTGCCCTGAAGATATGAGAACCTTGGTCCGGCGATGAAGATGTCCTCGATCTCCCTTGCCTGCCTGATCTCCATGTGAGGATCTGCAGGAAGAGGACTGGTGACGATACCGAAGTCTATGTTGCCTGATAGCAGATGATTTATCGTGCTGGGAGTCGGAGCATTTGTGACATGAACCTTGATCCCCGGATATAGCTGGTGGAAATGCTCCAGATATGGCAGGAGATAGAACTGCAGTGTCATATCGCTTGCACCTATCCTTATCTCACCGGTCTCCATGTGGAGGAGCTGTGAGAGCTGCTGTTCACCCAGGGAGATGGATTCGTATCCCGCTGCAACGTGGGAGTAGAGGATCTCTCCGGCATTTGTCAGTGAGACGCCCTTCTTGGTTCGGATGAACAGTTCTATGCCGATCGCCTGCTCCAGAGCTTTGATCGCCTGACTTACGGCTGGCTGGGATATACACAGCTCCCTGGCAGCAGCGGATATGCTGGATGCTTTGGCGATATGGTAGAAGATCTTGTAATATTCGAAATTTATGTTCATTTATAATTTCCTCCAGATTCAATAGAGATCATTTAATATGTGTGTGTCAACAATATGTTTTATTGCAAAATAATTCAGGACTTTTTACCGTTCTATAATGGTACGATTGAAATAATTTTGCTTAAAAAATTATGCATATATAATATAAGTAAAATGGTGTTTGAGGTGGACAAAATCCATTATATTTACAGTTTATGTTGGTTTCTACAAAATGTAAAGATAAATATAAGATACACTTATAATAAATATAAATAATATTGATTTTACTTATGACATTATAGTGTTATAATGAAAAGGTATTGTGAGTGATCTGCTTATAAATATTATGTATAGGCAGAAACATTTGAACAGCCACAATACGGATATCAGAAAATATTTCAAAATGCTGCGAAAGCGAGGAAAAGTATTATGGTAAGAGCGGTTGTAGGAGCCAATTGGGGCGATGAAGGAAAAGGTAAGATCACAGACATGTTAGGCCAGGAGTCAGACATAATCGTAAGATTCCAGGGTGGTGCCAACGCAGGTCACACAATTGTCAATGACTATGGTAAATTTGCTTTACATACACTTCCATCAGGAGTGTTCTACAGTCACACAACAAGTATCATTGGAAATGGTGTTGCACTTAACATCCCTCTTCTTTTCAAGGAGATAAAGTCCATCACAGACAGAAATGTACCAATGCCTAAGATCCTTGTATCTGACAGAGCACAGATGGTTATGCCATACCACATTCTCTTCGACGAATACGAGGAGGAGAGACTTGCAGGTAAGTCATTCGGATCAACAAAGTCAGGAATCGCTCCATTCTATTCAGATAAATATGCAAAGATCGGTTTCCAGGTAAGCGAGCTCTTTGATGAGGAAGCACTGAAGGAGAAGATCGAGAGAGTTATAGTACAGAAGAACGTTCTTCTTGAGAACCTGTATCACAAGCCACTCTTAAAGGTTGACGATATATTCAACACACTCATGGAGTACAAGGAGATGGTTGCTCCTTATGTATGTGACGTATCAGCATACCTCTATGAGGCGATCAAGGAGGGCAAGAACATCCTTCTTGAGGGGCAGCTTGGTTCACTGAAGGATCCGGATCACGGAATCTACCCTATGGTTACATCATCTTCAACTCTGGCAGCTTACGGTGCCATCGGTGCAGGTATACCTCCATACGAGATCAAGCAGATCATCACTGTATGTAAGGCATACTCAAGCGCAGTAGGAGCAGGCGAGTTTGTAAGTGAGATATTTGGCGACGAGGCAGATGAGCTCAGACGCCGCGGCGGTGATGGCGGTGAGTTTGGTGCAACAACAGGAAGACCTAGAAGAATGGGTTGGTTCGACTGTGTGGCATCAAAGTATGGCTGCCGTATCCAGGGAACAACAGACGTTGCATTTACAGTACTTGATGTACTTGGATATCTCGATGAGATCCCGGTATGTGTAGGCTACGATATCGATGGTGAGGTTACAACAGACTTCCCAACAACATCAAAGCTCAAGAAAGCAAAGCCTGTATATGAGACACTTCCAGGCTGGAAGACAGATATCAGAGGAATCAAGAAGTACGAGGATCTTCCAGAGAACTGCAGAAAGTACATTGAGTTCGTTGAAGAGCATATCGGATTCCCAATCACCATGATCTCAAACGGTCCGGGAAGAAACGATATCATCTACAGAAACGCAAAGTAATTTGACCTGATTCACAGGGAAATCAAATAATAGAAAAATAACAGGGGCACTTTCCGGTAAGAGATTATTAGGGAGTGTCCCTTTTGGTGTCGAAAAAGAGAAAGGGAAAGTTGAAGGCATTCTTGCTGCTGTTTATCAGAATGTATTTGGTGGTGAATTTACTGACTATGTGGCTGTTAGAATGGGAGATAGAACGAGTTTGATAAATTGAAATTTGGAGGAATAACATAATGTCAAAAGATGAGTATTTGATCACAGATGCACCGCTTAAAGCGCTGACTGTTTTTGCAATGCCTATGATCTTGGGCAGCTTTTTTCAACAAGTGTATAATATGGCTGATTCAATAATAGTTGGCCAGTATGTCGGATCATCTGCACTTGCGGCTGTTGGCGCGTGTGCCGCTCTTACAAATGTATTCATTTGTGTGGCACTCGGTGCCGGCATAGGTGCGGGCGTGCTTGTGAGCCGCTATTTTGGAGCCAGGGATTATAGTAAAATGAAAACAATAGTATCAACATCGCTGATAAGTTTTATGGTTTTGAGTATACTTTTGGGTGTATGTGGTCTTATCTTTTCACGTTCGATGATGACGCTGCTTCAGACACCTGCTGACATACTGGATGAAGCGGTGCTGTATCTTCGTGTTTATTTTGCCGGATTTCCATTTTTGTTTATGTATAATATTCTTTCAACAATGTTCAATTCAATCGGTGAATCAAAGATACCGTTGGGTCTTTTGATATTTTCTTCTGTCTTGAATATTGTTATGGATCTTTGGATGGTGGCAGGCCTCGGCCTGGGCGTTTTCGGTGCAGCTCTTGCAACTCTTATTGCCCAGGGAATATCCGCAGTGTTTTCACTGCTGATTTTTCTTTGGCGTATGTGCCAATATAAAGGCCGTTTTGATTGGTTTGACAGGCACGAGTTACATTTCATGCTTAGAATTGCCGTACCATCGGTTCTTCAGCAGTCCACAGTGTCGATTGGTATGATGATCGTTCAGGCAGTTGTAAATCCATTCGGTACACAGGCACTTGCAGGTTACTCAGCAACGATGAGGGTAGAGAATGTTTTTTCACTGATATTTGTATCCATTGGAAATGCAGTTTCACCGTATGTTTCTCAGAATCTTGGCGCAAAGAAAATCAAACGTATCAAAAAAGGATATCGGGCTGCGTTGGTGTTGGATGTGTGCTTTGCGATCATCGCATTTATAGTCATTGAAACACTGCATACTCAGATTTCATCTTTATTCCTTGGCAAAGATGGAACCGCTTTGGCATATCAGGTGTCTGGGGGCTATATGAGATGGATTGGCTACTTTTTCATCTTCATGGGAATCAAGATGGCAACCGACGGGGTCCTTCGAGGACTTGGGATCATGCGCCCATTTCTCATTGCAAATATGGTCAACCTCGCGATTCGTCTGTCAGTTGCCCTGATTTGTGCGCCCCGTTTTGGTATCGAATTTGTCTGGCTTGCGGTGCCGGCGGGATGGCTTGCAAACTTCCTGATCTCTTATATGGCTCTCAGAAAGTCGTGGCCGGTTGATAAAACAATTGGCGAATGATCGGTTTGGTGCAAAGGAATGTCTGTTTTGCAATAGTACCGGCAATCATTGAGGAATACATCTTCCGGGTGTGATACTCGGAGCTTATCTGAAAGTGGAGATGATGGCGGCGGTTCTGATTAGCAGCCTACTACAAAGCATTGGATTTAAGATGGTATGGGTGATACAATCTAAAATGTAAATGCTTTGTTTAACTATAGGGGCTGATGGGAATGCGATTGATTTATTATTCTTGGATATTGATTTGATTATGAGCAACATGTTCAGAATATATCTGATTAAGCAGCTTACAGACATGTTTTTTCAGGGAGAGAATTCGGATAAGAAACATGTTGTAGGAGTATGTATTGTTTTTTATGCGATAAACAGCGCGTTGTTTATCTGTCTTAATATATAATTGATTAATCTTATATGTAATGTTCTCGGCATGCGCCATGATATCAGGAATCATTTGTCAGAGATACAGCTTCTGACCGTTTGGAGCTTGTCAAGTAAACACTGAGTGCATCAGTATTTACTCCGTTTTTTAATTAAATTTAACGAAAAGGAGGTATCGTGCATCTGTTGTGTGCGAGAAAGAGAAATGGGAACATTGGAAGTGGACAAGAGTCTTAAAGCGGCGTTTAAGGAAACGCTGGAGCCGCATGGGTTCAAGAAAGTAAAGGGGAGGTATCCGCACTTTGTGAGGATGGCAACTCCCGAGATTATTCAAGTCATCAACTATCGGCTGGAGCAGGCTCTGTCGCCGCAGTTGGAGGAAAAACGGTTTGAAGTATACTGTGCGGTCGGCAGTATATACCGCCCGGAGATCAATCTGAACCGGTCTGTGTATGCCAGCATGGATTGGATAAATACAACACAGCTAGATATGTATTTTACGGCAAAGCGAAATGGAATACCGGTTTACGAGAATGAACAGCCGGGAGTTGACTATATCATCAAAAAGGGAGATGAAGCTTCTCTCAGAGAACAGATTGCGTTTGCCATGACTGGAATAGAGCATTATATAATTCCGGCATTTGACAAGGTGGTGGATTTAAAGACATGCGTGGATTATTTGGAGTTATATGATAGAGGCGAACTATTTGTATGGTTTGAAAATGGAGATAAATTTATTTTACCAGCAAAATATCCGGATAAGGAATCATATAGCAAGAAAATACAAAAAGATTGTGAAACAATGAAAAAGGAGGTGGAACAAGACATTTTAGATGGAAGAATTACAGAAGCAAATGGGCGGGAAAAAATAATACAATGCACGAGAAGTTATAATGATGATATCGAACAATACGGAAAATTTTTTGAAGATGAGGCAACTAAAAATGAGATTGCGCGATTAAAGGCAGAGCGAGCAGAAAAAAATATAAATGCAATACGTGCGATGGGAATCGAAGTGTAAAAGACGGGGGCAAAAAGAGGGGAGTAAGCATATGAAATTAAAACAAATGACAAAGGTACGAGAGGACATTGTTAGACAGATAAAATATCATAGCTGTGCTGAGATACCGGATTCAGGCAGTGACGGAAGCCGTAAACGCAGGTAAGATAGTCACAATTCCGGCAGAGAACATGACGATAGGCAGCTGGCCGGGAACAGGGTATATGGTCATAGACCCGGAGACCGGAGCAGGGGCGTATATGATATCCGGAGGGCTGAATGGGGGTGCATTATCGGCGCTTTTGACACTTGGAGGATTATGCGCTACATTTCCTTCGGCTGCTGCAACGTCAATGTTGGTTTGGGCTGCTGTTCAATTCTTCGCACTTACGCTAATATCAAGATATCTCTTGATAAGGAAGCGTTTGTATTTATGATAGATAATCAAGGTGTACAATGGTTCTTTTTTAGATTAGATGAGGGAGATAATCCCCCGGTGTATATGTATACAGAAGCTAGAGAAGATAGATTTGATAAAATATGCGATTCATATACTGACTTTATAACAGGGATAGCTAAAGCTGATTCAACAATATTACACAGATTGTTTGGTTAAGGTTGCAAACGAAAATATATGGATGAGCATCACCCGATTAAATTTTAGGAAGGAAAATGCGTGAAATGGGAAAAAAATTTGTTAAATATATATTAGACGGACAATTTGATTTTGCTAAAAGCTTGTGTAAGGATATGGATAGGAATTTGATTAGAGATACAATTATCATATGTGCAAATGATACAGAAAATGTAACCCTGCTGTTATTTGCACAGGATATGTTTAAAACTACACAGGATATGTTCTGGTTAGACGTCTTAATTGATTTGTTATTGGGACCGTTAGCATTTTATGAGGGAGCATATCATGCGGCATATTATTATTCAAGACTTGCACTTAAAATACAAAATAGCATTGGAAATTTAGAAAGAATCCTATTTTTTTATGGACTTCCTGAACGCGTTATGGATTATAGTCATGCTAAGGAATATGCAGAACTGTTATTAACAATGGACAAAAATAATAAAACAGCGAAAATGATATTAGGTCTTAATGCAAGTAGATAATGTAATACATATGATTCATTCAACCGAGCTGGAAAAGTACCTGCATTTGGCGGATGAACATATGCAATGTATGACGTTGTTGGAATAAGTAATGCTAAGTCTTTGACTAAAGATAGGTGGATAAATAAAAAATAGCTCAAGATTAGTCAAAGAAAGTTTAAATAGGAAGGAAATATCATGACATATACCGATCAGCAACTAATTAAGAAAATTCGTAAGATGATAATAGATTTTGAGGACGAAGTGGTTGAATTTAAAGAAGCCCGTACAAGTTATTCATTTAAGGATATAGGAAAGTACTTTTATGCTTTGGGAAATGAAGCGAAGAGATAAATGCAATATATGAAGATATTGGTGCATGGTGGAAGGTAAAGTAATATGGGAACATTGGAAGTGGACAAGAGTCTTAAAGCGGCGTTTAAGGAAACGCTGGAGCCGCATGGGTTCAAGAAAGTAAAGGGGAGGTATCCGCACTTTGTGAGGATGGCAACTCCCGAGATTATTCAAGTCATCAACTATCGGCTGGAGCAGGCGCTGTCGCCGCAGTTGGAGGAAAAACGGTTTGAAGTATACTGTGCGGTCGGCAGTATATACCGCCCGGAGATCAATCTGAACCGGTCTGTGTATGCCAGCATGGACTGGATACATACTACGATGCCTCATATGTACATGAAGGCAAAACGCAATGAAATAACGGTGTATGAGAATGAACAGCCGGGAGTTGACTATATCATCAAAAAGGGAGATGAAGCATCTCTTAGGGAACAGATTGCGTTTGCCATGACTGGCATAGAGCATTATATAATTCCGGCGTTTGACAAGGTGGTGGATTTAAAGACATGCGTAGATTATCTAGAGTTATATGATTCTATGTGCTTAACAGTATGGAACAGGTATCAGTTTGAAAATAGCGAGGAAGCTTTAATTTTACCAGCTAAATATCCTAATCAAGAAAGCTACAAGGAGAATGTGCTGAATAAGTATGAAGCAATAAAGGAAAGAGTGTTTCATGATATTGATGAAGGTAAAATGTTGAGAGCTGATGGAGAAATAAAAATGCTGCGCTGTAAAAAAAGAGCTGATGATACAATAGAGCGATACGAAAAATTTTTTACAGATGAAGAAACTAAAAAAGAACTTGAACGATTAAAGGCAGAGCGAGCAAAGAAGAACTTAGAAGCAATACGTGCGATGGGAATCGAAGTGTAAAAGACGGGGGGTAAAAAAGAAGGGAGCAAGATATGTAGACCGTTTGGCGTGGAATCGATTTCATATAGAGGTGCAGAAGGATACCTAATAAAGATGCTTGATGAGTACAAAGAGGAGGCAGACGATATAGACTGCAAGTGCGATTTATTTACCGCACTTGCAGGGATTATGTGGGATAAGGGCAGACTTACGGAGGAGATAAAACAAAGAACTCTTGCGGAGATTGAAGAAGATAAGTCCGCAGAACGCTGGGAAGGCGAGAAGATTAGACAGAAAAGATGCATAGAACTTGAAAAGTTCAAGAAGAAGCTTGAGAGTGAGATGCCGCCCAGAAAAAAAGTGCCTGTGCACAGACCGTATAAAGCAGGGTGGATAGAAGGCGGTGTATATTGCTTTCAGATAACGGAGACGATAGATGGCTATGAAGAATATACTGGTTGGTATGCAACGTTTTATGTGGATAAGGTGTATAAGGAGGATTGGATAGTCAGAGGCGTATGGGACGAGGTGGCTGATGCTTATTTCTTTCTTTCAAAGGACAAGCCACAGTCTGCGGATGATATAAAACGTATGAAAAATATACTGTTCAGCTGGCCTCCAATTCAGATTAACTATGAAGCAGAAATACTGGAAAGCTCAAAAAGACAAAGACCAAAGGATTTGACATATTTGGGAAAGTGTGGTGATTTCAGATATCCTCACAATGATAAATATTCTAATAAAGATCTTGTGTTTTGGGGATATTGTACTGAAAGAGACTTAGTCTGGGGATATGTAAAACAATTGGAATATGAGCGTTCATTGAGTGGCAATGAGAATTAGTTTGCACGAAGTTCTGTAGTCATAATCTGTGCACTGCGTGGTAGTCGGCTTCATGTGCGACGGCATGTGCAAGACATCACTCAGAATCATCCTAAAACCGATGATGGCAATATTCGGTCTCGGAAACTAGGTCGACCAGATACAGGAAGCGATAAAGAGCGGCGACCCCGTGGAGATGGCGGTGCGGTTTGTGCAGCTTACGTGTATGCTGTTCGGCTCACAAGCCAGTGCTTCACAGGAGATACTCTGGTATTGATGGAATACGGGCTTACACCGATAGCTGACATAGAGGCAGGCGATTATGTCTGGTCTGAGGACACGGAGACGGGAGAATGTGTTCTCAGGGAAGTGATGGTAGTTTCTCACTGTCGTAGACATCGGTTGCAACGAGTGGACAAGCCTGTCTGCAAAGCGCAAATGCAATTAATGCTACGGGTATGCTCAATATCGCAAGGAGCCTTTGGGGAACAAAACTGAGTTCCTATGTAGTATATACACTCATGGTTGCATTCCATACAAGAAATTGGATAGAAGATGATGGCGGTATGGTAGGGTACAATATGATAAACGGTATAGGTGCAGGAAATAAAAATAAAACAATATATCATGATAAGTCAAATGAATATTTTAAAGACTACCCATCGTTGATTAATAATTATATTAGCGAATAGATAAATGCAATATATGAAGATATTGGTGCATGGTGGAAGGTAAAGTAATATGGGAACATTGGAAGTGGACAAGAGTCTTAAAGCGGCGTTTAAGGAAACGCTGGAACCGCATGGGTTCAAGAAAGTAAAGGGGAGGTATCCGCACTTT
>ENA-UALL01000675-UALL01000675.1-human-gut-metagenome-genome-assembly--contig:-NODE-675-length-14963-cov-6.912664_pt1 | contig 14963 bp, 9 predicted proteins | sample MGYA00243699_ERZ654466 | MGnify/ENA primary metagenome ERZ654466 (study PRJEB26926, sample SAMN06164635) | human gut metagenome | biome: ENVO:00009003; feature: ENVO:2100002; material: ENVO:00002003...
AGCCGGTAAATGAAAACGAAGCCTTGTTTGACGATGCGGCTTTGTGGGAGCCGGGTCACACCGAAGTGGTTTACTTGAAAGTGGCGAATGAAGGTACTCTGGCCCTGAAATATCAGCTGGCGGTGACGGTGGAATCCGAGACCCCCGGCACCAATGTAGACGGCGAAGCTTTCAATCTGTCCGACTATCTGGTGTTCGGTCAGGCGGCAGGGACTACCGAAACCATCTATAATACCCGTGCCGCCGCGCAGGCTGCCGCCGGGGAGCAGATGGGCCTGAACAACTACACCAATCCCGGCAACTTGACTGACGGGGAGGAAGAGTACATAGCCCTGGTGGTGTACATGCCCGAAGGCGTAGGCAACAAAGCCAATTACAGGACCGGCACCACCGCTCCCTCCATCCAGCTTGGCGTGAGCGTGACCGCCACTCAGGACACGGTGGAATCTGACAGCTTTAATGAACAGTACGATGCGGATGCTTGGGTGGGAACGATAGATACCTCTTGGTATAATGCTGCTGAAAGCGAGTGGAACATCTCAAAACCGGCACAACTTGCTGGATTGGCTAAATTAGTCAACGAAGGGACCAGCTTTACCGGCAAAACGGTTACGCTGACTGCGGATATCGATCTGAATCATGTTGCGTGGACCCCGATTGGCAACAATATGGATGATGTGTGTTTTGATGGAACTTTTAACGGTGGCGGATATACTATTTCCAATTTAAAGGTTTCCCGTGCCAGCGTGGCCACATGGGATGAATATGGGTACAAAAACACATACAATTACGCGGGCCTTTTTGGCGCCGTCAGCGGGACTATTCAGAATGTTGTATTGGAAAACTGTGCTGTGGAGGTTTCCGACAGTGCTAATTCCCGCAGGGGAGATGTTTATGCCGGTATTTTGGCGGGAGCCAATTTTGGTACAATCAGCAATGTGTCTGTCAGCAATTCTACGGTGAACGCAACAGCTTGGCTAATCAGCTCAGCCGGAGGGATTGTGGGTTCCAACGTTGGAAATCTCACGGGATGTGAAGCGAACCAGGTGACGGTTTATGCCCTCTCGGAAGGTTGGACTGCCAATGCAGGCGGTGTTGTTGGTGCAAGCGGTGATCGTTTGTATTGGGATCAATCCGCTGAGGTTACCGGTTCAAAAGCAAGCAACTGCAACATTTCGGCGAATGTGACGGGAGCGGCTTCAACAGCGGACATTGATTATCCTTCTCAAACAACTTATTTCGGCCGGGTATACTGTGGCGGAATTGGCGGATTGGCTGTTAATACCACGGCTGCTGAAAATCAGACGGAAAATAACCATTTGGCGGCTCAAAGCTATGCCGAAGGAGATTCTGTCCTGTTCCGGAACGAAAAGTGGGGCTATGGTGCCAGTAATTAACGGACTATTTTAGGGGATAACGGTCGTTTGTGCAATACCAAATGGCTTTTAGCCAGAATCCTCGCCCCCCTCTTTGAAGGGGGCGGGAATCCAAGGGCACAGGGCAATGCCCCTGCCGGATTCGGTCCTGCGCCTTTGGATTCCCGTATGGAAGATCATGGGACCGGTGTATATTGCAGAAAAATACAACCGGTAAATCGTATTGAAACAAGGAGGGGATATGTTGTCCGCGTTTAATTGAGACAACCGATTAAATGGAAAAACCGGACAATAAAAAGCGTTAAAAAACTTTTGGATTGACGGCGCTTATCAAAGAAAATTTGATCCCGCAAAACGCCAAAAAACAGCAGGAGGAAGTACATACCATGACAAAGCAAAAAAAATCCTCAAAGTCCTTGATGACGAGCGGACTGTCCCTGCTGGCTTGTATTGCGCTGTTACTGGGCACCACATTTGCGTGGTTTACCGACAGCGCGGCAAGCGGACGCAACACCATTACCGCCGGTAACTTAGATGTGGAACTCTACGTTATGGACGATGCAGGCAACTATCAGCCGGTGAGTAAGGACGAGGCCCTGTTTGATGACAGCGCCCTGTGGGAGCCGGGTCACACGGAAGTGGTCTACCTGAAGGTGGCGAACGAAGGTACCCTGGCTCTGAAGTATCAGTTGGCAGTGACGGTGGCAGGTGAGACAGCCGGGACCAATGTGGCCGGCGAGTCGTTTAAGTTGTCTGACTACCTTATGTTTGGCGCGGTGGAAGGACAGGACACAAAGTTTGCCAGCCGTGGTGCAGCCATTGCGGCCGTGACCAATCCGGCTTCCTTGTCCAATTACAGCAAGCCGGGTAACTTGGTCAAGGACAGCGAAGACTATGTTGCCCTGGTGGTGTACATGCCTGAAACTGTGGGCAACAAGGCAAATTACAAAACCGGTACCACAGCCCCCTCCATCCAGCTGGGGGTGGATCTGGTTGCTACCCAGGATACAGTGGAATCCGACAGCTTTGACAATACTTACGATGCCGATGCCTCCTATCCCGCTACACCGGGCAGTCTGGACCAGGCGATTGCCGCCATGAAAGAGGGAGACACCCTGGTTTTAGCGGAGGGCGTGTACGATGCGGATATTCTCCTTCCATTTAAAAATGCATCCATTGTCGGCGCTGGTGCGGACAAGACGATAATCAACGGCTATGTCCAGTTTGGCACCAATGATGCCAGTCAGCCTTATACCGGTGGTACATGGTCGGTAAAAGGGGTTACCATTGCCGACACGGCGGATAACACCACAGCCGAAATCGGTGTTTTCCTGGCCGGTAATGAAAGCATGACCGACGGCTCTCTCACAATTGAGGACAGCCGGATCGAGGGATTCCTTTTCGGCACACAGCTCGCGTCCGGAGTGACGGATTCCAGCCTGACGGTGAAGAATACCGCGTTTGAAAACGTGTTCTGTGCCCTTTCGGTAGGGGGACAGGATGTTGAGGATAAGAATACCTACACCGCCTCAGGTGTGACCTTTAATAACGTGCTGTATCAGCTTCAGACGTTTTATCCGAATCTGTATTACGTCACCATTGATGGTGAAGCGACAGATGGCAATTCGGTGACAAAGCCTTCCCTCGACAGCTGGCATGGCAGCATCGTGGTAGACGGTATTGTCCATGATTCGCTGGAGGAAGCTATTGACGCTGCTGCCACCGGTTCCACGCTTGTGCTGCCCGTTGGCTTTAAGGCCGATGAGACCGTTGCTATTGATAAGAGCCTGACCATCGACGGCAACGGCGTTACCCTGACCCAGCCGGTCAATGTGACGGCAGAGGATGTGGAACTTAAGGATCTTAAGGTAGAAATTCCCGCTTCCAGCCAGTCCATATCCGGGCATTATGCCGGCGTGGCGATCGCCAGCAGCCAGGATCTGACGCTGACCGGTTGCACCGTGGGCCGCACTATTACCGATTATTCGGATTCTGCACAGGCCGAAGGGGCCTACAGCATTTTGGTAAATGTGGGCGATAACACACTGACGGCTACCAACACGGTGTTTACCTCTCCTTGCAGTGAATCCACAGACTTGTTTAATCGTTCTCCCAGCGTAATCCACGCCAAAGGAGGGGTGGACCTTGATGGTTGCACAATCGCTACCAACGGCTACGGCCTGTTTGCCGAGCATGTGACCAAGGGCAGCATTAAAAACACTCTTTTTACCGGTGTGGATGGTAAACCGACTTTAGGCTGCTTTAACAGCACGGTGCTGGACGGCCTGGTGTTTGACCACTGCACCTTTGAAATGGGTGAAAACAGCATTGTTTCCGGCGGCCATTTTACGGTGAAAAATTCCACTTTTGATCTGACCACGGCTCCGGCCGGCGGTGCAGGCAACGGCATCAACGTCTATAACGGGAATGGGAATATCGTGCTGGAAGACAACACCTTCCATTTCTCCACCAGCACGCAGCGTGGTATCAATTTGACCTGGTTTGGCGGCGCCCAGTTGCCGGTAGGGGATGCCTCTCAGGTTTCCATCAAAGGCAATGTTTTCTATGGAAACGGCGCTACGGCCATCCGGGTGACCAACGGCTGGTCCAACCCCGGCACGGTGGAGCAGTATACAGCGGACAACACCCTGAACGGCAATTTGGTTGAGGTCCAGCCCTAATTCATTTGTTGTGATCGGATAGCCTTTTGTCCGAAATTTTCGGCATAGTGAATACCGGCAAAAGGCTATCTTTCACAGAAATAGTCATTGGCGAATGGTAAAACGAACAGAAGGAGCAATTGACTTATGGTACAGCAAAAGCACACAAAAAAAGCGTTGCTGGCAAGCGGGCTGTCCCTGCTGGCTTGTGTGGCGCTGCTGCTCGGTTCCACCTTTGCGTGGTTCACCGACAGCGTGACAAGCGGGAGCAACCGCATTGAGGCCGGAAATTTGGAGATCGACCTGTTGATGGATAAAGAAGAAAATGGAACTTATACTACCATTGCGGATGGTACCGGCGATATTTTCAGTGAAGCAACGGGCAATGGCACCCTGTGGGAACCGAACAAGACGGAAATCGTTTATCTGGCGGTGGCCAACAAGGGAAATCTGGCGGTAAACTACAATATCGAATTGAATGTACGGGATTACGGCTTGGCCGATGCGCTGCAGTATGCCGTGCTGGATGGAGCCAAAGCAACGGATGCTGATGTGCAAGGAATCGATAGCTGGGACGATGTTCTGGCGGTTGAAGGTGTGCAGACCGGCAACGTGCAGGACGGACGGATTGTGGCCGCACCCAACGGCCGGTTGGAGGTGCAGGACCAGACCGATTATTTTGCGCTGGCCGTGCATATGGACAAAGACGCCGGCAACCAGTACATGGACAAAAGCATTGAAATCGATGTGACGGTGGTTGCCAAGCAGGCCGTTCATGAGGAGGACAGCTTTGGTCCCGACTATGATGCACAGGCTACCATGCCGGTGGTGTATGATGTGATGGCAACTCCGGATACCCTGACACAGGCGCTGGCTGGCCTGCAGGACGGCGACACCCTGTATCTGGCCGAGGGTGTATATGAACCGGAGGGAGGCGTCCTGGCCATCACCCAGAAGAACATCACGATTATTGGTGACGGAGCAGATAAAACCATTGTGAAAGCGTCGGTGCGTCTGGGCCTTGGCACGATGGACAACGCGGGTTGGAGCCTGCGGGATCTGTCTGTGGTGGCGCCTGCGGGTAATACCCAGCAGTCGGGTGTATATTTTGACTCCAATCTGAAGCTCAGCGGCGGCAGCCTGCAGATTGAAGGCTGCGAGATCGCCGACTTCCAGTATGGCGTATCGGTGGCTTCGAGCGTGAAGGATACTTTGCTGAATGTCAAGGACACCACCTTTGCCCGCAACTTCTGCGGTATGTCGGTGAAAACGGCGGACAACGATGGCACTGGCAATGCTGGTGCTTCCACCGGTAACCGTTACCAGGTTTCTGGCGTGGCGTTTGACAGCTGTGACTATGCTTTGCAGACCTACTATCCCAATACTTATTATACCGGCATGAGCGCCTCCGGTGCTCTGTCCGGAAAAACAGATGGCGCAACGGCCGAGACCGACCGGCCCCAGCCCGGCAAACTGACCACTCAGCCGATTGTGGATGGCGTGCGGTATGACAGCCTGTCCGATGCGCTTACCCAAGCGGCGACGGATGGGGACACGGTGGAGTTGCCTGCTTCCTTTGAGACAACCGGCTCTTTCACCGTCAGCGGGAATGTCACCATCGAAGGCAACGGAGCCAAGCTGTCTTCCAACACAACTGGGCAAGGCGATTATGCCTTGCTAGTGGCCGCCGACGGTGCAACCATTCGTGGTATTGAATTTACCAGCGGTAGTGGCATTCAAGTGCAGGCAGGCAAAGGCAATCTCACCATCGATGGTTGCGTTTTTCCCGCCACACTGACGAAGGGCCTATACATTAGTGGCGGTACGGAAGCTCCTATTACTGTGCAGAACTGCGAAATCGCCAAAGTTAACATTGAAGGTGCGAATGGTGCGATAGCTCAGAATGTGACCTTCCAAAACAATACCGTTTCCGGCTATGATGGTACTCTTACATTGGCCGGAAAACTGAACAACGTAAAGATTCTTGACAACCGTTTTGTGGGCCTTGCGGCCATTCGCATTTATTCCAAAGATGGCTTGCGGCCTGATTTTTCCGATGTGGTGATTCAGGGCAATACATACGATGTTAGCCTTTTCAACGCTGACGATCCAGATGGATTTGAGCAGATGCAGCAAGATGGCGATATCACAGTGGGCAAAAACACTTGGAGCGGTGACGCTAACGCCTGATTTGCTGTTTGTTAGGCTCCGCAGGAGCAGAAGTTCTGCTCCTGCGGGGATCCAAGGGCACAGGTAGACCCTGGTAGTGGTGACGCATTCCTGCGCCTTTGGATCCCTGAAACGGAAAACAACGGGAAAATGTATTGCAAAGAGGAGGTACATACCATGACACAGCAAAAGCAAACCAAAAAGTCCCTGCTGGCAAGCGGGCTGTCCCTGCTCGCCTGTGTGGCGTTGCTGATCGGTTCCACCTTTGCCTGGTTCACCGACAACGTGACGAGCGGGCGCAATCAGATCACCGCCGGCAATCTGGATGTGGAACTCTATGCCCGGGATACGGACGGAGTTTACCAGCCGGTAAATGAAAACGAAGCCTTGTTTGACGATGCGGCTTTGTGGGAGCCGGGGCATACCGAAGTGGTTTACTTGAAGGTAGCGAATGAAGGTACTCTGGCTCTGAAATATCAGCTCACAGTAACGGTGGCAAGCGAAACCTCTGGTACTAATGTGGACGGCGAGGCTTTCAACTTGTCCGACTATCTGGTATTCGGCCAGGCGGCGGGGGCTACCGAAACCATCTATAATACCCGCGCCGACGCGCAGGCCGCTGCGGGGGATACAATGGGCCTGAACGACTACACCAAGCCCGGCAACCTGACTGACGGGGAGGAAGAGTACATAGCTCTGGTGGTGTACATGCCCGAGGGCGTGGACAACAAAGCCAATTACAAGACCGGCACCACCGCTCCTTCCATCGAATTGGGCGTGGACTTGGTCGCCACCCAGGACACGGTGGAGTCCGACAGCTTTGGCAAGGATTATGACGAGAAAGCCCCTTTGTCCAGTGTGTCTATCCAGGGGATCGCCGGGTTGGAAAACCGTACTTTCCGTACGATTCAAGAAGCGTATGCCGCCGGTAACGAAGTTGTGAAGACTCTCGGCCTGGGGCAGGAAGCAGCCAGCGATGAACAGTTCGATGCGATCTATACCGATGATGGACGGATTACTTGGACCATTCATGGCACGCAGACGCTTGCAAACAACCAGCGCATCCTTACCTTTGGCCGGGCTTCTAACCGCTACAGCAGCACCCGATCTATCCAGGAGATCCGTGTAGTTGGCGGCGATACCAATGCCAAGTTGAATTTACAGAGTGTCGGTCTGCCATATGCATGGTGGAACGACGAGGAGGATGCCCTTACCGTTCGCTTTGAGAACCTGGATATGAAAGCGATGGGGGATGGACAGATCAGTTGTTCCCGAGCCTTTGGAGCTCCTTTGAAAGTGTATTTTGACAACTGCAATATTGCCGGGCGGATTTATCATTACTTTAACGCTGAAGGGACGATTTCCGTTACCAACTGCCACTTTACAGACAATGGCACAAACGGATATGCTTTCTTTGTGCAAGGATCTGAAACTGAGCCGCTCACTGTTGATTTTTCCAATAATGAGGTCGTTGGGTTTACCCGTGGAATCAACATTCAGCAAAAGACGGCCGTTGTTACCATTAAAGGCAACATTATCACCAGCACCAACAGCGAGCCCGACCGTGGTGCATTGCAGCTGACCGATGCCGCCACATGTACGGTGGAGGGAAACACCATCGATGTCAACGATGGCAACGCTATTTGGTTCCACAGCGCGGCAACCAACGATCAAGTCAAATATATTATAAACAACAACACCATCAAGGCTCCTTATCTGATTAACGACGATACCTCTTTTGGAATTTCCAGTCACATTACTTCCTCTGGAAATACGCTGGATATTGAATATGAAGGGCTTTGCATGGAAAAAGATCAGACGGTTGCATCTGAAAGCACCGTTACGCTGAATTGAGTTTCCTGCCCTCCTTCAGAGAAAGTAGAAATCCAAGAGCAATGGTCGGCTTGTAGAGAACTCAAGCCTCTGTGCTTTTGGTCCCCTGAAACGAAAGAAAATGTATTGCAAAGAGGAGGTACATACCATGACACAGCAAAAACGCACCAAAAAGTCGCTGCTGGCAAGCGGGTTGTCCCTGCTCGCCTGTGTGGCGTTGCTGATCGGTTCCACCTTTGCCTGGTTCACCGACAACGTGACGAGCGGGCGCAATCAGATCACCGCCGGCAATCTGGATGTGGAACTCTATGCCCGGGATACGGACGGAGTTTACCAGCCGGTAAATGAAAACGAAGCCTTGTTTGACGATGCGGCTTTGTGGGAGCCGGGTCACACCGAAGTGGTTTACTTGAAAGTGGCGAATGAAGGTACTCTGGCCCTGAAATATCAGCTGGCGGTGACGGTGGAATCCGAGACCCCCGGCACCAATGTAGACGGCGAAGCTTTCAATCTGTCCGACTATCTGGTGTTCGGTCAGGCGGCAGGGACTACCGAAACCATCTATAATACCCGTGCCGCCGCGCAGGCTGCCGCCGGGGAGCAGATGGGCCTGAACAACTACACCAATCCCGGCAACTTGACTGACGGGGAGGAAGAGTACATAGCCCTGGTGGTGTACATGCCCGAAGGCGTAGGCAACAAAGCCAATTACAGGACCGGCACCACCGCTCCCTCCATCCAGCTTGGCGTGAACCTGGTCGCCGCCCAGGACACGGTGGAATCCGACAGCTTCGGTACCGATTATGACGTGGACGCTGTTTACCCGGATTTGCCCAGTCAGATCACGGTCCAGATCACCGGTCAGGTTACAAGTGATGGGGATACCGTTTTGCACGATGAGGACAATAAGGTGACCGCCACCATCCCGGCAGGCGCAACAGATGAAGAAACGGTCAAACTGGTCATTTCTACGCAGGAAGTCACAACAGATTCGGTGACTTACGATATTTCTCTGGTGGATGAACAAGATCAGGTTGTGTCTCTGAATCATCCGGTCACAGTTGAACTGAACATCGGCAGCGGTCTGAAAAATGTGTCTGTTAAGCATAGTGGGGTCCCGATGGCAGCGGCAGATTACAGCTATAACAGCAATTCCGGCGTGTTGACCATCACAACATCCAGCTTCAGCCCGTTTGAAATTTCGTATGAATATGCGCCTGTCGCAAGGGTCGGCAGTATCGGATATACAACCGTGTCAAAGGCGATTTCTGCTGCCAAAGATGGCGACACGGTGGTGGTGATGGATGATGTGACTTCCGAAAATATCATACTGAACCTTACGGCAAAAAAGAGCGTAACCGTGGATCTCAACGGAAAAGTGTTGACCTATACCGGAACCAATCGTGGCGTCCAACTCGCTTATGGCGCGGATATGACCATCCTGAACGGTACAATCCACATGCCGAATTTGATAAATAGCAGCGCGGGGATTTTTGTCTATGGCGGCGAGACTCCGGATGACGGCTGCAAGCTGACAATGAAACAAGTGAATGTAACCAGTTCAAATATCGGTGTTTTTAGTCAGGAGCCGAACAACACCATCGTGGTCGAAGATTGTAACATACAAGCGGGCGACTCCTTTGCTGTCTATCAGAACGGCAGCACTTCACCGGTCGATATCACCCTTAAAAACTCCATTATCTCATCGGAAGTTACGGCCGTATATGTGTCTAACAGCGTGAACAATCCTGCAAAGCAGAGCCTGACCATTGAAAATTGTACCATCAAAGGCTCAAGCGCTGTGGAAATCAAACATACCAATGCCACTATTACCGGGTCTACACTGGTTGGCACAGCTACGCCTACGGGTTCTGGGGAAAATGGCAATGGCAGTTGTACGGCAGGATATGCGCTGGCTGTTACCACCAACGGCGCTAGTGATTTGGTAACCGGTACCGTACAGGTAAACGATTGCAAGTTCTATAACGGCGATACGACACAGGGTGAACCCAATGGATATTGCTTTGTTTATACTGTTGCAGAGGGTTCCTCCGTTACCATCGACGGCGAAGTCGTGACCGACTATAATACCTACGAAGGGAACATTGTAGCAGGATAACATTTCCTACCCCCTCTTCTGGAGGGGGTGGGGATCCAAGGGCACAGGCCTGGTTGGGAAAAAGCTTTCGGGATAGGCTGTCCGTAAGGATACCGGCGGCAAAAACTCTTTCATTGGCGCGGCAGGGATTGCACCTGCGTGCCTTGTGCTCTTGCCGGATTTGTATACCTGCGCCTTTGGATCTCCAAGCATCATGCACTGTCAATCATTTTTGGGGAGGCGATCGCCCTGTGAAAAGAGCGCTGCGCATCATTGGCCGAGTGGTGACAATTCTCATTTTGCTGTTTGCCATCTGTGTGATGGTGTTCACCATCGTATCGGTCAATACCGTAGACCGGGACACCGGTATTTTTGGCTACAAGCCCTTTATTGTCCTGTCCGATTCCATGAAGGACACCTTTGAAGTGGGGGACATTGCGGTAAGCCGTTCGGTGGATCCAGATACGTTGCAGCCGGGAGATATCGTTACCTTCCGTTCCATTGACCCAAACAATTTCGATGAAGTGGTCACCCATAAAATCAGGGAGATCACCACCTATGAAGGCGCCCCTGCCTTTGTGACCTACGGTACCACAACGGATGTGAACGACACGTATCCCGTGCCCTTTGAACAGGTGATTGGGCAATATGCTTTTCGGTTGCCCAAAATGGGTTATTTCTTCCAGTTCTTGAAATCTCCGGCCGGATATGTTACCCTTATTTTAATTCCGTTTTTGCTGTTGATTGTGATACAAGCGGTCCGGTTTATCCGGCTGATGCGGCAGTACCGCAGCGAGCAGCAGGCTGAACTGGAAGCGCAGCAGGCCAAGCTTCAGGAAGAACGCCTGGAAACTCAGAAGATGAAGGAAGAACTCGAACGGCTGAAAGCGGAACTTACGGCCGGTGTATCCGTTCCGCAGGAGGAAGCCTCACCGCCTCAATCTGCGGATGGCAGCGGCATTACCGTTTCACATCCCGATGATACAGACCATACCCCCGCATAGTAAGCGGATGAACTCCATTTATCCGGAGAGGAAGATCAGTATGAACGGATACGAAGCAAAGCATAAAAAGGCTACGGACAACGTCAAATTGGTACGAAAGATTGCCGCCATAGCCATGGGGGCACTGATAGCGCTTTGCTGCTATTGCGTCACGGTTTACGCATGGTTCCAGGCGGATATTGTCAATACCGGCAATGCAATCAAAGCGGGAGCCTATTTCCCCAAGGTGGAACTGCTGGACGGGGAAGGGAAAACCTTGTGGGAAAGCCAGCTCACCGACCTGGACCAGACTTTTGACCTTGATGGGGCAGAGGCTTCCTATGTGGATGTGGCACAGATACGGGTTTCAAACATCGGGGAAGAAGGAAAAGCACTGGCTTTCCGCTATCAGGTGGAGTTGACAGCGGATGGAGTGCGTGTAGCTTCGGCAATCCCCACGCCGGATGATCCACGGGAGTTAGAACCGGGTGATGCCGCCGCTATTGTGGAAGTGGCGGCTATTGAGAACGACGCACAGGAACTGCGTTTACAGTTCCATACCGCGTTTAAAGAGAGCGGGGCGATCGCCACTCTTGAGACTGGAGCCAGTTCCACAACGGCTGCCGCGCCGACAGTGGGGACAGAAACCACCACGTCCGCTTCCGCTGCACAGGCAGCTGTCCAGGCAGCCCCGGCCGGGGAAGAGGTGACGAGTACGACCGCCCAGACCACGGCGGCTGCCAGTTCGACTGCTTCCGCTCAGAGCGAGCCGTCGCTGTCGGAGGGCGAGGCCGAACCGACGGAGGTGTTGCCGGCGTCCACGGAATCCACTTCTGCCCAAAGTGATACAACGCAATCGGCCTCCTCGACCACTTTGGGCACGCAGTCTTCTGAAACACAGACTGCCCCGGCTGTAAGCACGGAGCCTTGATGGGGCGGATATAAATTTTGTCATTCGCTCAAGCGTCTGGTATCTGCAAGCTCAGCAGAGAATCTTTTTGAAAGAAAAAGTGTAAAAGCACGTCCTCTTTTATAAGGGGGCGTGCTTTTACAGTTAGTGAGTGAAATGAAAGCTTCCACAATGGCTGGAAAAGGCTTTCGCTCCAAGCGCCGGGGTGATATCGGGAGCTCTGAGAACCAAGGTGAAAATATTGCTCGTTCGCGGAATGCAGGGGAATGCGATGCAAACGGCAGCATTAGCGCTTTCGCGGATGCATGAGGTTCTTATATGCCCCGAAAGGTTTTGGAGTAACCGGGACGGTCATGATTTGTGGTGCTTTTTTTGCCGGCGCAGCAGCCAGAAAACGACTGCAAACACCGCCAGAAGCCCGATCACGGCCACAGCGATATGGGTATACCGGTCAAAATAGGGCATGGCCTTTTCCCATGCGGTTCCGAGCCCGGCGCCGATGCAGACCAGCACGGTATTCCATATGGCGCTGCCCAATGCAGTCAAAAGCAAAAAACGGGGAAGGGGCATTTTGGCAAAACCGGCGGGGATGGAGATAAGGCTTCTCACCAGCGGAACGCAGCGGCAGATCAGCACGGCTTTCCCCTGATACTGTTTGAACCACTGTTCTGCTTTTTCCACATGTTCGGGACGCAGATGCAGAATTTTTCCCAGCCGGCCGGCAAACAGCTTTTTCAGCCGCTGTGCCTGAAAGATCCTTCCGAGTGCGTACAGGACGATGGCGCCAAACAAAGACCCCGCTGTAGCCGCCAAAATCGTTCCCGGAATATTTAATCCAGCCGTAACGGTCAACGCGCCCCCAAACAGAAGAACGGCTTCAGAGGGGATGGGAGGAAACACGTTTTCAATAAAGATCAGAAGGAAAATCCCCCAATACCCGAACCCATTGACAAACGAAAGCATCCATTCCTGCATTTTGATGACTCCTTTCCATAGCGGTTATGCGTGCCTTTTGCGAAACCGGTTTTTCACACACATTGTGGCTGCGTTCCCCACCCATCCGGACATGATGCCGATCAAAATACCCGCCAGCACATCCGATGGATAATGTACATACAGATACAGTCTGGAAAAGCCGATGAAAACAGACAAAACAAGGGAGACGATCCACAACCGGTTTTTGCTGAAAAACAGCGCGCCGGTCGCAGCAAAGGCCGAACCCGTATGGCCGGAAGGAAAAGAAAAATCGGTGGGCTTTGCAATCAGCAGTTGTACTGCCGTGTTCACATCGCAGGGGCGGGGCCTCGCGACAAAGGGCTTTAAAACAAGATTGCAGCACAGTACCTCCAAAGCAAGTCCGGTCAGCACCGCCGCTCCCGCCTGGCGGTGTTTGGGAAGTAAAAGCAAAACGGCGGAGCATACAAGCCATATGGCGCCGTTATTGCCAAGAGCGGTTATGATGGGCATGACGGCATCCAGAAATCCACAGCGCAGATGAGATTGAATGAAATTTAAAATAACGGTATCCCATTCCATGGCGCGTTCCCCCTTTGCCGAGTCCACTATACCCCGGCGGGTTAAATGAAAGTTAAAAGAAAGATAAACAGAAGATAAAATAAAAGCCGTATGCATCGCGGGACTACCCCGCAGATGCATACGGCTTTTATGATGAGCGGCTGTTATGGGATGAGCATAAACAACGTGCCGGCGACGATCAGCACAAGGCCGGCACCGGATTTTTTGGAGAGCCGTTCGTGGAAAACAAAATACGAAAATGTGACCGTTACCAGGATGCTGAGTTTATCGATAGGAACGACCACACTGGCCGGGCCCTCCTGAAGCGCGCGATAATAGCAGAGCCAGGATGCTCCGGTGGCGATGCCGGAAAGGCAGATGAAGAGCAGTTCTTTTCGGGGAATCTCTTTGAGCGAGGGCGTTTTATGCGTTATCAGTACCATAGCCCACGCCATGAGGAGCACCACGGCTGTACGGATCGCTGTGCCGAGATTGGACTCCACGCCTGAAATCCCGATTTTTCCAAGAATGGACGTAAGACTGGCAAACACGGCCGAACCGGCGGCATAGAGCAGCCATCGCTTTTTTTGCCCGGTTTTTGGCTTTTGCACATCCTTTTTTTCAATCATCAGGAAGGTGCCGGCGGCGATCAGGACAACTCCGGCAGCGGAGGACAGGCTGACCCTTTCATTCAGGAAAAGAAAGGCCAGCAGGATGGTCAGGATAACGCTGGATTTGTCAACAGGCACCACTTTGTTGATATCTCCAAGCTGCAGCGCTTTGAAGTAGCAAAGCCAGGATGCTCCCGTCGCCAGACCGGACAGGACCAAAAACAGCCAGGTCCTTCCATCAATGGAGGCGATTTGCCCTCCTGAGCCAGCCACCAACACCATCAACCACGAGAACGCCAGCACAACAATGGTGCGGATGGCGGTGGCCACAGTCGAATCGGTTTTCCGAATCCCGCACTTTGCCAGTATGGCGGTGATACCTGCAAAAAAAGCGGAACCGAATGCAAACACAATCCACATCTCTTTTTACCCCCTGAAACGGTAACCCGCGCCCCACACGGTTTCAATATAACGGGGTTTTGCCGGGTTTTTCTCCAGTTTTTCCCGCAGCCGGTTGATGTGCACGGCCACCGTGGCGTTGTCTCCCATAGCGTCCAGCCCCCAAACCTTTTCGTACAGCGTTTCCCTGTCGAACACCATGTCCACATGCAGCATAAGGAACATAAGCAGTTCATATTCCTTGTTTTTCAGCTCAATTTCCCGGTCGCGCAGGTAGACGCGATGTGTTGCAGTGTTCAGCCGCACCTCTCCCAGCACAATTTCATCCGGCGCCTTTTTACTGCCCAAAAGACGGGTGTACTGCGCTAAGTTGGCTTTTACCCGGGCAACCAGCACATTCGGGGAAAAA
>ENA-UALL01000676-UALL01000676.1-human-gut-metagenome-genome-assembly--contig:-NODE-676-length-14947-cov-6.120064_pt1 | contig 14947 bp, 10 predicted proteins | sample MGYA00243699_ERZ654466 | MGnify/ENA primary metagenome ERZ654466 (study PRJEB26926, sample SAMN06164635) | human gut metagenome | biome: ENVO:00009003; feature: ENVO:2100002; material: ENVO:00002003...
ATGTATAGTATGATATATTACATACTGATAATTTTACTTGCAACCCATAAAAAGTGTAAGAAAAAATGAATTATTACGGGGAACTTCAGCGATAGCAGCCGTTGTTCTAGCAATACCTCTGCGGATGTGCATGTGAAGGCCGCCATAGAAAACACAAAGTATTATTTGAACAAAAACGGCAAAATGCAGACTGGCTGGCAGAAGATCGGTGGAAAATGGTATTACATGGATAAGAACGGAGCGCTGCAGGAATCTAAATGGATCAGCGGAATTTATTATGTAAAAGTCGATGGGCAGTCCGTTCGTCTGATGAAAGACCGGAAAGCTTTCCTTCCTCCCGGTAAATCGCACGGATCGGGTTCATGATGAGGTACAAAACAGACTGTTTCCTCAGATCTTTCGGTATGACCTCCAGTGCCTCATGGAACTTGCGCCTGTAATGTACCCAGCACCCTGCGATCTTCAGATCTCCAAAATATGATGTTCCTCAACTTCGACTTTTCAGGCACAAAGCGGTAACATCTTGATATGGCATCTGGAAGCTGTTTTCATTCTTTTTGCCGATCTGTTTTTTCTTTTTGGCTGCTCTTATTGGACAGCACGATCTGTTCCATCATCAGCTGCATCTTATCATTGCGGGTCTGTGTCTGTTTTGTCAGTTCCTCCATCTGATCCTGAAGACAGAGAAACAGAAGAAAATATATCTGCCGAAAGTCCATTTCCGTTTTTGATACACATCACTGGAACTTCGGGCACAGTTGCTGTTCTTTTTTTGCCTTTTAACGCTAAAAGGTAATGTTTTTCTTGTGTGCAGTAAAGTGTTAGAGTATAATAAAACCAGTTTTTTTGCATAAGTTTAGGCGGAGAATCCTGCCGTAGCAGGATCCTTTCTTACGGTGTTATTTCACAGACGTAACCATAATAGTTTTACTGCAGGGGGGGATAGAAAATGAAAACAAAAGAGATTCAGGAACTCTATCAAATAAAATTACATAGTATGGACACGATCCTGCATCAGATATCGCTTATGGATCAGGTGGAAAATGAGCAGGAGCTGTCAGAAATTATTCACTCTTTGTTGCAGGCGATTGGAAACTATACAGGGGCAGACCGGGTATATGTTTTTGACTGGGAAACTGATCAGAAGGACAGTCTGAGCAATGCATTTGAATGGTGTGCCGATGGAGTGGCACCAGAGATAGATAACCTTCAGGCAATCCCGGTCAGTTCGATGCCGAACTGGGTGAAACGATTTGAAAACAAGGAAGTAATCGTGATTCATGATCTGGAAGCGACAAAAAATTCTGAACCGGAAGAATATGAATTGTTAAAAACACAGGAAATATGTTCCTTGATTGCGGTGCCGATTTATGCCAATCATCAGATGAATGGATTCATCGGGGTAGATAATCCTGATTTGGGACAGAATGAGATTTCCATTACACTGCTGTCTGATGTTGGCGGGCATCTTGGATGTGTGAGGGAAAATCTGAAAACTACGGTACTGCTGAAAAAGGCTCTTGATGAGGCAACAAAGAGGACAGAGATTATTTCCGCAATTGCTACGCTGTATGTAACAATCATATATGCCAATGTTAAAGAGCGGACATATGAGCTTTTGGAAGGTTATGACCTTGTGCAAAAAATCCTTGGACAAAAGGGAAAAATTGATGATGTTATGGAAAGACTTCCAACAGCATTTGCCGCCCAGGAAGAGAGAAAAAAATACCGGGAGTTTCTTGACTTTGATACATTGGCAGAGAGACTTCGCAATACGAATTCTGTTTCGATTGAATTTATGGGAGCAAACGGAGAATGGCGGCTGTCCAGATTTATTGTAAAGAGCAGAGATGCACAGGGAAACGCTGTGGATGTGCTTTATGTCGCCCGGGATATTACGGAAGAAAAATCCCGGGAACTCATGTATCAGAAACAACTTAAGGCAAGCATGGAAGATGCTCATCGCGCGAATCTTTCAAAAACAGCCTTTCTGAGGCGTATGAGCCACGATATCCGTACACCGCTAAACGGAATCGTGGGGATGATCCATATCGCTGAAAAATATAACAATGATGTGGTCAAATTACGTGAATGCAGGCAGAAGGTACTTCAGTCCACAGAATATCTGCAAAATCTGATCAACAATGTCCTGGATATCAGCAAACTGGAATCCGGTTCCCTTGTGTTGGAACATAAATCCTTTGATCTGGCAGAACTGTTAAGGAATAATCTGACGGTTGTTGCAATGAGTGCTTATGAGAATGGTGTAAGATTTGAAGGCGGCGTGGAAGCAAGCACAATCCGCCACAGATATTTGATTGGAAGTCCGGTACATCTGAGCAGGGTTTTAATGAATCTTTCTTCCAACGCGATTAAATACAATCATTTTCATGGAACAGTGAATGTTCATTGCGAAGAATTATCGGATGATGGGAATATAGCTGTTTTTCAGTTTGTATGTTCAGATACCGGTCTTGGTATGAGTGAAGAATTTCAAAAACATGCGTTTGATGCTTTTGCGCAGGAAGGCAAACAGTCAACTACAACATTCAGTGGCTCCGGTCTGGGACTTTCGATTGTCAAAGATATTGTTGAACGGATGGGTGGAACGATAGAACTGGAAAGCGAAGAAAATGTAGGAAGCACGTTTACGGTTACGGTTCCATTTGAAATAGATTATTTGGTTGAAAATAATGATTCACAGAAGGACAGCTACTCACAGGATATGGATCTGTCAGGAAAACGGGTGCTTCTTGTTGAAGATAATGTCATTAATATGGAGATAGCCCATGAAATCCTGGGGGAGGAGCATCTGAACATTACAGAAGCGAAAAACGGAAAAGAGGCACTTGAAATATTTCAGAATTCCAGGTTGGATGAGTATGATGTCATCATCATGGATGTGATGATGCCGGTCATGGATGGTCTGGAAGCAACAAAAGCAATTCGTATGTTGGAACGTGAAGATGCCAAAAAGATTCCAATCATTGCCATGACGGCAAATGCTTTTGAGGAAGATCGGAAAGCATGTCTGGAGGCCGGGATGAATGAACATATTGGAAAGCCGATTGATATTCCGCTATTAAAAAGAACGATCACAAAACTGCTGACAAAAAATCATAAAAACCGCATAAATTAAAAAGTATGATCTGAAACTGCATACCTTATGGTCTTCCTTAAAGAAAGATGGATACATAGGAATTGTCGGATATTTTGATGGTATCAAACAGGAAATGGAATGCCTATTATTGCAATGATCGCCAATGCTTTTGCGGAAGATGTACAAAAATGTTTAGATGCAGGCGACTGTAGCCTGGAGGGTGGGAGAAAGATGAAGAAGTGCAAATTAGTACAGAATATAAGAAATTTCAAATTTTGTTATTTTATATTTTGCACAATGATATGTTTGGTTGTTTTTCCTGTTTCCACATCTGCTCAAGAAAATTCTGATCATGTTATCCGGGTAGGATCTTTTGAGGAAACTTATAATGTAGTCAATGAAAAGGGAGAAAGAAGCGGCTATGGTTATGAGTATCTTCAAGATATTGCAGGTTATGCAGGATGGACATATAAATACATAACAAGTGATTGGAAAAACTGCTTTACACAGTTGGAAAATGGAGAGATTGATATTCTTGGTGGCATTTCCTATACAGACGAACGTGCTGAAAATATGCTTTTTTCCGATATGCCTATGGGGGAAGAGAAATATTACATCTATACGGATGCATCCAATATGGATCTTACAGCAGGAAATTTGGATTCTTTTGAGGGAAAAAATATTGGTGTGTCTAAAGATAATATAGTGGAGGATGTGCTTAATGAATGGGAATCAAAATATGGTCTGCATACGAAGCATATCAATGTTTCTACAACCACAGAAATTATGGACAAACTATCGAAACATGAAATTGACTGCTTCGTTTCGGTAGAAGAATCCCGTTGGGAAGAATCGGATATTTCACCGCTTACAAGTATTGGAGAGACAGAAATCTATTTCGCTATAAATCCAGAACGTCCGGATATCAAAGAAGCACTGGATAGTGCTATGCGCAGAATCAAGGATGACAACCCATTTTACACAGATGATCTCTACAGGCGTTATCTTTCTGCACAGAGCAGCTCGTTTCTTTCAAAAGAAGAAAGTGAGTGGATCGGGCAGCATGGTGCAATCCGGATAGGGTATCTGAATCAGGATGGAGGTATCAGCAGTGTAGATCCATCAACAGGTAAACTGACAGGTGTTATTACAGATTATGTAGATCTTGCAGAAAATTGTCTGCAAGGTCAGACTCTGGAATTTGAATTAAATGGATATGAGACAAGAAGTGAACTGCTTCAGGCATTGCAGGATGGAAAAATAGACCTGATTTTTCATGCAAACCAGAATCCATACTTTGCAGAAACAAATGGATTTGCTTTGTCGGATACGCTATTGACTCTCAATATGGCAGCAATTACGGCAAAGGATTCTTTTGATGAAAATAAAGAGAATATAGTTGCCGTTGAAAAAGATAATTTTGTATTGAAAGCATATCTTTCATACAATTATCCACAATGGGAGGTTATGGAATATGAGACATCAGATGCAGCAGTAAAAGCAATGCAGAAAGGGGAGGCAGATTGTATTGTAAGCAATTCAGGTACTGTTTCAGACTATTTGAAAAATAATAAGCTTCATAGTGTTTTCCTGACAAAAGAAGCTGATGTTTCATTTGCTGTTCAGCAGGGAGAACCGGTTCTTTTGTCCATTCTGAATAAAACACTGACATCTATGCCTACCGCTCAATTTTCGGGTGCAGTAGTTTCGTATAATGCTTCCTCACGAAAAGTTACAGTGAGGGATTTTATTCAGGATAATTTACTGACAGTTTCACTTATCGTTGGAATTTCTTTTTTCGTTGTTCTGTGTATCATTCTTCGTTCTTGGAAGAAGTCAAAACGTGCGGAGGAAAGATTCAAGAAATCTGCTGAACAGGCATTAAAACTGAATCAGGAACTGGAAGAAAAACGGCAGGAATTACAAAATGCACTTGTAGAAGCACAGAGTGCCAATAAGGCTAAGACTTCCTTTTTAAATAACATGTCTCATGACATCAGGACACCGATCAATGGCATTATGGGCATGCTTACAATTCTTGAAAAAAGCGGAAATGATGGTGAGCGGGCAAAAGATTGCCTGAATAAAATAAATGAGTCTTCGAAACTGCTATTATCATTGGTAAATGATGTTTTGGATATGGCAAAGTTAGAATCGGATACCGTGGTTTTTAGTGATGAATCCATCAATCTGGATCAGGTATGTAAAGAAATCACGGAGTCGCTATACTTTCAGGCAGAAGAAAAAGGACTTCATGTTATAGGAGAACATGATGATTACAGTGGTATATATGTTTGGAGCAATGCAGTTCATCTGAAAAAAATATTGATGAATCTGTTTACAAACAGTATGAAGTACAATAAGGTGAATGGTTCTATTTACATGAGTATGAGAACGATTGAAAGATCAGAAGATCACATGACATGTGAATTTAAAATAAGAGATAATGGAATTGGAATGTCAGAAGAATTTATAAAAAATGAATTGTTTACTCCATTTGTACAGGCAGATAATTCCCCACGTTCTGATTATAATGGGACAGGTCTGGGAATGCCTATTGTGAAACAACTTGTAGAAAAGATGGGCGGAACCATAACAGTTGAAAGCAAGCTTGGTGAAGGAAGCTGTTTTACTGTAATACTTCCATTTAAAATTGATACGAATGCACGGCCGGAAGAAAAAGAAGATTTCAATGCAGATATATCAGGTGTCCGGATATTATTGGTTGAAGATAATGAGCTGAATGCGGAAATAGCAGAATTTATGCTGACGGAAAATGGAGCTAAAGTAGAAACAGTGAACAATGGGTTAGAAGCTGTTCAGCATTTTGAAGATTCCGAACCGGGAACATACGATGTTATTTTAATGGATGTTATGATGCCGGTGATGGATGGTCTTACAGCTACAAGAACAATAAGAGCTCTGGATCGGCAGGATGCAAAAACAATTCCTATCATTGCTATGACTGCAAACGCATTCAGGGAAGATGCAGAAAAGTGTATGGAAGCAGGAATGAACGCACATCTTGCAAAGCCGTTGGATGATGAAAAAATTAAGCAGACCATAAGCGAAGAGTTGAGAAAGCAAAATGCCTGTCATGAATGATTATGAGGCAACCGCAGCAATCAGGAGCCTTCCAGATGCATGGGAAAAGCAGACAGGAAACAGAGGATGTGCATCGGAGAAACTGTATCAGTTTTGTGATACAATGGCTGCATCTGAATACTGCTCGCTGATCCGTCCATTTCTGGATATCTCTACACTTTCAGCAAGATTGAAGGCGGAAGAATGCATTTCCACAGAATTCAGTATGTGTGATGGCAGTTGGCACAGGATGCTTTTTACTGTAAAAAAGGGATGAGTCTGGAAATGTAACCCATGTTTGCAAAATACGTGAAGAGTTGAGACGTTTTTGTATTAAATTAAAATTAGATAAAAGGCATGTGAAATACGATGATGAAAAATAACTATATAAAACAAAAAAGAAAAGATCAAAATCCGGTAAATCATTGGAAAATTTTTGAGGGACGGTTGGTATTCCTTCTGGCAATGGTGATTTTGTTTGTTGTTGCATATACTTTTATTTTACAACAAGCATATACCAAAACTGCTCTGAAAACAGAAATTGAACGAGATATTTCCAGTGCAGATGCGGTTCATAAGCTGGTAAATGACAGACTGGGACGAAAAGATTTTAATGAAATAAAAAGTAAAGCTGATGAGAATACAGAACTATTCAAGAATATGTCGACATATATGAATGAAATCAGAACGCTGAATTCTACGAGATATATTTACACAGCAACCAGAAATGAAGACGGTAGATTGATTTACGTTGTAGACGGACTGGATCCATCGGCTGGTGACGTCAGACATCCAGGAGATCCGATTGAAAAGGAGATGGTTCCTTATATAGAAAAAGCACTTTCTGGAAAAACAGTATATTCTCAGGATATTGTTGATACAACATGGGGACCTATTTTTACAGCCTGTTATCCTGTGACAGCGGAAGATGAATCTAATGAAGTGATAGGTGCTTTCTGCATAGAAATGGATATGCAGAAAGCGTATGGAATGGTTGAGAAGACGAATAAGTTAAGTATTGTACTGGGATGCATTACAGCGTGTATTTTGTTAATATTATGTACCTGTGGATATTCTGTATATAAGAAGCAAAAAGAAAATGAGCAGAAACAGCAAAAACTGTTGCAGGAAGCTGCAAGACTAGCCGATTCAGCTAATAAAGCAAAATCAACATTTCTGTTTAATATGTCTCATGATATTCGTACCCCTATGAATGCAATCATTGGATATGCAGAATTGGGAGAGAAACATTTAAAGGAGCCAACTATATTAGAGGATTACTTTGAAAAAATATTATTGTGCGGAAAGAAAATGCTGCATTTGATTGATAACATTCTTGAATTAGCACGAATCGAAAACAACCAAGCAACGCTGGATGAAACAATAACAGATGTTTCTAAAAACTTTGATTTATGTATTGATATGTTTAGGAAACAGATAGAAGAAAAACATCAAACACTGAAAGTCAATAAGAACATTCGATATCCATACCTGCATATGGATGATGCAAGATCATCTGAAATTACGATTAACATTTTGAGTAATGCTGTGAAATACACGGGTGAAGGCGGTAACATAAGCTGTACATTGAACCAATATCCCGGCGAAAAAGAAGGTTGGAGTGTATTAGAGCTTATCATAGCAGACAACGGAATCGGAATGTCAGAAGAATTCCAAAAACATATTTTTGAATCATTTTCACAGGAACGATCTTCGTCAGACAGCGGAATAGAAGGTAGCGGACTTGGCATGGGAATCGTGAAGAAACTGGTGGATTTAATGAATGGCAAGATCACAGTTCAGAGCAAACCGGGAGCAGGTTCTACTTTTACAATCACGCTTCCATTAAAAATAGCAAATGCGGAAGAAAGGAATCCGAAACATGCAGACGGTCAGTTGAATATCAAAAAACTGGAAGGAAAAAGGGTTCTTCTGGTAGAAGATAATGACTTGAACGCAGAAATTGCAACGGAACTTTTGACGGAAGAGGGAATCATGATAGAAAGAGCGGAGAACGGCGTTGCATGTATTGATATGTTTAACAAAGCAAAGCAAAATTACTACAGTCTGATTCTGATGGATATTCAGATGCCGATTATGAACGGATATGAAGCATCCAGGAGAATTCGAGAACTGAAAGACGGTAACAAATCGCAGATTCCAATTGTTGCAATGACAGCAAATGCGTTTGAAGAAGATAAGAAGATGGCTTTGGCAAGTGGCATGAATGATCATGTTGCAAAACCAATAGATATGAATGTATTATTGCCGACTATTATGAAATATATGTAAAGGAAGAAAGAAGGACACTGATTTTGTAGTCAGTGTTCTTCTTACATATCAGTCGACTAAAGAAAAACATTTTATCCAGTCCATTCTTTTTTGTCAGTTTTCTGCCGGCAAGTCAGAGAGCAGGACATTTCCGTTGACGGTACTTGCCTGAATGGTGAATGCAGAAATACCGGAGCGGGTGAATGTTTTTGTGTAGGATTCCGTTCTTCCATTGGAGACGAGGCGGATTTTTCCGGTTGTCGTGGATGCATGAATGGACGCATCGGCAAGGTCGTGCGAGAGATGGAGTTTCACGGAACCGTTGACGGATTTTGCTGTCAGGTACTCGGAACAGGTTCCCTCGAAGAGGACTTTGCCGTTGACACTGTTTAAGGATGCGCGGGAGCAGTCGCCGGTGATTTCAAGTTTGCCGTTTGTGGCGGAAACATCGAGGCTGTCTGTGCGCAGACGGGTCAGGACGATCTTTCCGTTCGCAGCCTGTATGCGGCAGCTGGATGCGGAAAGGGAATCACCGGTGATTTTGCCGTTTGTGGCGGAAATTTCGAGCGTAGTAAGGGAGAGGGTATCAAGCCCGGTCGCGCCGTTCAAAGAGCGGAGCGTCAGCTTCTGTACGGTGGACGGCACCTGGAAGGAGAACACCTCTTTCTGGTGATTATTGCAGAAAAGATGTTTCCAGAATACGGGAGGGATGAGTTTTTTCTCTCGCAGACAGAACGTATTGCCCTCAATGCCTGCCTCGAAGCGGTCCGGATCGAAGTCGCCGGAAAAGTCGAACTCAACCGAAGCGGAAGTGCCCGGAGCAAAGTCGGCAGAAGCATTCCGCAGGGAGATTTCCATAGCGGTGATGGCGGTGGAAGGGGCGTACGGGTAGTTCGGATGTGTTTCTTCAGAATTGGAGTGGGTTTTCTCCTGTGGCGGCACGTTTGCAACAGGCTGCTTCGTTGTGGCATATTCCTGACGGAAAAATTCGAGGACATCGTCGACATTACCGAGTTCCGCACAGATTTCCTCATCGGAGAGACCCTGGCTGCGGGCGTCGGCGAAATGGGATTCGAAATCGTTTAAAATTTCCTCTGCGGCGGCAGAATCAAAGGATGCAAGGCCCTGTTTCAATGCATTCATATAAGTTTCATACGTTGTATTCATCATGATTTTCCTTTCTATCGTCAGATCGTTTCATCTGAAATCAGTCGGTTGATCTGCTGGGTGAAATCCAGCCATTCCTGTTTTTTCTCCTGCTGATAAGCTGTTCCTGCTTCAGTCAGATGGTAATATTTCCGGGCAGGGCCGGATGCGGATTCCTGCAGATACGTTTCCACGTAACCGGCTTCCTTGAGTCGTTTTAAAATCATATAGAGCGTTCCTGCGGCGATGGACATTTCGCGGGAAATGGCGTCTGTCAGCTCATAGCCGTATTTGTCCTCTTTTGTCAGCTGGGAGAGGACACAGAGCTCGAGGACGCCCTTTTTGAGTTGTGGATTCATATGAACACCTCCTTGTTGAGTAGATCATAACACAGACTATATCATAATGCAATATAGCAAACCAAATTTTTATCCTGCCATGTGTTCGATTTTGTACATGGAAATGACTTGAAAAGAACCGCGGATTTCCGTATAATCAAGCAGAACCCTGAAATTTGACCGGAAAATACAGAAAAATAGAAAGATAGTAAGTTGGAAAGAAGAGGAAAAAATATGAGTGAAATGAATCAGAATAACAATGGCCCGGTAAAGGGCGCGATCCATTCGATCGAGAGCTTCGGATCCGTCGACGGACCTGGCGTACGCTACGTGATATTCGTGAAGGGCTGCAACATGCGCTGCCAGTTCTGCCACAACCCGGACACCTGGACGACGAAAGATGCCGACTGGCAGACCGCGGATGAGGTGCTGAAAAAGGCGCTCCGCTACAAAAATTACTGGGGCGAAAAGGGCGGCATTACTGTAAGCGGCGGAGAACCGCTGCTGCAGATCGACTTCCTGATCGAGCTGTTCCGCAAGGCAAAAAAGAACGGCGTTCACACAACGCTGGATACCAGTGGAAATCCGTTCACAAGAGAGGAGCCGTATTTCAGCAAATTTAATGAGCTGATGAAATACACCGACCTGCTGCTGCTCGATATCAAGTTGATTGACGACAAGGCGCACAGAGAGCTGACCGGCTGCACCAACGAGAACATCCTCGACCTGGCGCGCTACCTTGACGAGATCGGCAAACCAGTCTGGATCCGCCACGTCCTCGTCCCGGAACGCAGCGACTACGATGAATACCTGATTCGCCTCGATGAGTTTTTACACAGCCTGCACAACGTACAGCGCGTAGAGGTTCTCCCATACCACACCCTCGGCGTATTCAAATGGGAAACCTTAGGAATCCCATACAAACTCGAAGGCATCAACCCGCCGACCAAGGAGCGCGTGGAAAACGCCAATAAACTGCTGCATACGGCGGAATATACGGGATATCTGAAATAAAAAGCAGAACAACAAGAAAAAAATGTGAAAAAGTAACAATTTTTATAAAAACTTTATAGTATTTCTGTTCAAAAACCAGAAGAAAAGGAGTATAATTTCTGTTATGGACGAGAGCATGGTTACAATGTGGCGGACATGACAGGGACGACAGCAAAAACACTACGAACCTTTTTGATTCGCCGCGGCAGTTGCTGCATCCACCAAAAATAAGAGCAAAAAGAAAGAAGGATTTACAATGTTTGGTTTAAAAGAGGCATCGGAAGACAAGCTGAAAAAAATGGTGGAAAAAGGAAAATGGGACAAATTAAGAAAACAGTATCTGGATTCAGACAAGACAACGCAGGTAGCGCTTGCAAAAGCCTGTGCAGCTTCGAGAAATGATGGTTCTGTTAATATTCTGACTTCTCTTCTGGAAGTAGACGATGTAGACGTAAAAATCGCGGCCGTTACGAGCCTTGGTGAGGTTGGAGACGATCACGTAACAGCACTGATCCGTCAGCTGGCCGTCAAGACACCGGCAGATCAGACGGAGCTGAAAGCAGCGATCACAAAAGCGCTGGAGAAGATTGTCGAAAGAGCATAAGAGCAGGATCAGTGAAAAAAAGGAAAGGCGAAGAAGTTTCTGTAAAAAGAAGCTCCTTCGTTTTTTTGTTGCAAGGCATATCAGAATCTGCTCCAGCGGATTGTTTTTGCCCGAACAGAAATCTTACAAAATCGTAATAATAATGCAGTTGTATTTATCCCGCAAAAAATGCTATAGTGAAAATAACACAGACACAAAAGCAGAACGCGGAGCGAAAAGCATCCGCAGAAAAAAGGGAGGAAACAAGATGGAATTTGTATTCGAACATGCAACCATGATTGCCGTGATCGCCGTTGTGGTGATCATTCTTGCCATTCTGGCGAGCGGTTATGTGAAGGCGCCGCCGGATACCGCATTTATTATTTCCGGTTTCAAAAAAGGCCAGCGGATCCTGATCGGTAAAGCCGGCATCAAGCTCCCATTCTTTGAGCGGCTGGACAAGCTGAGTCTGAAGCTGGTAGCGATCGATGTGAAGACGAGCGACGCCGTTCCGACCGCTGACTACATCAATATTCAGGTGGATGCAGCCGTCAACATCAAAGTCGGGGACGAACCGCAGAAGCTCCAGAAAGCATCCCAGAACTTCCTGAACCGCGACAGCGAATATATTGCCAAGGTTGCAAGAGAAGTCCTTGAAGGAAACATGCGTGAGATCGTTGGAAAGATGCGTCTGGAAGAGATGGTTTCCGACCGTCAGAAGTTTGCGGAGCTGGTCAAAGAAAATGCAGAACCGGACCTGGCTGCGATGGGACTTGACATCATCAGCTTCAACGTACAGAATTTCGTCGATTCCAATCAGGTCATTGAAAACCTCGGTATCGACAATATCGTAAAAATCAAGAAATCCGCGGCGATCGCCCGTGCCAATTCCGAGAAAGAAATCAAAATTGCCCAGGCGCGTGCAAATAAAGAGGCGAACGATGAGCGCGTTCTTGCCGAGACTGAGATCGCAAAGAAAAACAATGATCTGGCAATCAAGTCGGCAGAGCTGAAAAAAGAGTCCGATATCAAAAAGGCAGAGGCAGATGCAGCGTACAAGATTCAGGAAGAGCAGCAGAGAAAAGAGCTGGAAATCACTTCCGCGAATGCGAACATCGCCCGTCAGGAGCGCGAGGTTGAGCTCCGTGCCAGAGAAGTAGAAGTAACCGAGAAATCCCTCGAGGCAGAAGTCAAGAAGAAAGCCGAGGCCGAGCGTTACGCAAAACAGCAGCAGGCAGAGGCAGATTTGTACCGCCGTCAGAAAGACGCAGAGGCAGACCAGTTCGAAAAAATCCGTGAGGCGGAGGCAAAGAAAGCCCAGGCAGAAGCCCAGCGCTATGCGATGGAGCAGGAAGCACTCGGTATCAAGGCAAAAGGTGAGGCGGAAGCCGCATCCATCCGTGCCCAGGCACTTGCAGAGGCCGAAGGTATGGAGAAGAAAGCTGAGGCTTACCAGCGCTACAACAAAGCCGCAATGGCAGAGATGATGATCAAGGTTCTGCCGGAGATCGCCGGAAAGATCGCAGAGCCGCTCAGCCAGATCGACAAGATTACGATCATCGGCGGCGGAAGCGAAGACAACGGCATCGGCTCCGTAGCGGGCAATGTGCCGGTGGTGATGGCAAAGCTGTTTGAGTCGATGAAAGAGGCGACCGGTGTCGATCTCTCCGAAATCATGAGAGCCGATACATACGATGCAAAAGTAAACCGCAACATTCAGATCTCCAGCCCGGAAGAGCTCAAAGAGTATCTGAAAGCAGAAGCCGGAAAGGCAGCAGCGGATGCAGAAAGCCCGGAAAAAGCGGAAGCATCCGAACCGGTGCAGAAAGACGGCAGCGAGCAGTAAATCCAGAACGGATCATAAAAACAGAAAAAGAGGCAGGGATCCAGAAAAATTTCTTGAGGATCCTGCCTCTTTTGACGTATAGATCGGAAAAAGTTATTCGGCGCCTTTTTCCAGCATGCTCATGAACTCTTTTGCCGCCTGCGGGATCGGCAGATGGGAGCTGTGGGCAACGACAAGCTGGCGCGGCGGAAGCTCCTCCACGAGGTCGAGCTGGAAGGCCGCCGTCTCTTTTACAAGGCAGTAGTCCGGCACAAACGCGATGCCAAGGCCGATACTCGCCAGGTCGATCAGAAGATCGTTGCTGCCAAGCTCAATTTCCGGCACGAGGTCGAGCTGGAACCGCTGAAACTGGCTGTGCAGGAACTCACTCGTCGTACTCTTGCGGTCGAGCATCAGAATCGGGTACTGCAGCAGCTCTTTTAAGTGAACCGGCCTGTTTTCCAGTTCCGGGTAATATTCGCCGTTTGCGATGAAGATATCGTGGAACGAATGAATCGGAATCGTTTGAAGACGGCTGGAAAGATGCGAGTTTGGATAATTGGTCACGATGAAATCCACCTGGCCGGATTCCAGCAGATCGACGCACTGGGTCGAAGTCTGGTTTGTCACCTTGATGTGGACATTCGGAAAGGAGCGGTGGAAACGGTTCAGGTACGGAACAAGGAAATAGCGGCAGATTGTGTCGCTCGCGCCGATGCGGAGCTGGCCGCCGCCAAGCGTTCCCGCTTCCATAATCTGTGCTTCACCGCGCGCAATCAGGTTGATCGCAGGCTCTACGTGGCGCAGCAGCGTTTCTCCCTCCGGCGTTAACTGCACGCGCTTTGTACTGCGGATAAAGAGCGTGATTCCAAGCTTTTTCTCCAGTACCTTGATCGACTGGCTGACCGCCGACTGCGAGATAAAAAGCAGCTTGGAGGCCTCGGAAAAACTGAGTGTGGTGGCAACGTAATAGAAAACCTTATATAACTCGTAATTAATATCCAAAATAAGCACCTCTTATAAAATATGATACCTTCACTCTAGCACACTTCCCCGAAAGAATGCAAGAAAAAATCTGCCGGAGCCGTGAACTTTTTCTCCTCTTTTTCGAGTAAGAGAAAATTCACGGTTCCGGCAGATAAGAAAGGGGAATCAGCCAAGCACTTTGGCAATGGCGCTGTCCAGCGTGCGGATCTGGCGCGTTGCAGAGTATCCGTCGAGTTTCGGCATCTGAATATCCATCAGCACCAGATCGAACTGATCCGGCGCTGCGGTGCGGAGCGTCTCAACGGCAACATCGCCGTCGTCTGCAAGGCTGACGGAAAATCCGGCGTTCGAAAGGAGCTCCATCGCGATTTCCTGTACCATATGGCTGACGTTGATCGCCATGCCAAGTCCCGTACCCTGAATGCCGCTGACCGTAGAAGTCTCCTCGCGTGTAAGCGATTCAAAGAGGTGCTCCTGGAATTCCCGGCTCATGCCGATGCCGTTGTCGCGGACGTGGAATTCGTAGAGCGCATACCCTTTTTTATAGTACGGTTTCTGAATAATACGGACAATGATGCTGTCTCTTATACACATCTGACGCTGCCGACGATAAGGCTCGT
>ENA-UALL01000680-UALL01000680.1-human-gut-metagenome-genome-assembly--contig:-NODE-680-length-14884-cov-6.596264_pt1 | contig 14884 bp, 17 predicted proteins | sample MGYA00243699_ERZ654466 | MGnify/ENA primary metagenome ERZ654466 (study PRJEB26926, sample SAMN06164635) | human gut metagenome | biome: ENVO:00009003; feature: ENVO:2100002; material: ENVO:00002003...
GTGGGCTCGGAGATGTGTATAAGAGACAGGGCTTGTACTTCTCCGATAATTCGATGGTGTTGTCTCTGAAAATCAGTCCTCCGACGGATTTCGCCCGGAGCAGCTGCTCGTTGAAGGTCCGGAACAGATTGCCTTCGATGGTGATGTTGCGTTCGTAGGGATGGCCCGGAACCTCTTTTTTCTGGTGCGGGTTGATGAAGATCGTCGGGAAATCGGCGCCGCCGTATGTGCCGTCGAGAAACCTGTTGTTGCGGATCGTCACGTCGCGCACGGCTCCCGATTCGTACCAGTGGTCCATGTCCCCCTCGAACAGAATGGCGGACATCATGGACGAGAAGGTGTTGCCCTCGACGACGACTTTCCGGGGCGTGCTGACCAGAATGCTTCTCGCCCGGTTGTTGCGCACGACGTTGTTCCGGAAGATCAGTTCCGGGTACCACGACATGTTTTCCAGCCCGTCGCCGACCGTGAGTCGGCCTTCGACGGGAGCGGTGAACGTCAGCCGGATGTAATGGGCGTTGATGCGTTCCGATTTTTTCACCCGCAGGGTGTGTTTCGCAAGCAGGGTCTCCGCGTCCACGACGTCGATTTCGTCGCCCTTTCCGGCAAACTCATACCCGGCCTGCTGGGGGTGGTTGATGCGGGCGATGACCTGATCGGGCGCCGTGATGCCGGTCACGCGGACGTAGGAGCCGTGTACGTTGGTCGCATCGTCGAGCATGTTCTCGAAAACGCACTCTTCGATCAGGACGGTTCCCCGGCAGTTGCAGAAGTGGGTGGCGTCCGCCGTGGTCGTTATCATCCGGGGGCTTCCCTTCCGCAGGACCACCTGCAGCCTGCGGACGGTTACGTTGTCGGCCTTTTCGGCGATCAGCCCCATGCCGCCGCAGTGGTGGATGGTGACATCCTCGACCAGAACGCCGGACGACGCAGTCGCGTGGATGGCGGGCGAATGCCGGTTCTGGGTACAAGAATAAAGGATAAATAGTTGATAATAAACTATTTATCCTTTTCTTCTTTTTAAGAATGTTCCCATTTTGTTCCCGTATAGGATTCTATTTAAAGCGAAATTTAATTGGATTCAAATTCTGTCTTACGAAAATTAATATATTATGAATAAGCAAACGATAATAAACCGTTTAGAAGCGTTAGACTTAAGCCAATACCCTTATTTTGAAATAAAAGAATTGATACGTGATTTGGGTAAAGTTGGATTTATTATTTTTACGCTACATCCCGGCAAAACAATCACAAGGGCACGTTGTGATGGAAACCTAAAAACAGTTTCGGATTTGTCATATAAACCCCAACAATATAATAAACAGTGCCAAAGAGCTAGTACACCTATGCAAACCATGTTTTATGGATGTATTGTTCCAGAAGAACAAAACATTATAGATACCCGGTTTATTTCTGCATGTGAAAGTTCTTCCTTGATAAGAGGAGGTGTAGGATCAAGCGGACAACAAACTATCACATTCGGAAAATGGGAAGTTATCGAGAATATACACCTTTTAGTTGTTATACATAAAGATTCTTTTTGCAACGCTGACAATTCTTTACTTGAAGAACTTAAATCAGCATATGATGTTTTTCTAATGAAACACCCTGATTTTGCTAATGATATAGACATTTCAGCTAAATATTTTGCCAAAGAATTTTCTAAGAAGAATGAAGAAGGAGCTGATTATAATTATCTTATATCAGCGATATTTACGGAAGTGGTTACAACTGATCATGCTCTTGACGGCGTTATGTATCCCTCTGTTCAGGCAGGTGGACAATTAGGATTTAATGTTGCAATAACTCCCAATGCCGTAGACAAAAAAATGAAATTGCTTGTAGCTTATGAAACACAAATTAAAAAGACAGGAAAGGAGGTACATATTGGTGGCAAAAGTAAAAAAGGGACAATCTTGCAAAATTCCAGCATTTCATATAAAGATATAATTGAATAGGAATATTGTTTTTAACTTATATCGTTAAAATCCAAATCCTTTTACGCTTTTATTGTGCGCATTTTGTATCTTTGTAAGCGGATTGAGGAAACTCTCTCCAAAACATATTAGAAATTAAGAAGCGTTATGCTTATCTTGTGAATTGGAAACGTAGGAAATTTCACAATTACACACAAGGGTGGCATAGTGGTTCTCACGCTATAGCGTGGGCTGCTATTACTACATTCGTGTGTACAGGTTTCCTACGACCTCCAATTCAGAACGTGGCATTTGCAGTTCCACGCTTCTGCATAAATAACGGTTCAATTGGAACTAAAAGAGCCATTGGCATAAAAGGAAATGAAGCAAAAATTTATAATTCATATTATATCTATAGCCGCTATGATAGCACTAATGACATCTTGTGCTTCAGGAAAGATTGTTCTATCTAATGATGCAAACATTAGTAAGTACAAGTATGTCATTTTCGGAAAAGAAACATCTGGAGATAGAGAATTGGATGACGTAGTTATGTCTGTTCAAAATCAGATAGCAGAAACCAATCTAACAGTTTTATCGCCCTCTAATACTTTGAAAATTTTTGAGTGTTCGGATAGTATTCTCTCACCAAATATTCACGTCACATCTGAAAAGTGGGATGGAGGACATACATATATAACAGTAACTTTTTACGATTATAACACTAATCAAAGTGTAGCCGTTATAAAAAGTAGTGGTATAGGGATGACGGTAAGTCATGACCAAAGTATAGCCTTAAGTGCAATAAGAAAAAAGATTAGTAAACTTTTCAAATAGCAAAAAGCATTTCACACCAACGTAAGAGTATGTACCCACACGATAATATTTTCAATATATATTACAACATTGGCAAACGAACTCCATTCTTGGTAAAAAGATGTGAGTTGGGATTAGCTCGTTCTTCAAGCGAAGAAAGACGTATTGACCCTAATCGAGATAGAACTTTTTTAGTTGAAACGGTAAAGCCACGTGGTAAATACGGCAAGGCTTATGGGAAGTGCTTTGTGAATGGTAAGCCAGATGATAGTTATAGACAGGAGTGCTATCCAGATATCAAAGATGAGGAAATTCCTTGTGCTGGATGTGGAGAATGGGTTTTGATTGATGTTCCCGGTGTATCGCTTGATGAAATATTTCCTATCCACAAAGCGGAAGAAGTACTACAGTTTGGAAAATATAAAGGAAAATCCTTGGGGGATATTTATACAACGGATTACCAATATCTCTATTGGTTAGAAACGACAGATAGGTTCTTTAAAATTGACTTTGAAGAACTTGAACAATTGTATCCAAATATAGGAAAGCCCTCGGATATATCCATTTCCGAAAGAATTATTGGCTTTGGAAAATATAAAGGGAAAAAGTTTAGTGAAATCAAAGATGATATTTCTTACCTTGAATGGCTTGCTTCAATAGGGAAAATTTCCAATGATGATTTCAATTCATTAACAGCGATATAATCAACAAAAACAATTTATATGAGAAAACTTTTAATCACATTAACTATGCTCTTTGCTGTAATCAATATTATGGCGCAAGAGCATCTCTCTTTCAAGGGTATTCCTATTGAGGGAAGTATGACGGCTTTCTGCCAAAAGCTAAAAGCAAAAGGCTTTACACAAATGGGACGTGACAACAATGTGACGATGTTCACAGGTGATTTTACAGGCAGACAGGCAACAGTCGGTGTCGGTGCGACTGATGACGGGAAAAGCGTTCACTCTGTCGTCGTTATATTCGATGAAAGCAGCGAATGGAATACTCTTGTGAACACTTATGACTATTATAAAGGCTTATATATTCGTAAGTATGGTGAGCCCTCTGCTTGCCGAGAACATAATCCGAGCCGCCAGGACAGCAATATTTCTCTCATGTACGAATTAGGACAAGGTACAGTTACTTATGCAAGTGCTTGGAATGTCACTGGTGGAACTATTGAATTATCAATCGAGAAAGCTGGTTATTCTGACGGTGTTGTTATTATTCGATACCGTGATGCTCAAAATGTAGAGAATAAAATCCAAAAGGATTTGGAGGATATATAATAATTGACTGATAAATGAATAATAATCATTGAATATGAAAAAATGGCTTGTTTACTTGCTCGGTATAATAACAGGTGTTATACTGACATTTGCATTCGCTTTTTATGTTAATCTGTCTAACAATTCTGGTATCGTTGGACTTGAAATGTTTGAAGAACCCGGAGATTACATGGAGTATTCACAATTTGAGGTTTTTCAAGTGGTTGAATCTGGATGTGCTTTGGCTCATGCCGATGACTCTTTTGGTGCAATTGTATTCATTATTCCAAATGAAAATCAACAATTTTACGATGAACAAAAGATTGTTCTTAAAAAAGACCAATGTGCACAACGTGTCGGAACGTATAAGTATAGTACCAAAATGGAAATAGAAAAAACTGTCCCAGCGATTAGGATAGTTGATGGCGTTGAATTACCGAAATCAAATAATTCTGCTTCTAATAACAAGAATGCGGGAAAGACCTTGTTTGATAAGCCTGGTGATTGTGTAAGTCGAAAGAATTTTGAAGTACAGGAGGTTTTGGAGTCAGGAGATGCTATTGCGCTGGAAATAAGAGAAACCATTTCGGGACATGTATTAACTTCCGACTTAGAAGTCTTAATATTAGCTCAAGAGGGCAGTAATTTTTACAATAAACAAATAGTTAAAGCTCCACAAGGCAAATGTGCAAGACAAATCGGTAACTACAAGTATCAAGAATATGGTAACACAAAAGTAATTCCTATAATTGCTTTTAAATAAACAATAACTGTTCTATGCCATTCGCACCATTCATATTTCTTATTTGCTTGGTGGCAGGTATTGCTTACCTTATCTATGTCAAGCGGAAAGAGCGTGAACTCATTGAGCAGGTTACGCCCATTACTCGTGGCGAATGGTCGGAGCGCAGAGTGGTATTGAAACTTCTGAAAGCGGGTATCAACCCCAAAGCCATATTTCACGACTTATACATTCAGAAGCCGAACGGCACTTATACACAAGTCGATGTAGCCGTTGCAACCAAGGTGGGCTTAATCGTTTTTGAGGTAAAGGATTACAGCGGTTGGATTTTCGGCAATGAACACCAAAAGTATTGGACGCAGTTACTGGCATACGGCAAAGAAAAGCACCGCTTTTACAACCCCGTAATGCAAAATGCCGGACACATTCAAGCTATCAGACAATGTTTGTCGCAAAATCCGGGCATACCGATTTATTCCGTTATCGTATTCTTCGGAAGCAGCGAGTTTAAGGATATTACTTGTAATGCAGAAAACACCTTTATAATATATCCTCGCTCTATCCGACAGGTCGTATCGGATATTATGATGCAGCCCAACGCCAATTTCGGGAATAAGTACGAGATTATGAACTTATTCACCAAAGGAGTACAAAACGGAAATGACTCGATGATTGTTTCTTCACAAATCAATTCTGCTGCATATTATGGTCGCAAAACGCCACAGTCCACTTATACCATATCTTTCAACTCATTATTCCGTTTTCGTGGTTTTTCACACAGAAGAAAATTTTGGTAACCCACTATTAGCGTATTAAATAAAAGGAACATATAGCGAGGATTGTCAAGTAGGTATCTGACATTAGTGTTCGTCACATTTTTATTCCGTTCTCTTGCATACGTTCAATCTTCCAATCATACGCCCCCTCTGCAACATCGCCCACCTCTTTGAGTGTGTGGCGATGTTTTATTTCATCAAAAGGCTGTCTGTGTTCCGTATAGCCACACAACCAGTCACCAATAGCCTTTTGCATTTCTGTCGTTTCCCCATATTCCTGCATCACGCTCTTGATGTCAGCGGCTTCGGATGGAGAAAAGATTGACTTGTACTGCTCTGTCCCGAAATGGATAATCGCATCAACGGCTCGCTTGAACACCTCGCTTGCTTGGTAGAGAATATCGGCAATGACATTCAGAATTTTCTGGCTGGCTTCCAATGCCCCCTGCAACAAGCGGATAGTATTGTCTTTCTTCTTCGTGGCTGTGAGAATTGCTTGGCTGATGCGCTGCTGTATGTCTGCTTCCTGTTCTTGAAGCTGTCTGACAGCCTCGTTCCTTTCTATGATTGATGAGCGGCTTTGCGCCAATGCCTTGTCTCGCTCGGCCTCGGCACTTTGCTTTGCTTCGACCAGTGTCTTTGTCAGTTCTTCCACCTTGTTTTTTACGGCATTTGGAAAGGCTTTCTTGATGCGCTCGATTTTGGTTTTCAGTTGGGTGTTTTCCTTTTCAACCGCTGCGGATTTACCGACACCGACAATACTGCCGACACTATCCAGTATGCTGTCCATTTTAGCCTTGCGCTCGTCTTTGAGCTGCCTTTCCTTATCGGCAATCTCATTATCAAGTGAAAGGCTGTATTGTTTTTTCGCCTTGTTCTTGCCCTCAATAGATTGTCGCTCGGCTTCGGCTTTCTCCTTGGCGGCAAGGGCGGCATCCTTTTCGGCTTTGACCTTTTCGGCTTCCTGTTTCTGTTTGGTGATGATGAAGTCGTTTCGTTCCAAATGCTCCTTGCCTGTCAGCTTCTTTGAGATGCCCCTCTGCATCTCCAGACACTCAGCCAAAACGGTCTGCATTTCGCACATGGCTTTCTCGTCCAGCTTGCAGGATTTGCCTGTTTCGTGATCCATCCAGTCCCAAACGATATGTGCGTGAAGATTGGGCTTCCAAGTGGCAATGTCTTCGGGATTGCTGTAATGTCCCTCGTCACGGTGGATGAACACTTGCAGGGGTGTGATACCCCAGCGTTCCTTGCACACCTCGCAAAAATGCTTTAACTGTTCCATTGTGGTATCTTCCTTGATTACCACCACGCCCTCTTTGAGCGGAGTGCTGCCACGGACAATGGTCACCTTCCCGGTCTTTTTGTTCACCCGTTCACGGTCTTTGGTCTGCATCGCCCGACCTGTCTTTTCCTTGACCATTACGGCTATCTGATTGTAGCGTTCAGTGAGCGATGTATTTCTAAAGTCAGGTGCTACCCATGCTTCGTTTTTCGGCATGAGGTCAGTGCGTATATAGAACTTTTCTTTGTTGATACGGGTAAGGTATTCTGCTGTCCGTCTGTTATGGGGTTCGCTACTGCCGATGTTGCAGGGCTTGATGTTGATGGATGTCTTCTGTACCATAAGTTTACTTTATTCGGGTTTCACAATGGGTTATTAGGGCAGAGCCTTAATCGGAGGGTGCAGGGAGAGGGTCACTTCCTGCTCCGGGTTCTTAGGGGTGGAAGCCACTGAGCGGAGTTTCCAAAGAGAGGGTCACTCTTTGGTCGGGTTGCATAGGGCTGACAGTCCTTGCCGGGTTCTTAGGGCAGCGTCCTAAGTGGGACGGGGCAACGCCCAGCCCCTCGGGAGAGCCCACAACTACGGAAGCGAAGCGTGTAGTTATAGTGGGCTATATCAGGGCAAGCCCTGTCTGTCACACCACGACAACTCAGCTACCTGCACATACTGTATTTCTTTTCTGGCATATAATACTCCTTGTCTGCTGCTATGTGGTTCAACACATCTTGCAGTCGGTCGAGTTGTTCATGGTCAAGCACACGGATGGCATTGATGGTTATCTTCTGTGTGGCAATCTTCCGGTGTGCTATGGCGGTTTCGTTCATCGTTCCGTCACCGTTCGCATGAACAGAACGGAGATAGTCATTGACCGCTTCCGTCTGTTCCTTGCTGGGATATGGTGCTGCCCATTTGTCTTGAATATAATCCACCATTTTGCTGACTGCATTTGCCAAAATCAGGTCTTGTTGTTTGATAGATTGTATCAGCTCTATTTTTTTCATACAAATATCATTTAAGTTGGGTTTTACGATTATTTATTCCATAGTTGATTTTGTTGACTTTGTTGAAGATGATTCAAAAAAGAGGGAAAAGAAAATTAAAGATGCAGTACACAATCTTTTTTCTTTTTTGGAAGGCAAAACTCTTTGTTGAAGTTTGTTGAGGGTGTTGTTGAATAGTAACCCTCTTATTTATACTTCTTCCCTTATGTTTCATCATATTCAACAACCTCAACGATAATCTTTCAATTTTTCACGGGTAACGGTATAAAAGCGTCCCACCTTTTTGGACGATGCAGAATACTTCTGTCCCGGCAGCACGGATATTTGATAGGTGGAGTAGGACAGCGCATTGGATGCTGGCTCCAGTTTCCAGTACTGTTGCAGAACATTCCTCACCTGATGACGCTCCATCTTTACCATAGAGTAATTGAACAACGCTAACAAGTCGTTGATACAGAAATCTACCACATCCACCTGCATTGTGTCCATGATGTCAAGCAACAGTTCTGTCATATCAAGTTCAATGCGACTGCGGTTGCAACGGATGATTTTCTCCAATACTTCCGTGCGGATGAGTGAAGGAGAAAACCACATACGGCTTTCTTCTTTGGTGGTTAGATTTCGATGTTGTAGATGGTACAGAAATGCAGGTATCTCATCTTGCAGTTTCTGAAGAAAAGAGGTGTCGTCTTTTCCCAACCTACTAATCTTTCTTACCCAATAGCGTGTCTCCTCTGGCTCAATGTAAACAGGGAAATTCTCATTGTTGGAACACAATACGAATTTGGCAAAGAACTGCACTTCATAGCGGTCTTTGCCCTTTGCCTCCATCTTGTATGAGTGTGCCGTACTGAGGTTTTTCAATCGTTCGCTATCTTCCCTACGGTTGAGTAGCACCTCGTCCACCACTATCATCAGTTTACCTGCCCAGTCGGCATTAAACTGGCTCCGAAAGTCCTCATTGGTGTTGAAGGTCACGTTCTCTTGAAACAACGCTTTCAGAAAATTCAGGAACGTACTCTTACCCGTGTTCCGTTCCTCCGACACTAATAGAAGTATCGGTAACTTCTGCGTTGGTTTTAGGTATAACAGTTGAAGATAATCCATTCCCAATTTATATTGCTCACCAAAGATGTGTTCAATCAAGGATTGTATATGATTAAACTCACCTTCTTTTGGAATGTGGGTTATTGGCTCATAGAGATTATAAAAGTTATTCACGTTTAATTGGTAATCTGTATGACTTGGCATAGTGCAGAATCCGTCATATTTCGGAATGAGTGCCGCTTCATCCTTGCCGTGGTCTAATCGGAATACGCTCATTTTCCATTCAACCCGCATTTTGCGGAATGATCCATTCATCATTGGCTGATTGATAATACGAAACAAGGTTGTACCGATACGGACATACTCTTCCTCGATATTCTCAATTTTTCCACTTGTAGGAGTAACAAGTGCATTATCAATCTTTTCCATAACCAGATATTTTGTTGGTTTCCCCCAAGATGCGCTTCACGTCTGAGAAGCGGTATCTTACTTTGTTTCCCACCTTGATTGCTTTCAGGTAGTTGCGCTTGTTCCAAAGCCATAAGGTGGTGTCGCAAACGCCACACATTTCCTTGACTTCCTCACGTGTCAGCAGTTTATCTTCATTGGTGGCTTTGAGTGCAACAGCCACTTCATTCACTGCGCGACTAATAAGTTCATCAGAGAAGTGGCGTAAATCTTCACTCGTAATCTCCAATTTGATATTAGCTGTGCTATTGGAGATGATTTGCATTAAATCTGTCATAGCATATATGTGCTGCCATAGTCCGACACAATCACTTTGGCAGCATTATAAATGATTGCGCCACCGCTCCGACATTGGAACGATGGCGCAAAAGTATAAATGTAATTCGCTATAATTCAACAATCTACATTTCGCTATTTTCGCTGAAATCATAAACGAAAGAAACGAAATGTAAGGTAATCAATTTGGTTCGTCTGAAAATGGTCTTATCTCAATGTCAATACTGGATTTTGAACAAGTTGGTCTATAACTGGATGGTAAATGGCTCCATCAGTAACCGCTGTAATTGTCGTAACTTTATTGCCTCCGTCTTTCGATGAAGCGCCACAATGGTAAATCTGTTCATCAGCCGTTTGGTAATCAATGACAATATACCTGTCGTGGAATATTCCTCCAGACGTTTGCAGCGAAATGGTAACATTGGGATATTCACGGCAGAAATCGTTAAACTCGGCTTGGTGCAACCTATTACCGATATTGTCGGAGAATACTACAACATTCACATTAGCCGGAACATCTTTAAGGAGAACCAATGTCTTCAATCCGATGTAATTATCAACTACAAATATCGTTTTCTTGGCGGTTGCATAAATCTGTTGGTAAGCCAAATCCGATTCAACAGGTTGCCCATTGAGTATCAACCAACCTCTCCTTACTGAAGGATTGCCAAAATCAAGCATGACATTTGCCAGTTCCGACTTCGTAACGACATTACCCAAAGCACCTATTATATCGGCAACTTTGTCATCAACGGCTGATAGGGATTTGCGCAAATCAAGCAGGTCTTGTGTGTTTTGGGTTGTCTGCAAGGACAGTTGCAGATACTCCCTTTGCCCCAATAATGGTTGATTATCTACGATATAGTCTTTCATCTGTTTGAAGATGCGAATCAAAGCCTTACTTTGCTTGGTTGCCAAATCTCCTTTTAGAACAGTCATAAGCATATATATACCTTGTTCCGTGAAAGCATAAGGGTTGTATCTACGACCGCCCCAACTTGAGGTGGAATTTTTGCACCTCAAGATTTCACACTCTTCATCGGACAACTGAAACATGAAGTCTTGCTCAAACTTTTCAATGTTGTTCTTTACTTGACGGTTAAAATCTTTGGTGCTATAGCCATAGATTTTGGCTAAGTCCATATCCAGCATTACACGAACACCTTTAATGCTGTATATATAACCTTTCAGATATTCAGCATTGATTTCTTGGGCGATGATATCTTTATCCATATCATTAAATTAAATAGGTTCATACTTTTAGTTATTTACTTCTGTGAGGTAAGTCTTCCACTCATTGATAAGCGACCGTTCAATACCATTGTCTTTTATTCTCCCTCTGTTTGTACTGTCATTCAACTTCTTTATAGAAATTTGAAGGTTTCGCACAGTCTTCAAATCGCAATTCGGTAGTTCATTGGCAAGTAGCTTATGGAATGTTGTCACATCGCAGCCTGTCAGAAGTTCTTCCTCTTGAAGGGCAAAATACAATCGTGCCAAATCGGTGCCTGTGTGCTGCGTTGAAACTCTCAATTTTATCTTCTCCAAAATCTGTTCTTGATTTCCGTGAAGATAATCTTTCAATGTGCGTGATGGCTGCTCACTTGTTGACGATTTTTCTTCGACAGGTTTATCATCAAAAGACAATCTATCAATGGTTGTTTCTACGACACAATCATCCTCCATAGCCTTTTTCTCCTGATGGAAATTCTGCCAATCCTCTTTTGTTCGCATTTTGTTACGAATACTACTGTTGATAACTACTTTAATCATTATAGCAGCTATCTTTTTCTCAAAAAAATTGTTCGCGGGATTATGTGTTTCTGCTTCTAATTGGGTGACCATAGTTTCATAGCACTTGCCGTAATAAAGCCATGCCAACATTGCAGGAGCTATTGAATCGTTTTGCAAATTGTGAAACTCCCCAACCAATAATCTTGCAGCATCGGCATCTGCCGAATAACTTTGCAGACGGTGTTCGTCAGCAAGGTCTCCATGACACTCGTTTTGATATTTACGCATCATTTGAGGGGTGAGTTTCCATCCTAATTTGAAAACCTTTTGCAAACCAGTTGCTGATTTGTTGTTCACTTCAGCAACGAATCTGTCATATTCTTCCGGATGGCTGTTGAGCCATTCTTTAACATCTTGTTTGAATTGTTCGAAATCTTGTTTTGCCATAGCCTTTCCCTTATTAGTCCAACAGGTGAACAAGTTCTTGTTTCATTTCCTCGTCAATCTCCCTATATCGGCGAAACGCCTTGCTGCCTTCCTTGTGTCCCGATACCGATGAAACAAGATCTGGGTCTTTCACCTTCTTATACATATTGCCAATGAATGTCTTTCGGGCAGTATGTGTGGTTGCGACTTCATACAAATACTTCTGCTCAGGATTGCGAGTAAGTGGGTTAAGCACTGTGACAATTCTGTCAAGACCAGCCAACTGGAACGCTTCTTTGATGGCTTGATTATATTTTTGCTCTGATATAAAGGGAAGCAGGGTTGCGCCTGCGTAATCTTTGTAACGTTCAAGTATGGTTCTCGCAACACTATTCAGTGGCACTCTTATTGTTCGGGGATTATGGCTGCGTGTCTTTTCTTGTATATATTCCAATGCTCCGTTCACGATGTTTTTCTTTGTGAGCTTATAAAAATCGCCCACACGACAACCTACAACAGATTGGAACACAAAGATATCACGTTGAATGGCAAGTTGTGGACGAGCAGACAAATCAGCTTCAAACAATTTGTCACGTTCTTGAAGGGTAATATAAATCGGAGTTCCATAAAGACATTCTTCCAAAGGGAACTTGTCAAACGGTCGATTGGTGGTCTTGCCTTGATTATAGCACCAGATAAAAAAGGTACGTATGCGTGAGAAACTGTCTATAAGAGTATTCTTCCCTCTCGGTTGAGGAGTCCGTTTCTCGGGAATGGTCTCGTATATATCGGGATATTCTTCTGCATACATATATTCGTTCTCCATAAAATCCCACATATCGGCAAGCGTCTCTTTGGTGGTAGTATGAATATCAAGGGTAAAATGTTTCATTCCACGCCTTGTTTTTCTGACAAACAATTCATAGCGCATGAGAGCCCTTTTTACTACACGGAAGTTTTTCTTCCGTACCTCCGAAAGATTGTGTTTCTCCAAAAACTCATCGAAAAGTTCGGCAAAAGTAGGTGGATTCTCTATTGCCAGTTCTTCTTCTGTCTTGTACTTTTCGGGATGATGGAATTTGTCTATGACTTCTCCGAGCCATTCACTTCCTGCATCCTCTTTGTATTCTTTCTCAATCATTCGGGTCAATGCCTGCACTTTATGGTTCAAGTCCATCTTTTCGTTTTCTGCCACCAAAGCTACACGGTCTTTATAGCCCTGCCGGTCAGCACTCCAATGGTTCGGGCTGATAACAAGTTCGCTTGCTGCCTTGATGTCTTTCTTTCCATCACGCAAACGAAAATAGATAGTAGCCTTAGTATCTACATCGTTCTTTTTGGCAGTCTTCCGTATAAATGCAGTCACTTTCATAATCTTCAATTTAATTTCTGGATTGAACACTGCAAAGTTAGCAAATTGTTCCCAAATTGTTCCCAATTATCCCGAAATAATTTCAATCTCATTAAATTTAATTCGATTCAATGCTGTTTGTAAATCGTTTATATATAGGTGAATATACGGAATTTTGTTGTGAGTAGAATTTGTTCTCATCTATTGATATTTAATATTTCAAATGCGGGTCTGGGTACAAAGAAAAAGTCAAACGATTTTTATTATCGTTTGACTTTTTTCGTTTTTCAGGAGAATCTCCCAAAAACATCCCGTTTTCATTTTGCCGGAATGCAAAAACTACGTACTTTTGAACCGGAAACCCTCAAAAGGCATTCAAAACAACTCAAATATAATCATACCATTTATAAGAAAAGCATTTATCTTCCCGGCACTTATCGCTGCCGGACTGGCTGCGCAAAGCTGCCAACAAAAGAATCAGGAAAAAAACATGGAGGAAGAGGTCACGGCCGACACTACGGCGATTTCCGCCAAAGTAGCTTCCTGCAACGTCCGCATGGATGGCATCACTTTCACGGGTGCACTCAACGGGGCAGACACTTGCGTCACCGTGAAAGACGGACGTGCAATAGAATTCCGTTGTACGGAGAAACTCGACTTCTTTTGCGACCCCAACGGCGGACAGTTGAGCAACACCATCCTGCCTATCCTGCTCACGGAAGTGGACAACACCCAACCTTTCACGCTCACGGCCAAAGTGACGCCGGGATTCACCACGGAGGGGACGTACAACGCGGCCGATCTTTTCGTGTATGCCAACGACACGTTGTGGCAGAAGTTCGCTTTTGAACAGGACGAACGCGGAAACCACCGTATCGTCACGGTGCGTACCCAGGGGACTTCCGATGACAACAACCATGAACGGCTCACCGTACCTTCCGTCTATCTGAAGATTTCGTCGGACACGCGCACAATAGCCAGTTATTACTCCCTCGACCAAAAAGAATGGCAGATGGTGCGGCTCTATAAAAACTACTATCCCAGCAAGATATGGGTAGGCATCGCCAGCCAGTGCCCCCAGAAGGGCGAGTGTACAAGCCTCTTCGAGGAAGTCTCGCTGCAACAGACTGCCGTGAGCGACTTCCGTATGGGAGAATGACGGGAGAGCCGTTTTCATTCTGTCACCGTTCGCCGTGACCGACATGGCAAAAAGTCAGCCTAAACGGCTTCTTACGGAATCTTCCCAAAGCGGAAACGGACAGGATAGGAACGCATGGCTGCATAAATATTCACTTCAAACGGCATATATGCGGAAAAATATCGCATATATGCCGTTTTTTCTCATGAGAATAAAAAATCATTCGGCTGAAAGAAAAAAATCATTCTCAGCAGATTGAAAAAATGAAATGACGAAAAACGGGAAAAAACCTCTCCCAATCCGTTTTCCAAACACCACAAAACGTACTTTTTCCTCTATTTGAACCTCTCCGGCTTGTCTAAACGTACTGTCAAAAAGTAAGGCTAAACCCACCGACGCCGACAGGCCGTCCCGAACCATACGGACCATTCCGGGCATGCCGTTCTTTTATGACAGTCCAACGCCTTTTCAGCTATCTTCGTGCATGCCCGCCGAAGCCCGAGATTGCGATATTTCCTGTCACTCCCCGACCCTACGCCAAATACGCGAGCCACGCACAGGTCGGAATGACATTTTGACAAACGGCATTCACCCTCTTTCGGGCCTGTCTCTTATACACATCTGACGCTGCCGACGATAA
>ENA-UALL01000681-UALL01000681.1-human-gut-metagenome-genome-assembly--contig:-NODE-681-length-14857-cov-16.274152_pt1 | contig 14857 bp, 9 predicted proteins | sample MGYA00243699_ERZ654466 | MGnify/ENA primary metagenome ERZ654466 (study PRJEB26926, sample SAMN06164635) | human gut metagenome | biome: ENVO:00009003; feature: ENVO:2100002; material: ENVO:00002003...
TCCTGTGGACTGTTTTTAGGGAGAGCGTTGATGATATTTATAATTTTTGCAAGCCGCATCAAACGAGGCAGAAAGTTTACTTATTTTTTAACTAAGTCACTCGCACCATAAAAAACAGATTAACTTTCTTATTAGTCTGTTTTTTTTGTTTTACAAGCAAATTGATAACGGGACTTGAAGGCGACCGTTAAGAAAACAGTCCTGTGGACTGTTTTTAGGGAGAGCGTTGATGATATTTATAATTTTTGCAAGCCACATCAATCGAGGCAGAAAGTTTACTTATTTTTTAACAAAGTCACTCGCACCATAAAAACAGATTAACTTTCTTATTAGTCTGTTTTTTTGTTTTACAAGTATGGTAATTTTTAGACTTATTTTTAGACTTATTATTACTAAATCTTTTCTGTAATAAAGGAGAATAATATGGGACTGTTTGATAAATTTAAAAAGAAAAATAACGAAGAATACATTGATGATGTAACCTTTATCAGAGATATAAAGCATATTCAATCAGGGCCTTGGCATCAATATGATGTGCTTTTGGCAGCGCAGGGCTATGGATGGGATTATATGATTAGCTCGGCTGATTATATGGCAGCCGCTGACTTGGAAAATATATCACAAGTAACGAGCGGTTTTATTGACTCAGAAGATACCGATATTACAGAATTATACAAAAAGAGCAACGGTAAATTCAGCGAAACAGAAGAATTAAAAAACGAAGCGGCAAGTCTTTCTGTTGCCGGAATAAGCAAAACTTTAAAAGCACCAATGAAAATAGTATGGTTTAATCAAACACAGGTTTTACGATTCTTTACAATAGTTGATGATGAAACACTTATTAAGAAATACATTGAAACTGTTATTCGTCGTACTTTTGGAACAAACGATGCTATGAAATTGGCAAAACCTATTTTGAAACAGTAAATTTTATTATTTAGCATAATGCATTAGAAAAACATTTATAAAAGTTTGATCAACCTTTTCAAAGGTTGTGAGCGTGGGCAAAGCCCACAAATACTTTTTGCTACCGCAATTTAATACACTAAACCATAATAGGGCTGACGCTTTGTCTGCCCTATTATTTTTGCAAAACCGATAAACAGCACAACAGCCGGTGCAAAACGCATCGGCTGTTGTGTATGGAGAGATTAGAATGAATTATTTATATATAAACAGCAGCATTACCATCCAAACATCTGTGACCAAATAGAGTCGTCACCGGTTGAATTTTCGCTGTCTGATGTCGGAGTAGTGCTCTTTTGTGAGCCGTTAGTGATTTGAGAATTGCTTACCGCAGGTACATATTCTTCAAGTACAAATGAAATTGTCTTACTTGTTCCTCTGCGGCTTACAGTAAATGTAACTGTATCGCCTACTTCTGCTTTTTCAAGTGCAGTAGTAATGTCCGATGACGAAGAAACATCTGTATCGTTTACCTTTGTTACAAGGTCACCTCTTGTAACTCCTGCTTTTTCGGCATTTGAACCGGAATCAACAGAAAGAACATAGCAACCTGTCTGATTTACACCGTAATAGAAAGCTGTTTCGTCAGAAGTAATATCTGTAAAGTCAATACCAAGATCAACCTTACCTGTTACATAACCGTATTCTTTAAGGTCACTTAAAATATCAAGTACATTGTTAATCGGAATAGCAAAAGCAATACCCTCAACTTCGGTTGCACTCTGCTTTGCGTTTACGATACCGACAAGTTCACCGTTTGCATTAAAAAGTCCGCCGCCGGAGTTACCCGGGTTTACCTGTGCATTTGTCTGCAAAAGTGTCATTTGTGTATCTTCAATAGTAACCTTTCTTGCAAGTGCACTGATGATACCGTCTGTAACTGTACCGCCAAGTTCACCGAGTGGGTTGCCGATAGCAACTACATAGTCACCTACCGCAAGACTGTTGCTGTCACCGAAAGTTGCAGGTGAAAGTCCTGTTGCATTAACCTTTAACAAAGCAATATCATTATCTGAATCACTGCCTATGATTGTTGCATCGTACTCTGTGCCATCTCTAAGTCTTACCTTAACAGAATTTGCTCCGTTAATTACATGGTTATTTGTAAGAATATAACCGTCTTGAGAAATAATAACGCCTGAACCTGCACCCTGTTGAACATACTGTTGAGCAAATGAACCCGTTACAACGCTTTCTGTTGAAATTTCAACAACACTGTCGGCTGTCTTTTTAACAATTTCAGAGGTTGAATTTGCCGTAGATGTACTTGAAGCAGTTGTGGTTGTGCCGCTGTTGCTTGTTTTGGTAATATTTAAACTGCCGCTTGTACTGGTATTTACCTTATTTGCAAAATAACCGCCGCCAAAGCCAAGTCCGCAAGAGAACACCATTGTAACTGCAAGTGCTATTGCAATACCGCCTCTTGATATTGGTTTTCTCTGTTTTTTAGGCTTTTTAGCCTTAGGCGGTTTTGCGTTTGCCGAATGATTGGGAGCAGTACCGTACGGTTGAGAATTATATACATTCTGTGCAGTGTAACCGTTTGATTGGTAATTATCATAAGCGTTTGTATTTGGATTTTGATAATTATTGCTGTATCCCGAACTTGTATTCTGTGAAGAATATTGAGTAGGCTCGTTATATCTGTTAGGATTATGCGAAGCGTCTTTATTATTGCCGTTTACATATGAATAATGGTATTCTGTGCTGTCTGACTTGTTGTCGCTTTTATCGGAATTCCATTCATATGAAGCCTCTGCATTCTTCTGCGGAATGTCTGTGTTGCTTTCAGGTGTATTTTCAGCATTACCTGAATAAATATCATTGAATTCATTTGGATTTTTATTATCAAGCATTTTTTAGTCCTCCTTAAATGCTGTGTCTTTCGTATCTCTTACGATGTATATATAATAATTTTGCCAAGTGAAAACTATATGAACTCGTTTTGAAATAAATATGAAATAAATTGAAATAACAATGAAACCAAATTCACATTTTATTCTTAAAAATGCCGAACAGTCTTAGTCTGACCGTTCGGCATTGGTTTTTCTATATGCTGATATATGTATAGAAGGTATTATTATACTAAGCCTTATTTTCGCTGTTTTCGTCAACAGGCTTTTCAACATACTCGACTATACGCTTTCTGACGGTAACTCCGTCATATTTCTTTTTAAAGGAAACTTTACCCGTAAACTTTCTTCCGCACTTTTTACACAAAAAGGGAGCAACAAAACTTTTGTTTTTTACTTTCCAATTTGCCTGTCTTGCAGCCTGCCTTCCGCAAGCATCGCAATTAAAGCGCATACTGCGTTTATCAATCTCCGGATTATTAATATCTGTAATAAAATGATTTTTATACAGCAGTCTGTCATAAAATTCGTGAGCCGTTGCATCTTTGATAAAATCGTCTATCGGATAATCGTCGACAAAATGTTTCATACACTTTAATGTAAGCTCTGCGTCGGCATATGCACGGTGCTGTTCTTCAACATCAAAGTTAATTGCAAGCATATCTGCGCATACGGATAATCCGAGTTGAGAAGATTTATCATTTACGGAAAGACATTTTTCACAATAATCCTGCACATTGCAATAGCTTGTGAGAAAAGGCAGCTCGGGCCTGTGAGCATAGTACATATAATTCTCAATCAATGCAAGAATGTCGCTTGTACCCCATGTCACCAAAACGCAATCGCCGCAGAATTTTTTAAATTCAGAAACAGCGTGCATAAATGTACAGCCGTTTTCTCTTAATTCTTCGTTGGTGATTTTGGTTAGCTTTTTAACCTTTGAACAAAGTTTTTTGCCTATCTGCGGAGAAATAAGCATTTCAAATCTGTCAATAATATTCAGATTTTCGTCAGTTTTAACTGCCCCGAATTCAATTATCTCATTTACAAATCTGTGTTCTTTGCTGCTGTATGAGCCGTTCCATTCAAGGTCTAATACTACAAAACTCATTATTTTTTATGGAATGCCTGTTTCATTCTCTGTTCCTTAGAAAGAATACGCTTACGCATACGGATATTTTCGGGAGTAACCTCTACAAGCTCATCATCTGCAATAAACTCAAGACACTGCTCAAGCGAAAGAATTGACGGCGGTGTAAGTTTAAGTGCATCATCAGAACCTGAAGCACGGGTATTTGTGATATGCTTTTTCTTACATACATTAACCGTAATATCTTCTGACTTAGGGCTTGCGCCTACAATCATACCCTCATATACAGGAACACCCGGGCCGACAAAGAGTCTGCCTCTCTCCTGTGCCGCATACAAACCGTAAGTTACTGTTTCGCCTGTTTCAAAAGCGATAAGCGAACCCTGATGACGGGTTACGATTTCACCCTTGTACGGCTCATATCCGTCAAACACATGGTTCATAATACCGTTACCGTTTGTATCTGTAAGGAATTCAGGACGGTAACCCATAAGACCTCTTGACGGAATACGGAACTCAATGTGAGTAGAACCGCCCTCACGGGTGCCCATATTAATAAGTTCAGCTTTTCTTGAACCGAGTTTTTCCATAACTGCACCTACATAAGCGTCAGGTACTTCAATAATGAGCATTTCCATAGGCTCATTCAACTTACCGTCAATCATCTTTGTGATAACCTGTGGACGAGATACCTGGAACTCATAATTCTGGCGGCGCATTGTTTCAATAAGAATTGAAAGGTGAAGCTCGCCTCTGCCCGATACTTTAAATGTATCCGCACTGTCTGTTTCTTCTACTCTTAACGCAACATTGGTTTCAATTTCCTTGAAAAGTCTGTCACGAAGATTTCTTGATGTAACATACTTACCCTCTCTGCCGGCAAACGGAGAGTTATTTACAATAAAGTTCATTGATACGGTCGGTTCGTCAATCTTAACAAACGGGAGCTGTTCGATATTTTCAGGGTCGCAAATTGTTTCACCGATATTAATATCCTGAATACCGCTTACGCAGATAAGATCACCCATTTCAGCAGTTTCGCTCTCAACTCTCTTAAGTCCCTCATACTGATAAATCTTACCGATTCTTGCGTTCTTTGTTACATTGCCGTCTGTATGACAGATTGCAACGCTCTGACCTGTTTTTACAGTGCCTCTCTCAACTCTGCCTACACCTATTCTGCCCACAAACGGATCTGAATCTATATTTGAAATAAGAATCTGAAGTCCGCCCTCTGCATCTCCCTGCGGAGCAGGAATTTCATTTATAATAGCCTCAAAAAGAGGTTTCATATCTGTACCGGGCTGATGCGGATCAAGGCTTGCATAGCCGTCACGGCCCGATGCATATACTACAGGGAATTCAAGCTGATCCTCGTCAGCGCCAAGCTCGATAAATAGGTCGAGAACTTCGTCAACAACTTCTTCGGGTCTTGCACCCGGACGGTCAATTTTATTGACTACAACCAAAGGCTTTTTGCCAAGGCCCAAAGCCTTTTTAAGAACGAATCTTGTCTGCGGCATACAACCCTCGAAAGCGTCTACAAGAAGTACAACGCCGTCTACCATCATAAGTATACGCTCAACCTCACCGCCAAAGTCGGCATGACCGGGGGTGTCAACAATATTAATCTTAATGCCGTTGTACATTACAGCGGTGTTTTTAGAAAGGATTGTAATGCCTCTCTCTCTTTCAAGGTCATTAGAATCCATTACTCTTTCAGCCACAGTCTCATTTGCTCTGAAAATACCGCTCTGTTTTAAGAGCTGGTCAACGAGAGTTGTTTTACCGTGGTCAACATGAGCGATAATAGCTATATTCCTCAAATTTTCTCTTGTTTCCATAAAATTATCCCCCTATAAAAATCTAAGTTCAAATATCCTACACATACTTTTTTATTATATCACCTAAATTTTGAAAATTCAATTTATTTTTAAAAATAAACAACAGATAGTGCCAAAATCGCAAATTTTCGTATTTACATCCATTTTTACTTTACATAAGAAGAAAAATGTTATATAATAGATACTAATAATTGCCTTATAATGGGCAATTAATGTACACGGGTTATTGCTTTTATATTGCAAATACCACAAAATACTTTTTGCGGAGGTAATCAAATGGGCTACACAATTGCACAGAAAATTATTAAAGAGCATTTGGTATGCGGCGAAATGGTTGTCGGCAACGACATCGGCTTACGCATTGACCAGACTCTTACACAGGACGCAACAGGCACAATGGCTTACATAGAATACGAGGCTATGGGTATTCCGAGAGTCAAAACCGAAAAGAGCGTTGCATATATAGACCACAACACATTGCAGACAGGTTTTGAAAATGCCGACGACCACAGATTTATTCAGTCTGTATGTAAAAAGCACGGCATTTATTTTTCAAGACCGGGCAACGGTATTTGCCACCAGGTACACCTTGAAAGATTCGGTAAGCCGGGCAAAACATTAATCGGTTCCGACAGCCACACACCTACAGGCGGCGGTATCGGAATGCTTGCTATCGGTGCAGGCGGTCTTGATGTTGCTGTTGCTATGGGCGGCGGTGCATATTACATCACAATGCCTAAGATGGTAAGAGTTAATCTTACGGGTAAACTCAGCTCATGGGTTTCTGCAAAGGATATTATTCTTGCAGTATTAAGAGTTATGAGCGTTAAGGGCGGCGTCGGCAAAATTGTTGAGTACGGCGGCGAAGGTGTCAAAACACTTACAGTTCCGGAGCGTGCTACAATTACAAATATGGGTGCTGAGCTCGGCGCTACAACATCCGTATTCCCTTCTGATGAAATCACAAGAGAATTCCTTAAAGCTCAAGGCAGAGAAGAAGATTACACAGAGTTAAGCGCAGACGCAGACGCAGTTTACGATGAGGTTATTGAAATTAACCTTTCGGAGCTTGAACCGCTCGCCGCTTGCCCACATTCACCTGATAATGTTAAACCGATCAGCGAGCTTGAGGGTCAGAAGATTGACCAGGTATGTATCGGTTCTTGCACAAACTCAAGTTATCTTGACCTTATGAGAGTTGCCCATATCTTAAAGGGCAAAACAGTTGCAGACGGCGTTTCACTTGCTATTGCTCCGGGCAGTAAGCAGGTATTCAATATGCTTGCTATGAACGGCGCACTTGCTGATATGATTGCTGCCGGCGCAAGAATTCTTGAAAGTGCCTGCGGTCCATGTATCGGTATGGGACAGTCACCTAACAGCAAGGGTATTTCACTCCGTACTTTCAACCGCAACTTTGAGGGCAGAAGCGGTACAGCTGACGGTCAGATTTACCTCGTATCTCCTGAAACAGCTGCTGTTTCGGCACTTGCAGGTGTATTTACAGACCCAAGAAAACTTGGTCCTGCCGCAGAAATTGAACTTCCCGAGAAGTTCCTCATTAATGATAATATGGTTATTGCTCCTGCTCCTGTTGAGGAAATGGACAATGTTGAAATCTTAAGAGGACCAAACATTAAGGAATATCCTAAGACAAGCCCTCTTACAGATTCTATAGAGGCATCTTGCTCACTTAAGGTTGGCGACAACATTACAACCGACCACATTATGCCTGCCGGTGCAAAGATTCTTCCGCTCCGTTCAAATATTCCTGCTATTTCACAGCACTGCTTTACAGTATGTGATAAGGAATTTCCTGAAAGAGCAAAAACTCTCGGCAAGAGCATTATCGTAGGCGGCGAAAACTACGGTCAGGGTTCATCAAGAGAGCACGCAGCACTTGCTCCGCTCTTCCTCGGCGTTAAGGCAGTTCTCGTAAAGAGCTTTGCAAGAATTCACAAGAGCAACCTTATCAACGCAGGTATTCTTCCGCTTACATTCCAAAACACTGCCGATTACGATAAGATTAAGCTCGGCGATATGCTTGAGCTTCCTAATGTTAAAAAGGAAATTGCAGAAGGCTCGGCTGTTACAGTTGTAAACAAGACAACAGGCGAAACCATTGTTGCCGACTGCGAGCTTTCAGACAGAACAAGAGCAATTATTCTTGCAGGCGGTTTGCTTGACTATACAAAGGAGAACAGCTAATGGATAAAATTAAAATGACTACCCCCATCGTTGAGATGGACGGCGACGAGATGACAAGAGTTCTTTGGCAGAAAATCAAAGACATTCTTATTTACCCATACATTGACTTAAAGAGCGAGTACTACGACCTCGGCCTTGAAAACAGAAACAAAACAGATGACCAGGTTACTATTGACAGTGCCGAGGCTACAAAGAAATACGGTGTTGCCGTAAAGTGTGCTACAATCACACCAAACGCTGCAAGAATGGACGAGTACAACCTCAAGCAGATGTGGAAATCACCAAATGGCACAATCCGTGCTATCCTTGACGGTACAGTATTCAGAAGTCCTATCCTTGTAAAGGGTATCACTCCGTACATTCCTACATGGAAAAAGCCAATCTGTATTGCCCGTCACGCTTACGGTGATGTTTACAAAAATACAGAAATGGTTGTTAAGGCAGGCAGCAAGGCTGAACTTTGCGTTACCAAGCCTGACGGTACAGAAGAAAGAAGTACAATCTTTGATTTCAAGACAGACGGTATCATTCAGGGTATGCACAACCTTGACAAGAGTATTTCTTCATTTGCACGTTCATGTTTTAACTATGCACTCGACCAGAAACTTGATGTATGGTTTGCTACAAAAGATACAATCAGCAAGAAGTACGACCACAGATTCAAGGATCTTTTTGCTGAAATCTTTGAGAATGAATACAAAGAGAAATTTGAGCAGGCAGGCATTACATATTTCTACACACTTATTGATGACGCTGTAGCAAGAGTTATCAGAAGTGAGGGCGGCTATATGTGGGCTTGCAAAAACTATGACGGCGATGTAATGAGCGATATGATTGCTACTGCTTTCGGCTCACTTGCTATGATGACAAGCGTACTTGTTTCACCTGACGGTGTTTATGAGTATGAAGCTGCACACGGTACAGTTCAGCGCCATTATTATAAGTATCTTAAGGGCGAGGAAACTTCCACAAACTCTGTTGCAACTCTCTTTGCTTGGACAGGCGCTCTCAGAAAGCGTGGCGAGCTTGATAATCTTCCTGAACTTATGAACTTTGCGGACAAGCTTGAGAAAGCTACTATCGACACTATTGAAGACGGCATTATGACAGGCGACCTTTATGCTATTTCAACTCTCGAAAACAAGAAAAAGGTTAATTCAGAAGATTTCTTGCTTGCAATAAACGAGCATCTTGCCGCTTCACTTGCATAAGCAAACACAATTCGGTTAAAGGAGTAAGGTTAAAGTACAATGTCCAGAAATGACAACATTTCAATGTCTGTAATCAGAAGACTGCCCAGATATTATCGTTTCTTGTCTGAGCTTAACGAACAAAACATTGATAAAATTTCATCTACAAAACTGGCTGAAATTATGAATGTAACCGCTTCTCAGGTAAGGCAGGATCTTAACTGCTTTGGTGGATTCGGTCAACAGGGCTACGGTTACAGTGTTTCTCAGCTTAAGGAAGAAATACAAAATATTCTTGGTCTTAACAATAATTATAAAGCTATACTTATCGGTGCAGGCAACCTTGGTAAAGCGGTTGCCAAGCATATGAACTTTGAAAAGCTCGGCTTTGAACTCATCGCCTGTTTTGACTGTAACGAAGAAAAAGTTGGCAAAAAGCTGAATAATCTTACAATAATGCACGACAGTCTGCTTGACGAGTTCTGTCAAAACAACAAGATTAACACTGCGTTTTTGTGCATACCGAGAGTATGTGTGGAAAATGTACTTGATAAGCTGTATGGTTACGGCATCAAGAACTATTGGAATTTCAGTCACTATGACATTGCAAGAAAGTACAGCGACACCCTTGTTGAAAATGTACACCTAAGTGACAGTCTTATGACCTTATGTTACAAAATGAATAACCGAGATAAAATCTTATAATTAAATAAAGGCTGTTCCCTATCTTGCGGAACAGCCTTTTAATTATGCTTAACTTAGTTTATCACAAAGTTAAAAGTTTCAATGTCAATAGTTGGGGTAATTTATGGTTTAGTGCACGAGTTAAGCAAAATAATAATTCACTCCAATTAATTTAATAAAAAAACAGCAATTAACTACCGCACTCCAATCGGAATGCGGTAGTTTTTATGAGAGGAAATCTATCTATTTATAAATTACTTTTTATCAAATGTATGAAGAAGTCTTGCAGCATAAAGTACGCAAAGTACGCTTACGCCTGTATCTGCTATTACAGACAACCACATCGGAGCAATACCGAGTATTGCAAGGATAATTACAATTGTCTTTACACCAAGTGCAAATGTAATGTTTGTCTTTACAGTAGCAACAACTTTCTTTGCTATTCTGACTGACAACGGTAACTGTTTTAAATTACCTGCCGCAAGCACAGCATCTGCCGCCTCAATAGCAGCCTCACTGCCGAATCCCATTGCAAAGCCGCAATCGCTTGCAGTAAGAACAGGGGCATCATTGATACCGTCACCGATAAAGCATACAGACTTATGAGTTTTCTTTATATCTATAAGTTTTTCAAGTTTATCTGACGGCATAAGCTCTGCCGAATAAGAATCAAGTTTAAGTTCATTTGCAATATCCATTGCATTTTCTTTTTTATCACCCGTAAGCATTACACTGTCTTTAACACCGAGTTTTCTTAACTCTGCAATTACACTCTTTGCCTCCGGTCTTAATGTATCGCTAACAGAGATTGCACCGATTAATTCACCGTCGTAGATTACATATACAGATGCGGTTTTTTCTGCATTTACCTTTTGTTTATCGCTTAAAACCTTTGTGCCGCCGCATACAAGAGCTTTGCCGTTATATACAGCTGTAACTCCCTGTCCCGCCTTTTCGCTGTAATCTGAAAGTTCAGGTAAGTTTTCCTTTTCTGCCTTATTTTTTATTGCCATAGCAATCGGATGTGAAGAATATCTTTCACAAGCGGCTGCAAGTGCAATAATTTCAGATGAAGTATGATTGCCGTAAGCAAAAACTTTGTTTACAGAAAGCTCACCTGTTGTAAGTGTACCTGTCTTGTCAAATACAAAAGCGTCAGCCTTTGCAAGAGCTTCGATATACTTGCCGCCCTTAATAAGAACGCTGATTTTTGATGATGCGCCAAGACCCGAATAATAAGAAAGCGGAACCGAAATTACGATTGCACAAGGGCAAGATGCAACAAGACAAACCAAAGCACGATAAATCCATGTGCTGAAACTGCCAAGCCCCACAAGCGGAGGAACAATAGCAACTACAATAGAAATAAGTATAATAATCGGTGTGTAAACAGCTGCAAAACGGCTGATAAGCTTTTCACTCTGTCCCTTGGTAGCGGCTGCATCTTCAACAAGTTTAATAATTCTTGCCGCTGTACTGTCGCCAAATTCCTTAGTAGTTTTTATTTCTATAAGAGAATTGCCGTTAATCATACCGCTCATAACTTCACTGCCTGCCTCTGCATCGACAGGAACACTCTCACCTGTAAGCGCCGAAGTATCAAGAGTAGTATTTCCTTTAGTAATAACACCGTCAAGCGGTACTCTTTCGTGTGGTTTAACTACAATTGTACTGCCTATTTTAACATCCTCGGCGGCTTTTACAACTTCCTTGCCGTTTATAAGTACGGTTGCATTATCGGGACGAATCTGCGCAAGTTTTGCAATATCACTTCTCGATGCAGATACTGCTTTCTCTTCTACAATTTCGCCGACTGCAAAGAGAATAGTAACCATAGCCGCCTCTACAAACTCGCCTAACGCAAATGCCGCAATAACAGCAATTGTAAGCAATGTAGTTTCATCTATCTCTAATTTAAACACCGATTTTACGCCTTTAATAAATGTTCTCCAACCTGACAAAACAGTGGCAACAAGGCTTAGTCCGAGTAGAACAAACCAACCTACAGTACCGAATTCAGCATCCGGAAATACAGTAAGTTCAAGACCGAAAGCCGCTACACCAAGCACAGCCGCTGTAATAATAGAAATAAGTTCATTCTTTATTTCAACCTTTTTATCTTTCTTGGCTGAATTTACCTTTTCGGCAGTTACGGTGTTTTCTTTTACATTGTTATCAATAACTTCTACACCGTCTTCAATGCTGTCACAAACTGCCTGTATGTCCTGTGCCGTTACATCCTCTGCTGACTCAAACACAAGTTTTTTATTTGCAAAATTGAAATTAACATTCTCATAGCCGTCTGTTTCGGCTAATTTCTTCTCTATCTTTCCTGCACAGTGCGCACAGTTGAGATTTTCAAGTGTGAAGGCGTACTGCTTTAAATTCTTTCTCTTTGTATTATCAATAACTTCTACACCGTCTTCGATGCTGTCACAAACTGCCTGTATATCCTGTGCCGTTACATCATCTGAACACTCAAGTACGAGTTTTTTATTTGCAAAGTTGAAATTTACATTCTCATAACCGTCTGTTTCGGCTAATTTCTGCTCTATCTTTCCCGCACAATGCGCACAGTTGAGATTTTCAAGTGTAAAATTATATTTCATAAAAAACACCATCCTTACTCGAGAACGTGATCAAGTCCCATTTCAATAATTTTTTTAACATGGTCGTCATCAAGAGTATAATAAATTTGCTTTCCCTCTCTTCTGACCCTAACAAGTTTGTTTTGTCTTAATACTCTCAACTGATGAGAAATAGTGCTTTGCTCCATATTTAAAGCCTCTGCAATACTAAGCACCGACATCTCATTATCGGAAATTGCAAACATTATTCTGATTCTTGTCGAATCGCCGAATACTTTAAAAAGATCCGCTAAATCAAACAGCACTTCCAAATCAGGAATTTCTTTTTCTTTCTTTTCATTTAGTTCTGCCATATTCCTATCTCCGTTTATTAATCTGTTCATATGTTTATATGTTCATATGTTAGCTTGAGTATATCACATAAAAAAGTAATTGTCAATACAATTAAAAAAAATTATTTGGTAAATATTTAAATATTTTTCAGAATCTCCTACATTATATATGCAATTATATCCTGAAAAATATTGCAAGATTTTAATTCTGTATTGCAATTATGACAGCAGTATTATTTTTTATAAGAATAATTACAAGTATGTAATCTTGCTTAGTCATAATAAGAATAAACTTGATTTCATTCATATAATTTGAGTACATTTTAGATAAAAATATGTTACAATTCCAAATATGCGTTGACTTTACTACAATTTTGTAGTATCATTTTCTGTATAGGAATGTTAGTGTTACCTTGTTGTAATGCTGCAAAATGTGTGTTTTAAGAAAATGTAATATATTTGTGGATATACTATTATCAGTTGAGTAATCTGGCAGATACTCATTTTTACAGCAATCAATGTTGCTGTTTTTTGGCACGCACTTTTATTTAGATTTAGATTATGTAAACTCACATATTCGTTATTGTGAATGTACAGTATATGGAATTGGAGTGTAACGGTTTGGAAAAGTTTGTAGTAAACGGCGGTAAGCCGCTTTTTGGTGAAGTAAATATCAGCGGTGCAAAAAACGCCGCAGTAGCAATTATCCCGGCAGTAATCCTTTGTGACGAGCCTTGTCAGATTGAAAATATACCTAACATCAGCGATGTTTCACTTATCAGCAGAATTCTTCAGCAAATGGGTGCACAGGTAAGAAGAATTAATAAATCATCACTTTATATAGACCCGACACATATTTCAACTCACTCTGCAACAACAGAACTTGTAAGAGGTATGAGAGCATCTTATTACCTTCTCGGTGCTCTTCTTGGCAGATGCGGTAAAGCTCAGGTTGCTTTACCGGGTGGTTGTAACTTCGGTGTTCGTCCGATTGATCAGCATTTAAAAGGCTTTGAAGCTATGGGCGCAGTAACACAGCTTGTTGACGGCGCAATTATTGAGGCAGATGCTGATAATCTTCACGGTGAGCATATTTACCTTGATGTAGTATCTGTAGGCGCTACAATGAATATTATGCTTGCGGCATCTAAAGCCGAGGGTATGACTATCATTGAAAATGCCGCAAGAGAACCGCATATTGTTGACCTCGCTAACTTTCTTAATTCAATGGGCGCAGATGTAAGAGGCGCAGGTACAGATGTTATTAAAATCCGTGGCGTAAAATATCTCCACGGCATAACATATTCGATTATTCCGGATCAGATTGAGGCAGGCACATATATGTGTGCGGCAGCTGCTACAAGAGGTTGCATTACAGTAAATAACATTACTCCAAAGCACCTTGAATCAATTACAGCTAAACTCCGTGAAATGGGTGTTGTAATTACCGAATACGATGAGGCTATCAAAATTGACGCTACAAAGAATCCTTTAAAGCGTTGTAATATAAAGACTATGCCGCATCCCGGTTTTCCTACTGACTGTCAGCCGCAATTTGCCGCACTTCTTGTAAGTGTACCGGGTACAAGCATTATAAATGAAAATGTATGGGATAACCGTTATCAGTATGTAAGTGAGCTTGTTAGAATGGGTGCACACATTTCTGTTGAGGGCAGACTTGCAATTATTGAGGGCGGATCTCCGCTTACAGCAGCTCCTGTAAAAGCTACCGATCTAAGAGCCGGTGCAGCAATGATTATTGCGGCACTTGAAATTAACGGTGTTACTGAAATTTCAAGTATCCAGTACATTGAGCGTGGCTATGAAGATGTAATTGAAAAATTCAGAGCATTGGGTGCTGACATCAAAAAAGTTTATTATGCAGGCGATAACGAAGACGAACTTCGTGCTTAATAATTAAACATAAAAATTTAACCGCTTGAGTTTTATAGCTCAAGCGGTTTTTTTCATAATAAAATAGATTATTTATCAAAATTCAATGCTAATCGTTTGTGTAAATTATGGTTTAGCAAATTGATTTGTCAATTAATTATAAAAGTTTGGTCGACCTTTTCAAAGGTCGTGGGTGTGGGCAAAGCCCA
>ENA-UALL01000691-UALL01000691.1-human-gut-metagenome-genome-assembly--contig:-NODE-691-length-14707-cov-4.938234_pt1 | contig 14707 bp, 11 predicted proteins | sample MGYA00243699_ERZ654466 | MGnify/ENA primary metagenome ERZ654466 (study PRJEB26926, sample SAMN06164635) | human gut metagenome | biome: ENVO:00009003; feature: ENVO:2100002; material: ENVO:00002003...
ATCTACACGAGCCTTATCGTCGGCAGCGTCAGATGTGTATAAGAGACAGGCGACATGGTAATTTTTTCAAAAACCACATTGACAATCCGCTCAACGTCTTTGAGCAAAAGGTGGGGATTTTTTTCTGCAATCTTTTCAATTAACTCTGATTTAGTCACTTCATTACCTCTTTAATTATATTATTTTATTTGTGTTATAATCTATCCGTTTTTGTTTTATAAATCAATAGACCGTTTTCAAAAAAAGCCAAAATCTTATTGCGCAGTTATCCAAAGTTTTATAGCTAGTTTTCGTTGACGGCGGCATGTTCCAGCGACAGCGGCTTTTCGGCTTCGCCAAGCTGTAAATCCTCGATTTTTTCAATACGCCGGGAAATTTTTCCGGAAGACACCTTTATCTCGCCGATGTCGCGGCTGGCCATTTCAAAATGTTTGGAAAGGTTTTCGATACGGTCGTCCAGCCGGCCGATGTCTTCGACCAGAACGCCGACTTCTTTCTGGATAACGCCGGCCATTTCGCGCATGCGGGCATCCTTGAGAATGGCGCGGACAGTATTGAGCGTTGCCATCAGCGTGGTCGGCGACACAATCCAGACCTTGGAACGATAGGAAACCTCGACCACGTCGCGGAAATTGGCGTGAAGTTCGGCATAAATGGCTTCGGACGGCAGAAACATCAGCGCCGACTCAGCGGTTTCGCCGGGAATGATGTATTTTTCGGCAATATCTTTAATATGTTTCAGCACCGAGGCTCGGAAAAAGCGTTCGGCTTCGAGCTTTTCGCGTTCAGAAGAGGCTATGCGCAGCGCATTGTAGCTTTCCAGCGGAAATTTGGAGTCAATGACGATGGTGCCGGGCGGATTGGGCAGTCTGAGCACGCAGTCGGCCCGTTTGGCGTTGGACAACACCACCTGAAACTCGTAAGCGGAGGGCGGCAGCGTGTTGGTTACCAGATCGTTGAGCTGAATTTCGCCGAAAGCGCCGCGCGCCTGTTTGTTGGACAGGACTTCCTGCAGCGAAACGACCTGCTCGGACAAAGAGGAAATCTTCTGCTGGGCGACGTCGATTTTCGCCAGACGTTCGCGCAGCGCCTGCAGGGTTTCGGCGGTCTGAGTGGTTGACTTCTGCAAGCCTTCGCCGACATTTTTGGTAACCTGCAGCAGCTTCTCGTCCATCATCTTCAGCATGGAAAGACGCTGTTCATCAATGGCGCCGGCAATTTTGGACTGCTGGGAAGCCGTACTCTCGGAAAGCTGCGACAACCGTCCGGCAAGCTCGGCCTGACCGCGGAACAGCGTGTCGGCCAAAGACTGAAGCGCCGGATCACTCCGGCGGCGCAGAGCCAGAAACAGCACCAGAACCAGCAACAGCAAAATCAGCCCTGCCGCTGCAAGCAGCAGGGTTTCGGCGGAAATCGGCAGACGGTTTAACATTATGTTCCTATTCAGGCAGATTGCGGCCCATTGCCAGGAATTTTTCGGTACGCTGCTTTTTAAGTTCTTCTCCGCTCAGCGGCAGCAGTTCTTTAAGATTGCGCAGCAGCGCGTCGCCGACGCGGCTGATGGTGGTCTGAGGGTCGCGGTGAGCGCCGCCGACCGGCTCTCTGACAATTTCGTCAATGACGCCGAAATGTTTCAAATCCTGCGCCGTCAGACGCAAAGCCTCGGTAGCTTCCTTGACCTTGTCGGCCGAGCGCCAGAGAATGGAAGCGCAGCCCTCCGGCGAAATGACCGAGTAAATGGAATTTTCAAGCATCAGAATCCGGTTGGCGGTGGCAATGGCAATAGCGCCGCCGGAACCGCCTTCGCCGATGATGACGGAAACCAGAGGCACGCGAATGCGCAGGCACTTCTGAATTGTTGCGGCAATGGCTTCGGCCTGACCGCGGGCCTCGGCCTCAACGCCCGGATAAGCGCCGGCGGTATCGACAAAGGCCAGTACCGGCATATTGAACTTGTCGGCCATGTCCATCAGGCGCTGCGCCTTGCGGTAGCCTTCCGGCTTGGCCATGCCGAAGTTGTGTTTCATACGGGTTTCGAGGTCGTGCCCTTTCTCCTGGCCAAGCACAACGACGGAAATGTTTTTGAAGCGTCCGATGCCGCCGATCATAGCCTCGTCGTCGGCAAACGCGCGGTCGCCGCACAGGGGCGTAAAATCTTCAATGAGGGCATGAACATAGTCCAGGCAGTGCGGACGGTCCGGATGGCGGGCCACCTGCGACTTCTGCCAGGGCGTCAAATTTGCGTAAGACTGTTTCACCTGTTTCTCGAGTTTCTGTTGCAGACGGTTGACTTCATGAGCGATATCGACATCTTCGTCTTTGGCGAGGAGCTTTAATCCCTCGATTTTAGCTTCAATTTCGACAATATTCTTTTCAAAATCCAAAACCATTGTACTGTTCGTGTTCATCAAAATTCTCTTCAGCAATTAAACCTGATGACGTCTTAGCACAATTTATTCAAAATTTCGACTCTTTTTTTGGTTATGTTGATTATCAGCGGCTTAACATATCCCAAAGCGGGGCAGAGCTTGCAGATTTTAATTGAAATAATGAGCAAAAGGGCTAAAATCAGTAAAAATTAAACCTCAGAGGAGAATAAGACGTGCTGGCGCTTGCTTTCTTTATTTCGGTCTTCTCGACCCTCACCTGGCTGATATTTTCCGCCGCCTACATCAACGACCATCTCGGCGGCGTCGCTTTCGGCGCGCTCGGCATTACGGACATTTCGGTTTATCTGGCGCTTATTCTGCTGCCGATTTTGGTTTTGTGGATGGTTTTCGGCTTCATCAACCAGTATCTGGGCAGCCGCACGCTTTCCAACAATATGTTTTCTCTGTTTAAGCAAATGAAAAAAAATCAGGACTATACCGACCTGATTGCCCGGATTATGCTTGAAGCCGAACAGGAAATCAAAGACGGGTTCATTCTCGGCAAGTTTGACCTGTTTATTGCCGACATGAACGAACTTATCGCAGACCTGCTGCTGCGCTGCAACATTGCTTCGGCCGAACAGATCGAACGCCTGTGGACCAAAGTTCAGAACGGCGGCAAATGGGCTTTCGGCAAAGTGCTGATTGAGGTTAACCAGAATCAGCCCAATTTTCAGATGCGGGTGTTTGAAAAATCGCAGCGCGACAACGTAATTGCCGGCACGGTGCTGGAGTGGTGCGCAAGGTATCTGAGTCTGACCGCCCTGCTCGAAAAGCACGACAAAGAGCGCGTTTTCATTGCGATTATCGAAACCGGCGTTTTCGGAAAAGTCTTTTCCATTCTGGCTCCGGTTTCGGACGAAATCCGCCGCAGCCGCGAATTTGCGCCGGCAGGACCGGCAGCGCCGGCTTTCGCGCCGCAGCAGACAGCACCGTCATCCTTTGAGCCGGAAGTTCCGCCGGCACCGAAACCCAAACCCGGATTTGCCAGGCAGGAACCGGAAACCGAGACCGGCTTTTTTGAAAGGATAGATACCAAATCTTTCGCCGCGCGGCTTAATCCGTTTCGAAAAAAGGAAGAACCGGCACACCGCGAAGAACCGATAATGCCGACTGAAGAGCGCGATCCGTTGTCCATTGCGCTGGAACGCAGCTTCGGCGACGAACCGGCGGCACCGTCGGTTTCGGCACCGGTTTTTGACGAGGAACCGATGCCGGCGCCAATTCCGGCAAAACATGAAGACAGCGAACCTCGTTTTGAAACGGGCAAAGACGACGAAGAACAGGTTCCGGCACCGAAAATCGAACGCGAGGAAATCATCGTTACGCGGGAAGAAGACCGTTTTGCCAATACGCACAAAACGCTGAACGACCTGAAAAAGGAATGGGCCGAGATGCGCAGCGCAACAGAACCGTCTCAGGAAAACAAAGAGCCAGCCGGCCGGGCCGACGACAAGACGGAGGAAGAAAATTACGCCTATCCTTTCGGCAGCTGGACAGATGAAGCGAATTATCACAAATAGGCTGCTATACGCCGTTTTACTGCCGGCATTCCTGTTGTTTGCGGGTCGCGTCAAAGCTGCGGCTGTACCGTTATATGACCATATTGCCCTGTACGGCGAAGCCGAATACGAACCGGGTTTCAAAAACTTTTCCTATGTTAATCCCGATGCGCCGAAAGGCGGACGAATCGTCATGCCCGACTACGGCGGGTTTGACAGTTTCAACCCGTTCATCTTCAAGGGCATTTCGCCGGCAACCGCCGTCGGACTGACGCTGGATACACTGGCGGTGTCGCCGGCGGACGACCCTTCGGCCGCCTATCCGCTGCTGGCCGAAAAATTTGAACTGCCGCAGGACAAATCCTTTGTCGGCTTTATCCTTAACCCGAAAGCGCGTTTTCATGACGGAACGCCGGTTACCGCCGACGACGTCATCTTCAGTTTCAACAGTCTGATTGAAAAAGGCCAGCCGTTGTACAAAATGTATTATGCCGACGTCGAAAGAGCGGAAAAAATAAACGACCGGCATGTACGTTTTTATTTCCGCAAAGGCTCCAACAACCGCGAACTGCCTTTGATTTTGTCGCAAATCGGCATATTGTCCAAAGCCGACTGGGAAGGAAAGGACTTTGCCAAACCAAGTCTGAAGCCGATGCTCGGCAGCGGTCCGTACAAAATCAAAAATTTTCAGCCCGGCAAATTCGTGGTGCTGGAAAGGGTCAAAGACTACTGGGCCGAAAATCTGCCGACGCGCAAAGGCTTCTTTAATTTCGATGAAGTGCGGTTTGACTTTTATCAGGACACCACGGTTACGCTGCAGGCGCTGTTTTCGGGAAACATCGACGTTCGCGAGGAATATATCGCCAAAATCTGGGTCACCGGCTATAACAACGACAAGGTTAAAAACGGACAGGTAGTCAAGGAGGCGATTGAGCACAATAATCCCGCCATTCTGCAAAGCTTCGCCTTTAACATCCGGCGGCCGAAATTCGCCGACCGGCGGGTGCGCGAGGCCATCGGGCTGGCATTTAACTTTGACTGGGCGAACGACCGGCTTTTTTACAATCAGTACCGGCGGCTGTACAGCTATTTTACCAACACCGGCATGGAAGCGACGGGACTGCCGCAGGGACGGGAAAAAGAGCTTTTGCTGCCTTACAAGGAGCAGCTGCCGCCATCGGTATTCAACAAAGAATTCGCCAATCCGCGGCATCCCGACTTTAAGGCGTCGCGCGAAAACCTGCGCCGGGCGGTCAGACTGTTGAAAGAAGCAGGCTATGACTTTGTCGACGGCAAAATGACTAACCTTAAAACCGGCGAACCGCTCGCGTTTGAGATTTTGAGCAATTCGGCCAACGGGAGTTCCTTTACGCGGGTTATGCTGCCCTTTATTGACAATCTGAAAAAAATCGGCGTCAAGGCGGTGTTTCGCAATCTGGAAGTCAATATTTTCAAAAACCGGCTGGACAACTTCGACTTTGACATGGCCATTGTTTCTTACGGCGTGAGCCGCATGCCGGGCAACGAACAACGCGAGATGTGGGGCAGCCGTTCGGCAGACGCCAAAGGCAGCTATAATGTTATCGGCATTAAAAATCCGGTGGTTGACGCTCTGATCGAAGGCCTGATTCAGGCACAGGAAAAAGAAGATTACGAGGCACACGTCCGGGCGCTTGACCGGGTACTGCTGAATGAGCACTATGTCATTTTCCAATGGTATTCGCCGTATAACCGCGTGGCTTACCAAAACAAATTCGGGCACCCGCAGAGCAAAATCAAGGCCGGATACCAGCCGTTTACCTGGTGGATGAAAGAAACAAGGACGAAAGGCCGGAAATGAGAAACTACATTTTGAAAAGACTGCTGCTTATTCCGGTAACGCTGCTCGGCATCCTGACAATCAATTTTGCGATTGTGCAGCTGGCGCCCGGCGGTCCGGTCGAATATGTGCTGGCCAAATACCGCGGCATGAACGTTGACGCAAAATCGCAGTTTACGGCTTCGGCCGACATGAACATGGAAAGTTCGGCAGCCAAATACCAGGGCGCGCAGGGCGTGCCTGAAGAGCTGGTTAAGGAACTTGAAAAACAATTCGGTTTTGACAAACCGGTGCACGAACGTTTTTTGAAAATGGCCGCAGACTATGCCCGATTTGATTTCGGCCGCAGCTATTATAAAGACAAAACCGTCGGGCAGCTGATTGTCGAGAGGCTGCCGGTATCTGTTTCGCTCGGATTGTGGTCAACGCTGATTATTTACCTGATTGCCATTCCTCTGGGCATAAAAAAAGCGGTGCGCGACGGCTCGAAATTTGATGTTTGGAGTTCTTTCGCGGTTATTCTCGGCTCGGCAATCCCGGTTTTTCTGTTTGCGGTGTTTTTAATCGTGTTTTTTGCCGGCGGAACCTATCTGCAATGGTTTCCGCTGCGGGGACTGACTTCCGACAACTGGGCGGAACTTCCCTGGTACAAACAGATTGCCGACTATTTCCGGCATATCACGCTGCCGGTGCTGGCCATGGTTATCGGCGGGTTTGCCAGCCTGACCATGCTGACTAAAAACTCCTTTCTGGACGAGATTAACAAACAATATGTGCTGACTGCCCGCGCCAAGGGGCTGAGCGAAAATCAGGTGCTCTACGGACATGTCTTTCGCAATGCAATGCTGATTGTAATTGCCGGAATGCCGGCCATGCTGATTAAAATGCTTTTTACCGGATCGCTGCTGATTGAGGTAATTTTTTCGCTCAACGGTTTGGGGCTGCTCGGTTATGAGGCGATTATGACCCGCGATTATCCGGTAATTTTCGGAACATTGTATATTTTTGCCCTGCTCGGCCTGCTTTTAAAACTCATCAGCGATCTGATCTATTCGCTGGTCGACCCGCGCATAACCTTTGACAAGATGTGACAAAGCCCCGCGCTGCGGGGCTTTGTTCATATCAGGGTAATTTTGACCGCCTTGCCGTAGGCTTTGGCCAGCTGGTGCAGATGTCCGAGGTCAACCGGTTTGATGCCGACTTCCAACAGGTCGATAATATTGGCCGGAATGCCGGACAGCTTTTCGACCTGTGCCAGCGACAGGTGCGCGCTGATTCGGGTATCGCGCAGCTAGCGCGCAATGCCGTTCCTGATTTTGATGATTTCGTGATTTTTGGTTGCCATTATGTTCAACTCCTTCAATGTTTTGTTAAAACAAAACCGCCCTCAAAAGAGAGCGGAGGAGTTGGAAACTGTAGCACGACAGTGTGCTTATTCGCCCGCAAAGCGGCTTATATCGCACCATCCTCCCTTGCAGGAGGTTATATAAAGGTTCGTACTAAGGAGTTTCCACACTCCGCCGCCGGTCTAACCGCTTCCGTCGGCAGAAATGATTATAAAGGCTAAAAGCTATTTTGCAACGGCTTTTTTGCTGGTGTCATTTCCTGACTTTCTTCCCTCTAAGTCATCCTCGGGCAAGCGTAGCGCGACCCGGGAATCTCTTGGATGTCCGGGTCAAGCCCGGCAATGACAAGGGGGGATGGTCAAGTTATGCTTCCCAAGTTTGTCCTGTAAGCCTTGCGGTTTTCGCTGTCGCTCGACCGCTCGTCAACAGGACTGCACCGCAGCCGCCTCGCAGCTTCACCGGAGCTGCTCCCCACGCTGCGCCCGGCAATGACAAAATAAAAAAGTAAGCGGGGCTGCCGTCATTCAACCGTGACCGACTTTGCCAGATTCCGCGGCTGATCGACTTCCCGCCCAAGCGCGTCGGCAATATAATAAGCCAACAGCTGCAAAGGGATGTTTGCCAGTATCGGAAACAGCGAAGCGTTTGTCTGCGGTACCTTAATCAGATAATCAAACAGTTCCGGCGCCGCGGCTTCTTTTTCGGAAATGACGGCGGCCAGAGGCGCGTTTCTGGCTTTGGCCTCCATACAGTTTGAAATCATTTTCGGCAGGGTTGCGCCGGGTCCGAGAACCGCCATTACCGGCATGTTTTCGTCCAGCAGGGCAATCGGACCGTGTTTGAGTTCTCCCGCCGCGTAGGCATTGGCGTTGATATAGCTGATTTCTTTCAGCTTCAGCGCCCCTTCAAGGGCACAGGTCAGATTAATGCCGCGGGCCATATACACAAAGCTGCGAAATTTGCAAAGTTTGCGCGCCTGTTTTTGAATATCTGCGCTGTGACTCAAAATTTCTTCGGTTTGAGCCGGAAGCAGCAGCAAATCCCGTTTCATTTCCGACAACACCCTGCCGTCGAGAGATGATTTTTGTTCGGCCAGATACAGCCCCAGCCAGTACAGGGCAGCCAACTGAGCCGTATATGACTTGGTCGCCGCCACACTGACCTCAATGCCGGCATTGAGCGGAACCACATTGTCACAGCAGCGGACAATGCTTGAATCGGGACGGTTGGTCAGCACAAGCAGCTGCGCGCCTTTTTCTTTCGCTTGTCTGATGGCGCTGATGGTGTCTGCTGTTTCGCCGGACTGCGAAATACCGATGACCAGCGTGTTTTCGTCCGTCAGGTTTCGGCGGTAAATGTACTCGCTGGCGGCTTCAACGCATACCGGCAGTTGCAGCCATTCTTCCCACAGAGTGCGTGCGTACATTGCGGCATGCAGAGATGTTCCGCAGGCAATGATACAGATATTCTTAATTTTTTCGACGTCCGGATTCAGGGTCGCGTCCCCGACGGAAATCGGCGCGTCGGGAGCGGGGAGGTGGTTGGCCAGACATTTGCGCAGAATGTCCGGTTGCTCGTTGATTTCTTTCAGCATAAAATGCTTGTAGCCGAGTTTGCTGATGACATCGGGCGAGAACTCAATTTCCTCGACCGGCTTAATGACGTTTTCGCCGTTGAGGTTTTTGACTTCGACGCTTTCCCGGCGCACCACGGCCAACTCGCCGTCCGCCAGGTGAATTATGTTTCGCGTTTTGCCGATAATCGCCGGAATGTCGCTGGCAATAAAGTTTTCGCCTTGTCCGAGACCGATAATCAGAGGTGCGTTTTGGCGCACGGCAATAATTTTGTCCGGTTCGTCTTTGTGCATAATGCAGAAGGCAAAGGCGCCGCAAAGCTGTTTGACGCCGGCAATGACGGCTTCTTCCAGCGAACCGCGTTTTTTATATTCGCGGTCTATGAGATGTACCGCCGTTTCGGTATCCGTTTCGGAATGAAAGACAAATCCTTCGGCCTCAAGCATGCGGCGCAGTTCCTGATAGTTTTCAATAATTCCGTTATGTACCAGTACCAGCCTGCCGTCGTTGGAAAGGTGAGGATGCGCGTTTGCGGTTGTGGCTTTGCCGTGCGTTGCCCAGCGGATGTGTCCGATGCCGAGCCGCGGCGCAAGCCTTTTGCAGGTTGGCGCTTCCAGCAGTTTTCTTAAGTTTTCAAGCTTTCCTTCCGCTTTGAACACGTCAATTTCGTTATTGTCGTTTAAGGCGATGCCGGCGGAATCGTATCCGCGGTATTCCAGACTCTTAAGTCCGGACAGCAGCGTCGGCGCGACGGCATTGTTTCCGATATATCCGATTAAGCCGCACATTTTGTCAGTCCTTCAGATAACCGGCTTTGCGCAGCGTTTTAATAACGTTTTCTTTGTTGCGCTTTTTGATGGGGCGGATGGGGCGGCCGGCATAAACCGTCCACGGTTCAAACTTGTAATTGGATGGTACGAAACTGAGCGCTCCGATGCTGACGCCTTCCGGAATGTCGTTGCCGGGCATGATGACCGAATTGGTGCCGACGCCGGTGTATTTTCCGAGCCGGACGTTGCCTTGAATCTCCTTGACCTCGGGAATGGAATGCGTAACCAGTTCGTTGACGTAGTCGTTGCTGCTGAGCCAGACCTTGACGCCGGCGGCCAGACTGGAGCAGTCGCCCATTTCAAAGGTATATTTGCCGTCGCCGCCGGCAATGTAGGTGCCGGGCGCAATCTCGCAGTCCGACCCGATGACGCAGGCGGACGAAATGCGGCAGAAGTCGGCAATGCGCACATTGTTGCCGACTTCGACCAGTTCCGGCTTTTTGATAATCACATATTCGCCGAGCGTAAAATTCTTTCCGTGTTTCATATTCAAATCTCCGCAGTTGTTTAACTGCTTTTATCTTTGAATCTTCGGCACGGTTTGACAAACCAAATAAAATTACGAATTGTTACATTTGACCCGCCGGAAAAACAAAAGCCCCTTTAAAGGGGCTTTTTTTGCTTATGCTGCGGCGGAAATTATCCCCAGCTCTTCCATGACTTCTTTTTTTAGCGTCACGTTGTCGGCTTTTCCTGTCGCGAATACGGGCAGCTTGTCCTTATAGAGGATAACCCGCGGCAGAAACAGCTCCGACATGCCGTTGTTTTTGATGTAGGAGTGCAAAACGTCCTGCGTAACCTGATTGTTGTTGGTTACCAGAACAATCTGCTCGCCTTTGCTCTCGTGCGGCACGGCGACAATGCCGTACTGAAATTCGGCGCCCATCCACTCGTAGGCTTTGCAGACCATTTCGTGCACGGCGTTCAGCGAAACCATCTCGCCGCCGATTTTGGCAAAACGCTTAATCCGGTCTTTGATGTAGACGAAGCCGATTTCGTCAATCTCAACCACGTCGCCGGTATGATACCAGCCGTCTTCCAGCGGCACCAGCTTTCCGGGATGTTCGGGCATGATGTAACCCATCATGATGTTCGGGCCTTTGATGACCAGCTCGCCGCCTTTTTCAATGCCTTCCACCGGTTCAATGCGGTACTTTATGGCCGGCAGCAGCTTGCCGATGGAGCCGAAACGGTTGAAAATGCGGTTGTTGGCGGTAACCACCGGCGAACATTCGGTCGAACCGTAAGCTTCCAGAACCCTGATGCCCAAACGTTCCATCCACATGTTGCGGGTGTCGGGTTTGACCGCTTCCGCGCCGCCGAACATGAAACGGACGTTATGAAAGTCGAACGGATGCGCGATTTTTGCATAACCGCGGAAAAACGTGTCGGTGCCGAACATAATCGTCGCGCCGATCTCGTAGACGATTTCCGCCACGATGCGGTAGTGCAGGGGCGACGGATACAAAAACAGCTTGGCGCCTTCAAGCAGCGGGAACAGCGTGCCCACCGTCAGGCCGAAACTGTGAAACATCGGCAGCGCGTTAAATACCGTATCTGTGGTGTTGATGGTTTCAATCGCCGACATCTGCTTGATGTTGGAAATGATGTTTGCATGGCTCAGAACCACGGCTTTCGGCGCGCCTTCGGAACCGGAGGTAAACAGAATGACCGCTTTTTTGTTGCCGCCGTCCTTGTGCGGAACGCGTTTGATTTTGTAACGCAGATAGGCGTTGATTTTGCTCCACAGGCCGATTTCCTTGCGCAGGGATTCCAGATAAACGATTTTCAGTCCGTTGGCTTTCAGAACCTCAATCACGCTTTCCATTTTGGCGGTTTTGATAAATGTCGACGACGTAATAACCATGCGCACTTCCGCCGTGCGGCACATGGAGGCCATGTTTTTGGCGCCGACCGAAAAGTTCAGCATGACCGGTATGCGCTCATAGGCCGAAAGTCCGAAAAACGCGCACACCGCGGCAATCGAGTTGGGCAGAAGCAAAGCCACGGGCTCGCCTTGCGGCGTGTGGCGCTTAAAATATTTGCCGAGTACGAACGATTTGATGATAATGTCTTTGTAGGTGTTGGGCACGCGCTGAACGTCTTCAACGAAGTAGGGGCGTTTGTAGAGGCCTTTTTTGGAGTGAACCTTGGCGGTTTTCATCAGCTGCGCAAAAAGCGAAATGTTCGGATTGTAATTGCATTCGAAAGACATTTCGCGCAAAATCATATATACTTCGTTGCTGATATGGTCGCGCTGGCGGCGCAGTTCGTCTTTGAGCTTAAAACTGCGGGGCTTGCCGATTGTGATTTTCATTTTCGGCAGCGGCCGGTGCGGCAGCCTGCCTTTGGTCTTGGAAAAATAACCGTACTGCGGGCCGTTGATCCAAACCGGAATAATCGGCGCCTTGGCCTTGTCCGCAAGCAGGCCGGGCGCTTCATAAATCTTCATCAGGCCGCCGTTTTCGGTTACGCGCCCCTCGGCGAAAACCACGCAGAGCCGGCCGCTGTCGACCGTTGCAATCATTTTTTTCAGGTCGCCCGGTTCAATCGGGTTAAAAGGCACGATGTCTGCCGTACGCATGAAAAATCGTATCCAGCGCTTGCGGTACAGATGGCCGTTCAGCGCAAAAACCGGATTTCCGGGCAGAAACGCAAACAACAGAACGGGATCGAGAAAAGAAACATGGTTGGAAACATAAACGCCTTTTTTGGGCAGATGTTTTTCATTAAAGTCGATATGGCATCTGACCTTAAAGCACCTGAAAAAAAGTCTCAGGCAGAAACGTACGAAGTCCTTCAAGATATAAATCTCCGAAATTGACAAATAATACCTTATGTAACCAAAAACCTCAAATTTTGTAAAGGTATAATTTGGAGAGGTTCCCGCGCCGCTTAAAAAACAATATATAATGTATTGAATTAGAATAATAAGTTGCGCTTTGTCCAGAGGGGGATAAATAAAGGATTGATTTTTAACATACGAAGTTATACAAGGGAAATCAGTAACATATTGTGAACAATTATTACATTCTTTTCTGTCGATTGTTACAAATTGTTACGTTACGGACGGCAGAACTGCATACATTATGTTGCGATGTATCAACAACTCAAAGTGTGACTTATGAAAAAACTTTTGACTTTGACTGCCGTCGGGACCGTTCTTGTCTGTTCCGATGCCCTTGCTTCCGGTTTCAACCTCAAGGAACAGTCCGCCGCCGCCCAGGGCAATGCCTTTGCGGGAGCTACTGCCGGAGCGGAAGACATTTCCTATTCATTCTTTAACCCTGCCGGGCTGACCCGCCACAAAGGTACCAAAATTTCCGTCGGCGGTACTTGGATTGCGCCGCGTTCCCGTGCCAAAAGGGCGCATGCCGACACGGTTATCCCCGGCGACGACTTTCCGGGCTTTCAGGATTCCGGCTATACCGGCGATATTGTTCATTCTGCCGTTGCGCCGGCAATGTATATGTCCAAACAGCTGGACGACCGTTTTACCCTCGGCCTGTCGCTGAATGTTCCCTATGGCATGATAACCAAATACAACGATCTCTGGGCCGGCCGTTTTCACGGGACTTTGTCCAAGGTAACGACGGTAACGCTGACCCCGATGGTCGCTTACAAAGCCACCGATGAACTTTCGCTCGGTGCCGGTTTCCAGATGCAGTACATCAAGGCGACATTACGTAACGGCGTCCGCGTGCCCAATCCTTATACCGGCGGTGTCTTACCGGGCGTCGAAGACAAGGCGCGACTGGAAGGCGATACCTTTGACATCGGTTATCAGCTGGGCGCTTTGTACGAGCTGACCCCGCAGACCCGTTTCGGTATCGGTTACCGCAGCCAGATTAAACATAAGCTGAAAGGCGACATTGAATTTGACGGACTGATGCGCGATCTGGCCAGCCAGGATATTTCCGCGCGTCTGACCACACCGGCCAACCTGACGATTGGCGCTTATCACGACATCAATGACAAATGGGCGGTCATGGCCGAGTTCGGACGCACTTACTGGTCTTCGTTTGAAGAACTGCGCATCAAGGGCGACAAGGGGCTGGACAACGTTACGCAGGAAAAATGGAAAGACACCACTTTTTACTCAATCGGTACCAGCTATAAGGTTGATGACCAGTGGAAGCTCCGCGCCGGTTTTGCCGTCGACCAGAGCGCCGTCGGACAGGAATATCGTACGCCGCGCATTCCCGATGCCGACCGCTTGTGGTATTCGGCCGGTGTCGAGTATAAATATGATGACAAATGGACGTTTAACGTCGGTTATACTTACATTCGTGCCGATAAGGGCAAGGTTAAGCTGAACGGTTTCCATGACGGCGATACTGCCCGCGGTTCGCTGCGTGCCGATTATGAAAACGATATTCATATTCTGGCCGCGTCAATGAACTATAACTTCTAAAGTTTAAACGCAGCGTGGGAAGCAGCTCTTCCCTCTGTGTCATCCTCGGGCAATCGTAGCGCGACCCGGGAACCTCTTAGATTTTCCGGTCAAACCGGGGAAACTAAGAGGAAAGAAAAGTGCAAGGAAATAACAAAATAGATATCCCCCAGTAAAACTGGGGGTTCTATTAAGAATACAAACCTTCGGTTTGACCACGCTCATTGGCGTGGAGCTGTGTTGTTCCGACACCTTGGCATTCAGCCCCGAGTAAAATCGGGGTTTTCTGTACGGATTGTTATAAAAAATTGTCATTGCCGGGCTTGGCCCGGCAATCCAACCACAGGAGCCTTCTTTCTCATTTCTAAAACTCCAGTACCGGCCGAACGTAGTCGATTCCTGTTTTGTTGTTGCTTCCCAAACCATAGAAAGAACTTCCTGCCGGAACATAAAGCATCCAGGCGTTCTGACTGTCTTTTTCCGAAGACGACCACATTCCGCCATGGCTTAAAAGTGCAACGCCGCCGACTTTGCCGATTGCGGCCTGCACGGATGACAGGTTATTGTAAATGTTAGTCAAAATACCGGCTGCCGGCAGACACCATTTTCCCGAAGTTGCCGAGGTTGGCGCGTATTTTCGCGTTGCCCAGGCTGCCGGATACTTGTCGGCAGAATCTTTAGCCGTAATTTTTGCCGTGTTGCCGCAGCTGTCTCGGTCGGTTGTTGCCGTTGACTGAGAAGCGTAATTTGTAAGCGTTGTAATGTCGCCATAGCTGTCTCTTATACACATCTGACGCTGCCGACGATAAGGCTC
>ENA-UALL01000710-UALL01000710.1-human-gut-metagenome-genome-assembly--contig:-NODE-710-length-14468-cov-6.042462_pt1 | contig 14468 bp, 18 predicted proteins | sample MGYA00243699_ERZ654466 | MGnify/ENA primary metagenome ERZ654466 (study PRJEB26926, sample SAMN06164635) | human gut metagenome | biome: ENVO:00009003; feature: ENVO:2100002; material: ENVO:00002003...
CCCTCTCCGCTGAACACTGGATCGATTCTGCTGCTACCGCCTCTCTTATTGTGGGTGCTACAAGCAAAATTGTAAAAATCGGTACAGCAGTCAAGGCTTCACATCCAACTAACCCGGGGAGCCCCTTTAAAGCAGGAAAAACTGGGTTTCAATATGGGGTTGATCCGAACACATTAATTCCTTCTAAAGATTTATCAACATTAGATCCACAAAGGATCTCCGATGCAGTAAAGTTTGGCGGAAATCATTCGGTTATCGTAGGCAAAACTGGTGTTATACAAGATGGACATCATAGAGTTGCAGATGCTATTAAGAATGGAAGAGCGATTGATATTTTTGTCGAACCATATAAATAATTGTGGAGGTATTTATGATCAGCCAAAACGATTTATATGATATAAGTTATGCCCTAACTCTGATTCGCAATAATATCGCCTATGATTTAAATATTAAAATTTTGTCCCAAATAAAAAAAGTTTTACAATATGAAGATAAAAACGAAGAAAACCAAATTCGTAAAGCCGTTGCATCTATTGAGGGGTTAGATTCCGTAAAATGGTATTTCGTGTACCACAACAATGTATATATCAAGCATTCGTTATTAAAAAATCCGCATATCTATATTTTATTGATAGAAATATGTGATGCTTTATGCTATGAATTAAAAGGTAAAAATTCGCAAAAAGCATATGATTTAGCAGACTGCATTCACTGTTTACCCGAGATAATTGCGGATAATAACTTCTCTATTCCTAAATCTTACTGGAAAATATATATCGACCCGTATCGTAAAAAATGGGACAAAACATTTTTAAAAGCAGAACAAAAATTATTTTAATCACATAGGCGATTGTCTATGTTGCGTTAACTTATCGGTCAAAGGGCATGAGAGCCGTTCTTATGCCCTCATGCCCTTTGGCTAACGTATTTGTATGATGAGAATGGGCAGCGGTATGGGTTCCAGTACAAAAATGGCAGCACGACGGCCTATTACTACTACATTTACAATGGGCAGGGGGACGTCATCGGTATACTCAACAGTTCCGGTTCTCTGGTTGCCGAGTATGCTTATAATGCCTGGGGGCAGCATACCGCCATCCGGGACGGCAACGGGAATCCCGTATCCTCATCCAACACCACCCACATCGCCAACCTCAATCCTTTCCGTTACCGCGGCTATTACTACGATACCGAGAGCTATTTCTACTATCTCAATTTCCGTTACTATGACGCCAAAACCGGCCGCTTCATCAATGCGGACGAATATATCACTACTGGCCAAGGGATAAATTCTACTAACATGTTTGCATACTGTGGGAATAATCCTATTAGCAATGCGGATGAATCCGGCCAATTGTTTGGCGCTATTATTGGCGTTGGCTTAGTCGTTACCGGTATAATTTTGGCCTGCACTTCGAGTAGTCGAGTAGTAAAGTAGAGCCTGTGTCTCAAGCTCAAAACGCAATAGCATTAGGATCAGTCAAAACAGGAAAAACGAAAACCGGGTGGAAGTATGATATACACAATCAAAGGGATTCAACTAAAACTAAAAAACACATCCATATTGAAAAAGGCAAAGATAAATATTCTCAGAACGAAGACGGTTCTCCCCACGATGGAACTACTGGAAGCCCGCCCAATAGCGTAAAAAAAGAATTGAAAGAAAAAGGAATCTGGGACTGGGATGCAAATGCCGAAAAATACATTAAAGAGGTTGCTGTTGAAATTCCCAATTACGCAGAAGAATTTCCTTTTTTAATTGCTCCCGGTTCCGTTCATGGTGGTGCTTTAGGTGCGTCGGCGGCATCACCAGCCCTTCCTGCTGTTCCGTCGTTCAGTCCTGTCCCAGCAATGTAGAAAGGAGAGATTCCATTGGAATACTTGACCCGTAGTTTATTGAACCAAATGGATAGCGATGATCCAGCTATTGCTCAACAGGCCGAAGAAGATTGGAACAAAAATGATAAAATTTCGTATAACCTTTTTCAACAGAGCAAAAAGAAGCTTTCCAAAAAGCTGGTTTATATTTTGGAAAACTGCCATTTTTTCCATGATACGTATATCCTGGAAATTTCATTGAAAAAGAATGTTGAAAAAAGGAAGCCGACATTTGACCTGGTTTTACGGATGCAGTATGATGGATATGACATTCCATTGGACGGATACTTAATCCATCGGGATGTGCGGCGAATTTCTACCAGCCAAATCTTTGACTTGGATCCTGACTTGATATTTGGAAGTTATTTATACGGGGAGCTTTTTCTAAACGAGGATAAATTGTGGGTTCATAATTTTCTGTTTTTTAAAGAAGATGAACTCAACATCCTATGTAAAAAAATTGAGTGGATAGATAAATAATGATACGCAACGGCATGGCATAACACTATGCCATGCCGTTAAACTATTTCTGATGATTGAGAGTGTAGAAGAGACTGAAGGGGTTACCGAGATGAGGCGCCGGATGCTCTGCGGGACAGGCCTGCGGCGGATAAAGCGGCCAAGACTATTTCCGTCAGTACCGCTCCCCACAGCGGGAGAAGGCCACAAATGGCCACCACCATCGCAGCTGCTTTAATGATCAGACCAGCACGGCCTTTCCAGCGCAATGCAGCCAGCACTTTCCGGCATTCTCGAATCGCACGCGGAAGAGCGCACAATTCTCCGGTATCCAGTAACACACAGGCCGCTTCCTGAACTTCCTGAGGAGCGGATGGCAATGTTATACCGGCGTCCGCTTGCAACAGCGTGGGAATGTCATAGATACCGCAGCCTATAAAAAGGGTGGGCGGATGGCTGCGTTGAATCTTCCGTAAGGCGGAAAGCTTGCTTTCCGGAAGCAGGCCGGCATATACGTTTTCAATACCGACTTGTACAGCTGTTTTCTCTGCCGGCGTCGGTGGATCTCCGGTGAGCAGCGAAATGCTGTCGATTCCCAGCACCTTCAAATCAGAAACCGCCTCAGCTGCGTCCCGGCGCAAACGACCAGCAATGCCAAACGAGGCAATTACCCGATCATCAATTGCCAGATATACCTCGCCCTCCGGCAGGTTTTCCGCTACCAGGTCGTAACTTTCCAGAAGCTGGCGGTTGCCGCATAACAGTACATGATCTTCCATATGGGCTGTAACCCCCATAGACGGCAAGATCTCGATATCCTGTATGGCATCTCCAATTCCCTGCCCCGCCGTTATCTGTAGCTGAGCGGCATGTGCTATTATGGCCCGTGCCACCGGATGGTCGGCGTGGGATTCCAGCAAAGCCGCCAACCCCACGCACATGTCGGCGCTGACATCCGGCAGCGTGTGCAGAGAGACCACCCGCAGCGGTTCTTTTGTCAAAGTCCCCTGCTTATCCACAACAACAGACTGTGCCTTTGCCAGTGTTTCTATTTTTTCGGGCTGCTTACAGATACAGCCATAGCGAGCAGCCGCTTGTCTTCCGGCGCGCAGATGCAGCACAACTGTAACCGGCCAAAGGCCGGCTTGTGCCATGATTAGAATGGTACAAGCCCGTCCAAGCCAGGTAGCCCAGGATTTGTTGCCGATCAATGGAACCAGAATCCCCACAACTACGGCTACACTGATAGCAGCCAACATGTACAAGTGGGCGGCCCGTATCGCCGGTTGCTTTGTTTTATCCCGCACAGGAAGAGGTGGGATATACCGGTTAAACCGTCCGGTAAAATAATCCCAAAGGATCATCCCCATGCTGAACAGCAAAACGGCCAATGCCCCGTCCTGCGCGTTTCCGAAAAAAAAGGAAAGAATCAGCCAGGCCGCCAAAACTACAGGGGAACCCCAAGAACGTTGCTTCCAACTTGTTGTTCCGGCTAAAAGAGGAAGCCCCGCTATCGCTGCGGCTAAAGCGAAGAAAATCCATCCGGCCCAGTAAGGCAGGGGAAGCAACCACCCCAAGCACCAAAGCAACAGGCCGGCCAGCCAGCAATAGAGAGGGAAAAACCGGTAGATACCGGGCACCCGCGTGACGGAATGCGCTTTTTCCTGGCGGCATAAAGCGAGGACAAAGGGAAGTGGGTCCCCTCCATCTGTCTTTATCCACAGAATGGAGCCCGCTGTCCAGGTTGCTTTCTGAATGTCTCGTAGGGCCAAAAGTTCGTGGTGTATACGTGCCGCACTGTCCGGACTTGGCAACCCCCGGACCTGATAGGTATATTCAGCCATTCGGTCAGCCTCCTTTCCCTTCCCGAATGTGAGAAAGCCCCAATTGAAAAATTTGGCGGACATGGTCGTCATCCAAGGAATACACCGAGGTTTTTCCTTGACGGCGATAGCGGACCAGGCGAGCCTGCCGCAGAAGGCGAAGCTGATGAGATACAGCGGACTGCCCTATATCCAGCAGTTCGGCCAATTCGTTTACGCAGCGATCCGCTTCGGACAATGCCCATAAAAGGCGGATGCGGGTGGGATCGCCAAACACTTTGAAAACTTCGGCTAAAGCGGTTAGTTCCTGTGTGTCCGGCACCGCATGCATTGCAGACGGACGATTCGCTTCCATGGCAAACCTCCCTTTCCTAAGATATGAATCTATGTTCATATCTTCAGTATAGTGCTTCATCTGCCGAAAGTCAAGCAGCTGTCGAATACCGGATTGTGCATAAACAAAATTCAGCAAATTCCAAAAGAAAAATGAGAAAATGACTTGACAACCGCGTCCGCAATCGGTATAATAAACAACGTTGCGGTAAACACCCATATTTCATGGCCCGGTAGTTCAGCTGGTTAGAACGCTAGCCTGTCACGCTAGAGGTCGACGGTTCGAGCCCGTTCCGGGTCGCCATTTTGCTGTTATAGCTCAGTAGGCAGAGCACTTCCTTGGTAAGGAAGAGGTCACCAGTTCGAATCTGGTTAACAGCTCCAAAAACGGACTCCCAAAAGGGGGTCCGTTTTTTATTGTATAAAGTCGGCGCGCTTTCATGCGCACCGACTTTTTTTACTTTACTCGTCTTTACTTTTCAATCAATGCCGCTAATGCTTTTGCACAATGGGAAGCAATCAGACGTGCTCCCTGTTCGTTGGGATGTACGCCGTCGCCGGACCAATGATCCGGTCCTTTTTCCACACTGGCGGCCGCCATCAGCCCGTCGGTGGGAACATACCCATCGGCAAATTCCAGGGCCAACCGCCGGGTCGCATCAATTTTGGGATCGAGATCGGTCCGCCACAAATCTTTTCCCGGTTCATTGCGAAGCAGATAAGGCTCCAGCAGCAGGATGCGGGCATGGGTCTTTTGCCGTATGTCCAAAAGCAGGCGGCGGTAATTTTCTTCAAACTGTTCCGCCGTGGTGGGGTCGTTCTGGTCAAAGGCCCGCCAGGTATCGTTTACCCCAATCATAATGGACACGATATCCGGCTGCAGGTCAATGCAGTCCGCCTGCCAGCGGGCCACCAGGTCGCAGGTACGGTTGCCGCTGATCCCCAAATTCAAAAACTCCAGCTTTCGGTCGGGAAAGTGTTCCCGCAGCAAACCGGCCGTGTACTTGGGATAACCCTCGCCCAACTGATGGGGATCGGACCGGTCTCGTCCGGCATCGGTGATGCTGTCCCCTTGAAACAAAATACGCATAGCGGTTCCTCCTACCGGCTGACTTGATACCATTTTCCGTTGAGAGAAGACGGCATATCGATTTCCTTTATCTGCTGTTCGCTCGCTTGGCCGAACCAGTCGTATTTCCATCCGTCGTCCGTGTTGACCACCCGCAGAGCATAATACGCCTCCTGCCCGTCTGACCGCAAGCAGTACATAAGATACAGGGGGTTATCCCGGTCGATCACTTCCACCTGTTCAAAACCTTCCTGGCCCTCCCAGATCTGGGGACGGCAAGCGCTGCTGAGCAAAAATTCCACCGTATCCGCTTCTTCCAAAAGATGCAGGTCGGTGTTGCTCAGATCCTCTTGAATCTCCTGTGTGCCGTTTTCCTGCAGGAACTGCCAGAATTCCTCGTCATTCTGCTGGCCGGTGATCACCTCGGCATGTTCCTGTGCCAGGCGTTCCAGGGCTATTTCGTAGCGGTTCTGGAGGGTAGCGTGATACCCGTTCACCAGGAACACCACAATAAACACGGCGATAAACAGGATCACCACACAGCGCACCGGTTTGAAGTGCACCGGTTCAGGCGGATTCTTTACCCATATTTTCCGGATGTTATACAAGAGCAGCGGCACCACGGTCAGCACGCCCATGGCGATATAAATAATCAAAGCCGTTTTCATGGACCGCCCTCCTTTACTTCAGTACCTTCGACAGGAATTCCTGCGTACGGGGATGCTGCGGATGGTCGAACAATTCCTCCGGCGCCCCCTGCTCGGTGATGATGCCGCCATCCATGAACAGGATGCGATTCCCCACCTCACGAGCAAAGCCCATCTCATGGGTGACCACCACCATGGTGGTGTGGTTGCGGGCCAGCTGTTTCATAACCTCCAGCACCTCTCCCACCATCTCCGGGTCGAGAGCTGATGTTGGCTCATCGAACAGCAGCACATCCGGTTCCATTGCCAACGCACGGGCAATGGCCACCCGCTGTTTCTGCCCGCCGGACAGGCGGCTGGGATAAACATCGGCTTTTTCCGCCAGCCCCACCCGTTCCAACAGCTCCATGCCTTTTTCGGCGGCCTGTTGTTTGGCTTTCTTTTTTAATAATACAGGCGCCATGGTGACATTTTCCAGCACGGTCTTGTGAGGGAACAGATTGAACTGCTGGAACACCATCCCCACCTTCTGCCGCAGCTTATCGATTTGCTTAAGGTTGTTCATCACCGAAACGCCTTCGATGATGATATCCCCCTTGGTGGGCATCTCCAGCAGGTTAATGCAGCGCAGAAAGGTGGATTTCCCGCCGCCGGAGGGTCCGATCACACATACGCAGTCGCCTTTCTCAATATGGGCATCAATCCCCCGGAGCACTTCCAGCTCGCCAAAGTACTTGTGCAGATTCTTTACCTCAATCACTGCGCCGCATCCTCCTTTCCAGCTTACCCAGCAGGGTGGAAAGCGCCGTTGTCATCAGGAAATAGATAAACGCGGCGCATAGCAGCGGAACAATATAATCGTAGGTGACGCTTCCGATGGACTGCGCCCCCTTGGTCAGGTCCGCAATGCCGATGTAACCGGCCACCGATGTTTCCTTTAACAGCACAATAAATTCGTTGCCCAAAGCCGGCAACACATTTTTCACCGCCTGTGGGATTACGATATGGGTCATGGTCTGGGAACCGGACAGCCCCAGCGAGCGCCCTGCCTCGGTCTGGCCGCGGTCCACCGCCATGATGCCGGCACGGATGATTTCTGCCACATAAGCGCCGGAGTTGATACCGAACGCGATAGAAGCGATGATATAATCCGGCAGAGGGACTCCTTGAAAGACCCGCCCAAAAATGATGAAATAGATGACCATCAGCTGTACGACCGCAGGCGTGCCCCGCACAACCGCTATGTACCCGTTGGCAAAGCCCGCCAGCATTTTGCGCAGCCAAACCACCACCCGGTTTCCGGTGAGGCTGTTGACATCCTGCAGCTTGGCGATGGCCAGCAGCAGACCGATGGTAACGCCGATCAGTGCGGCAACGATTGTCAGCAGGAGCGACCGCCCCAGCCCCTGCACCAGAAGCTGATACCGGTCCTCCTTTATGAGCGCCAGATATACCGCATCCGCAAAGCCGTCAACCATATTCTGAAATCCTTCGGCAATGGCGTTCACCGGGATCCCCCCTTTATTTTCACTTAAAAAGAGCAGCCGGCCCCACAGCCGGCTGCTGAGCCATCGGCACTATTTATTTGATATATTCGTCGATGATCTGGTCAAAGGTGCCGTCATCCTTCAGTTCCTGCAGCGCATCGTTGATGGCCTGCTGAAGCGCGGTGTTGCCCTTGCGCACAGCATAGGCATATTTTTCCGGCTCAAACTGCCCGGTAATCAGGGTCAATTCATCACTATGCTGCTCCTTATATTCCTTGGCGGGGTTGTTGTCGATGATCACCGCATCCAGATTGCCGTTGAGCAGATCCTGCACCGCTGTGGCGCCGTTGGAGTATCCCTTGATGTTGTCGCTCTCGGTGATCTCTTCCGCTGAAGTAATAAGGCCGGTGGTGCCGGTCTGGCCGCCAATCACCTTGCCCTTCAGATCCTCTTTCGAGGTGTAGCCGCTGTCCGACCGCACAATGATGGTCTGTTCAGCGGTGTAATAGGAATCAGCAAAGTCCATGTTCTCCAGCCGGTCTGAAGTGATGGTGTAACCAGCGGCAATCATATCCACTTGTCCGCCAGTGAGTGCGCTGTCCAGAGAGTCAAACGCCATATCCTTAATCTCGACCTTCAAGCCCAGTTTTTCCCCGATGGCTTTGACCATGGCCGGGTCCACACCATCTATCTCATTATTACTCAAAAACTCAAAGGGCGGAAATTCGGCGTTGGTCCCCACTGTCAGGACCCCGTCGGTCACCAGCTGATAATCCTTCGTATCCTCATTAGCCGATACTCCGGATGGCGCGGATGATCCACCATCCGTCTCGCCGCTGTTGCTGCATCCGGCTACAGCCATCAGCATAGCCGCCGAAAGGCCCAGTGCCAATACTCTTGTCCATTTTTTCATGTAATTTCCCTCCGCAGTTATCAAAATCTCTGTAGCTAAGAACGTATAGTCTATTATAATGGAAGCGATTCAAAAAATCAATCTTTTTATGAATATAAAGCCGTTGAATCTCTGATACCGGTAATCATAGAACGAATTCCTCAATCAACTGATCCAGCGTACCGTCGGCTTTCATCTCCTGTATACAACGGTTGAGAACTTCCAGCAAACGGGTATTGTCTTTTTGCACCGCCAGACAGAAATCCCGCGAATCCCATTCGCCTTCAATCCATCGCAGGTAATCGTCAAACATCTCGCGGTAACGGTCCGCAGCATGGCGGTCCAGCAAAACGCCTTCTGTTTTCTGGAGCACCAGATCTTCCAGAGCTTTGTGGCTTTGCCCATACCCGGTCACGCGCTCCGGATCAGAACTGGATAAAACCCAATCAAATCCCCAAAAGCAGCCAACCGGTTTGCCATCCAGATCGGCAACATGCCGGTAATCACTGCTCTGCCGCACGGCCAGAACATAATCCAGCGTATAGTAAGCATCGGTTAGGGCGAACTCCTCCTTGCGGCTGTCGTCCAAATCTGCAAAAGGATAAGAAGATGCGATAACATCCACAGTACCATCCGCCAAAGCGGCTTCCACATCCACCATTTTATGGATGATTTTAAACTCTACATCCAATCCGAGTTTGTAGGCAATGGCCTGCATCATGGCCGGTTCCAGGCCGATCACTCCACCGTTATCGGTGGCGCAAGAAAAAGGCGCAAAATTGGGACTGGTAGCAATGGTAAGAGTACCGGGTGAGACCAGTTCGTATTCATCATCGGCCCCACGAACCCTGGCCGAGACTGCCGACGTATTTGTTGTGTCTTCTGCTGGTTCCGCCTGACCAGTTTCGCATCCCGCGATCATCCAGAACATACACGACACGGCCAACAACGCAACAAAACGTCTACATATGATTTTTATCCTGCGTTTCTTTCCAGTCATTCTTCCTCCGATCCCCTCTGTTCCCGCAGGATGTGCTGCAGCATGTCCTGCGGCGATGAAGCCACATAATCCGCACCTGCCTGACGCAGTTCCTTTTCTCCACGGAAGCCCCAGGCGGCACCGACACAACGCATTCCGGATGCTGCGGCCGTCTGCACATCCACATCGGAATCACCGACAAACCAGGCATTTTCCGGCGGAACCTCCACTGCCGCGAGCGCCATTCGGGCAACAGTGGGATCCGGCTTTTTCGGACGGCCGGGCTGTCCACCGAATACCCCTTCCATAAGGGTATCCCCGAAAAAATGCCGGACGATCTTTTCCGCCTGCGCCTGTGGTTTATTGGTGACCACCAGCAGACGAAAACCATTGGCCTTGAGCAGACGAATCGCATCGTCAATTCCCGGATACAGACAAACCTGGTCAAGACAGGTTTGGTCATAGATCTGCAAAAAGGAAGCCAGAACCAATTCGGTGTTAGCCGGCGTCATCTTTTGCCCCAACGCACGTTCTACCAAGACACGGGCACCATTGCCTACCATGTGAGGATAAGCATCAAGTGGACAAGGGTCAAACCCATTCTCCTCCAAAGCGTGATTGGTGGCAAAGGCCAAATCCGGCAAGGTATTGGCCAACGTGCCGTCCAAATCAAACAAAACAGCCTTTTTCATTGTACCACTTTCTCCATCGCTGTCAATTGTTCTGTTATGGGAAAATGCCGGCCGGCACCGCCCACAGGCAGATTAGCCGGCAGGACCTTGTATAACAAATCTTAGGTATTCATCATATCTGGCCTATCCTGTCCTTGTCAAGATATTTTAAAAAAATTGTTGATTCGACATATCGGGAAAAGGCGAGCAGAATAATGTATAGCATATGTTTGAGGAAGAATAATGGCCTTTTTTGCATTCCGGTAAGTATATCCTTGCTTTTTTCACATAGAGTAAATGAAAGGCCTGAAATCTCCAAAAAATAGACCCGTTTGCCTTTACATTTGGGAGAAATGGGATTATAATGTCCTAAAAATTGAGACTTGTTCTGGTTAGGAGGAAAAGCCGTGGCTCAGGAAACACTGCAGGCTGTACAAAACGCCGAACTGCGCGCGGATGAATTGGAGCAGCATACCCGGCAGCAGGCGCAGCTGCTGCTGCGCCTCGCTCACCAGGAGGCGGACGCTTTGGTGGAAGAAGCCTGCCGCCAGGCGCGGGAACGCGCTGAAAACGCCGTCCGGGTCTCCCGCCAACAGGGAGAGGCTTTGCTGCAAGCCGCCAAGGAGGATGCTTACCGGACCGGGGAAGAACTTTCCCGCCGGGCTGCCGGGCAATCCGAACAGACGGTAGAACGCATTTTGGAATGCCTGCTATCGTAAACGCTTGCCACAACAGAGAAAGGAGGCCGCCCTATGGCTGTTGTGCCGATGAAGCATCTCACCCTTTGCGGTATGAAAAAAGACCGTAAAGCCATATTGGAGCTTTTGCAAAGACGGGGCGTTGTGGAAATAACCCCCTGCTCCGTCTCCGGCGACGGCTACCAAACACCGGATGTGACCGATCGTCTGGTGAATTTTGAGCAAACCATCCACATCCTGAACCAGGCGCTCGCGATACTCGACCGGGAAGCGCCTGTACCCTCATCCCCTCTTGCCTCTCTGGAAGGGCGCCAGTTCATGACTCTTGAGGATTACGAAACTTTTTCCCAGGACCAGGAGGAAACTTGCCGGGTCGCCCGGCATTTGATAGAGCTGGACCGGCAGATGGCCGAAAACCGGGCCGAAGCTCTCAAATGCCGTACCCAACAGGAAATGCTGGTTCCTTGGAAGGAACTGGATGTTCCCCTTTCCACCCAAGGGACAAGGGATACAGTGGTTTTGATTGGTTCGCTGCCGGAAGCCTGCACAGCCTCGGATATTCTGGAGCTTTTGGCACGCGAACAGCCGCAGGCTTCCGTCTCGTTGGAGATTCTGCATTCCTCCCCCCAGCAGACCTGCTTGTTTTTGCTGTGCCTAAAAGAGGATATGCCCGCCGTGCTGGACAGCCTCAACAGCTGCGGCTTTGCACGGCCCGCCCTCTCCGGGGAAGAGTCCCCGGCTGCTATGATACGGCAATTGGAAAAACAGGCCGCTGAGTATGAAGAGCAGGCTGCCGCCGCACAAAAAGAGCTGGTCTCCTGCTCCGGATTTCGCGATGCCCTGCGTTTCACCGCTGACTATTATGCCATGCGGGTGGAGAAGTATCAGGTGATCGGCCGGTCGGTTGAAAGCAAGCGCCTTTTTTTCCTCACCGGGTATCTGCCCGAACAGGTTGCGGCCGGACTGGCACAGGAGATCGAGTCTTCTTTTCCCGCTGCGGTACAGATAGAGTCGCCGCCCGAGGGGGAAACGCCTCCGGTGCTGCTGCGAAACAATAACTTCAACTCCCCCGTGGAATCGGTGGTGGAAAGCTATGGGCTGCCCGGCAGCGGAGAACGGGATCCCACCTCGGTCATGGCCATTTTTTATTACTTCCTCTTTGGAATGATGCTCAGCGATGCTGCCTACGGTCTGATTATGGTGATCGTCACCACTCTGCTGATGCGCAAATTTCCCCGGATGGAGCACGGCATGCGGCAATCGCTGCGCATGTTCCGGTTCTGCGGCATTTCCACCATTGGATGGGGCGTGCTGTTCGGCAGTTATATGGGGGATGCTCCCGCCATCATCGCTTCCACCTTTTTCGGCAGCGATTTCTCCATCCCCCCCCTGTGGTTTTCACCGGTGGACGAACCCATGCGCATGCTGATGTTCTCATTCCTGATCGGCATTGTACACATCTTTGTGGGGCTTGGGGTAAAGCTGGTCAACGACTGCCGGGACGGCCATGTGAAGGATGCGGTGTATGACGTGGTGTTCTGGTATCTTTTGGTGGGGGGCGGCATTGTCTGGCTGTTGACCGTTCCCGCTTTTTTGAACATGGCAGGGCTGACCTTCCATCTTCCCTCCCCGGTGGGCACCGTTGCAGCTGTCTGCGCCGGGGTTGGGGCTTTGGGTATCATCCTTACCTCCGGCCGGGATTCTAAAAATCCGGTGAAACGCCTTTTAAAAGGGTTATATGGCCTGTACAACGTCACCGGATATCTAAGCGATATTCTTTCCTATTCCCGTCTGTTGGCCCTCGGCCTGGCCACCGGGGTAATCGCGACGGTCTTTAACAAAATGGGCAGTATGATGGGAGGCGGCATCGCCGGTGCCATTCTGTTTATCGTGGTCTTTTTGATCGGTCATCTGCTCAATATCGGTATCAATCTGCTGGGTGCGTATGTCCATACCAACCGCCTGCAGTTTGTGGAATTTTTTGGCAAGTTTTATGAGGGCGGAGGAAAAAAATTCTCCCCCTTTGGCGCACACACCCGCTATTACAAATTCAAGGAGGACAAGTAATCATGGGAGTTGTATACGCATTGATCGGAGCGGCACTGGCCGCGCTTCTGTCTGGCATCGGTTCGTCTATCGGCGTGGGATTGGCCGGCGAGGCTGCTGCCGGAGTGGTCACGGAGGATTCCTCCAAGTTCAGCAAAGTTCTTATTTTGCAGCTGCTCCCCGGTACGCAGGGAATCTATGGACTGCTGATCGGCTTTTTGACCCTGACCCAGGTTGGAATTTTGGGCGGCGACTCGGATATCTCCGTCGCCAAGGGCCTTTTGTATCTGGCCGCCTGCCTGCCGATGGGGTTGGTTGGTCTGTGGTCCGCCATCCGCCAGGGCCGTGTGGCTGTGTCCAGCATCCAAATGGTTGCCAAAAAGCCCGACCAATTCGGTAAGGCCATGCTCTTCCCCGCCATGGTGGAAACATACGCCATCCTGGCTCTGCTGATCTCCATTCTGGCGGTATTCGGCATTGGCGGCCTGAACGTATAATGCCCCAGCAAAAGGAGGATCCCCATGACCGGGTTAGACAATATTCTAAAAAAAATTGAGGAACAGGCGCATACCCAGGCCGATTCCATTTTGGAAGAGGCGCGGCGGCAGGCGGAGGAAATCCGGCAACAGGGACGGGTAAAAGCCCAAAAGCAGGCGCAGGAAATCGCGGCACAGGGGGAAAAAAGAGCGGCGGATATCCTGGCCCGTGCCCGTTCATCCTCCATGCTGGCTAAACGGCAGATCGACCTGGCAATCCGGCAGCGTTTGATCCGGGAGTCCATCGGTAAAGCCCGGCAGCGGCTGCAGGAAATGCCGGCCGGCGAATACTTTACCGTTTTGAAAAATTTGGCCGCTGCCCATGCTCTTCCCCAGGCAGGCGAAATCATTCTGTCGCCGGAGGACCACCGCCGGATACCGGACGATTTTGAGGCAACCGTGAACGCGGCTCTTTCCGACCCACGGGCAATACTGACCGTCTCGTCGGAGACCCGCCCCATAGGCGGCGGAATGATCCTGGCATACGGTGATATTGAGGACAACTGCTCCTTCGACGCTTTGTTTGAAGATAAAGCCGACGCCTTGCAGGACCTGGTGCAGGCTCTGCTGTTCAGCAGCAGCTGATATTGTGCCACACCGGCCCAATAAATGGAAAGGCAGGAAAACAATGAGAGAAGAGGCTTATACCTATGCGGTTTCCCGCATCCGCAGCATCGAGCTTTCGTTGCTGGACTCCGCATTTTACGAACGGCTTATGACCGCTTCTTCTCCCAGGGAGTGCCGGCGGATCCTGGAAGAACGCGGCTGGGGCTCCCTGACCGAAGAACGGGAAAAAACCTGGAACCTGCTGCTTGAATTAGCGGGAGATGCACCGGACTGGCAGGTGTTTTTAATCCCACAGGACTATCACAATTTAAAAGCGGCTGTCAAGCAGGCTTACACCCTGTCTCTTATACACATCTGACGCTGCCGACGATAAGGCTCGTGTA
>ENA-UALL01000714-UALL01000714.1-human-gut-metagenome-genome-assembly--contig:-NODE-714-length-14328-cov-9.433616_pt1 | contig 14328 bp, 12 predicted proteins | sample MGYA00243699_ERZ654466 | MGnify/ENA primary metagenome ERZ654466 (study PRJEB26926, sample SAMN06164635) | human gut metagenome | biome: ENVO:00009003; feature: ENVO:2100002; material: ENVO:00002003...
GCGTCAGATGTGTATAAGAGACAGGTTAGAGGGATTAGTATCTGCGGAGCCGGGGTGGTCGAAAGGCTGGTGGCTTTGTGCACGCTCCCGGCGGGCAATTCTGATATCTAATATCTGATATCTGATATCTGAAATCTGACATCTGAAATCTGCTATTTCACCGAGCTGGTGAAAGCGACCGCTTTGCCGATGATGCGCACATCCTCCAGCTGCGTCCCCGCATAGACCATGGGGGGGAATGTGCTGTTTTCCGCAATCAGGGTGATCTGCCCGCCGGTGTTATAGACCCGTTTCAAGGTGGCTTCCTCCCCGATGAGCACAGCGGCGATCTCGCCGTTTTCCACCTCCGGCTGCTGCCGGATATAGACAATGTCGCCGTCGTGGATGCGGGCGCCTATCATGCTGTCCCCCTTGCAGCGCAGGGCAAAGTCCGCATGGATGTGGGAGGGAACATCCACCATGCCGTCGATGTTTTCAGCGGCCAGGATGGGGGTGCCGCAGGCAATATTCCCCAGCAGCGGCACCTTTTGCATCACCGGCACCGGCATCAATCCATCCGGCAGGGATGAGGTCCCGGCCGCATCATCCGACCAGCCCATCAGATAGGCGGGGGTGGTGTGCAGGGCCTCGGCAAAGGCGTAGATTTTCGACTGGGGAATATCCACCTGCCCGGCTTCGATTTTGGTAATGGAGGTCTTGTTTTTATAGCCGGTGCGCCGCGCCAGCTCCTCCTGGGTCAACCCCAGCCGCTCCCGTTCCTGTTTGATACGTTTGTATAACTCCAGCATGTTTTTCACCGTCCCAAGGGAATTGTACAAGGATAGTATACCATGTAGATGAAAATAAATCAACATTTTTCGAAAAATAGTTGACAGAAAAGAAACTGTGTGATAAGCTAAAGGCGATGATTTAAAATCACCAACAAAAACCGCAGGAAAGGGGGAGGAGATGGGTGAACATGGCGCTTCTGTGTGAAAAGCTGGAACAGGCGGGCCTTTTAATCGACGAGGCGGCGGATGAAATCGGCTGTTCCCGGCGGGAATTGGTCCGCAAGCTGACCGGCGGGGCTGCCTTTACAGCGGGAGAGATGCAGCGGCTTTCGGACCGGCTGGCGCTTTCCGGAAAAGAGCGGACGGCTATTTTTTTTGACGAAGAAGATGATTTTTATTCATCTGGCGGCGACTAACTGTTAGAGGATAGACGGTAGAAGGTACTGGCGGGCCAATATCAGATTTCAGATATCAGAAATCAGATATCAGAATTGCTCACCATGAGCGGGTGCAAGGCTTCCGGTTTTACACTTGCCTTAGCGGGGAGGGCGCCTGGCTTTGTTTGCTCATTTGCCCGGCGGCGCAGATACTCGATTTCTAACGTCTAACGTCTGATATCAGATTTCAGATATCAGATATTAGATATCAGATTCGCTCACGGCAAGCGTGCACAAAGCCACCGGTTTTCCGCCTGTCCCCGGCTCCGCAGGCACCCGGTTTCTAACCTCTAACATCTGATATCTAACGTCTGACCTCTGAACTCTAACATCTGAAAGGAGGGGGATAGATGGCCTATCCTTGCCGCCGGATATCCGGCAAAGACTGCGATGGCTGTGGGGACTGCTGTCCCCCGCTGGGACAGGAATGGGTGGGCGTCCCGTCCGCTCCCCTGCGGTGTGAGGAATGCCGCCAGCCCATTGACGAGGATTATTATTACAACATCGAGTCCACCATCCTGTGCGGGTTCTGTGTGGACAAGCTCTACCGCCGGGAAGTGCCGATTAGCGATTAGATATCAGAAGTCAGACGTCAGATATCAGATATCAGATATCAGATGTGAGATGTTAGATGGATAGTATCGACACGGCCGGGAGTAGGCGAAAACCGGAAGCCTTGCACCCGCTCATGGTGAGCAATTCTGATTTCTGATATCTGAATTCTGACATCTGAAATTTGAAAGGAGTTTTTCTTTATGGCCAAACAAAGACCGGGCACCTTTATCAAGGTGGACCGTGGCATACTCGACTGGCGCTGGTTCCACGACGCAGGCACCCTACAGCTGTGGCTGTATATCCTGCTGCGGGCCAACGTGACCGACAACGATTTTGAAGGGATCACCGTTCATCGGGGGGAACTGGTCACCTCCCTGAGCAGCCTGGCCGCGCACACCGGCCTGACCATCCGTCAGGTGCGCACGGCACTGGGGCATCTGAAATCGACAGGGGAGGTGACATGCACCCGTTACCCCAAATATTCGGTGATACGGGCCGTTCACTACTCCCTTTACCAGGACAAGCCCGCCGGGAGTGCGGCAGGCGGGCGGCAGGCCGGGGACAAACCCGCGGCAGGCGAGCGTCAACAATATAAAAAGGAAAAAGAAAGCAAGAAAGAGAAAGAAGGGGAAGAATCCCTTCCCGACAGCGACCGGCTCAAAATCCTGGAAGGTTCTTTGGGAAAAGGGGTGGTGCGCCTTTCCGACCGGCAGATGGACGATCTGCTGGAACGGCTCACCCTGGAGGAGTTTGATTACTATATCGCCCGGCTGGCCGATTTTATCCTGGAAAAATCGGCCCATGTCAAAAGCCATTATCGCACCATCCTGAAATGGGTGGCCGAGGACCGGGCGACGGAGGACGCCTTATGAGCCGGCGGCGGGGAGCACCCGCAACCGGTGGCCGGACAGACCGGCCGGAAAAGAAGGCTTCAAAAGAATTCTGCCCGCTTGCGCGGTGTGTATGGACCGCGCCCGACGGGGTCTGCCGGTGGCCGGGCAACAACTGCCCCCGGCAGCAGGAACGGCTGGCTGCCGAGAGACGAATTCAGGCGGTACGCCAGGCGGCCCGGCGGATGACCGGGCTGAGGAAGCTGGCCGAAACACTAAAAGGGGAAGAGAGGATCGCCCGGATCGCCGAGGTGCGGGCGGCGGGAATACTGCCCGCCGCCGAAACCGGTGAGGGCCGTCCGGCCGCCGGACGGCCGGGGCGGGGAGAGACATCCTGCGGCGGGCGGACATCTTCCCCCAAGGGGAGGTGAGCCGGTATGGCAAGCACCACCGGGGGCGCCCATGCGGTCTGCCCGTTTTACATCCGTGAGTACAAACGCTCCATCACCTGCGAGGGGGTGGGCCAGTCCGACGAGATCCTGCACCGGTTTTCCGGCGGGCAGGAAAAATCCGAATTCCAGCGGCGGTATTGCTTCGGGTACGGGTTTTACCGCTGCCCTGTGGCCCGGATGCTGTGGGAAAAATATGAAAAAGATGTCAGAGGTTAGATGTCAGATATCAGATGTCAGATGATGGGGTATCCGCGGAGCCGAAGGTGAGAGAAAGGCTGGTGGCTTTGTGCACGCTCCCGGCGGCGGTCGAAAATGTTGCCTCTTGCTCTGCCCGGCTCCCGCTGGTGCGCTGACGCGCGCGGCGGCGACGAATGGCAGAATTCAACTGGGCCCGTAAAACTCTATGAGATATTGACATATTTTGTCTTTTCCACTATACTATTGTAAAAAAGAAGTGGGAGGACACAGAAGTGAAGAGGATGAAAAAATGGGGAGCGCTGGTTTTGGCGCTTTCCCTGCTGCTCGCGGCGCTGCCGGTATTCCCGGTGGGTGCGGAGACAGTGGACAGCGGCGTCTGCGGCGAAAACCTGACCTGGAAACTGGACGATGAAGGGACCCTGACCATCAGCGGCACAGGGGAGATGGAGGATTATGATTATGACTTTGCTGCGCCCTGGCAGGATTTGGACGTTTTTAAAGTGGTGATCGAAGAGGGGGTAACAAGCATTGGAAATGATGCTTTCTATATGTGCCACGCCCTGTCGGAGGTGACCATCCCGGAGAGTGTGACGCGTATTGGGGATACGGCTTTTTCCAGCTGCACCGAACTGGCAGAGCTCGCCATCCCGGACAGTGTGACAAGGATTGGCTTTGGTATCGTGTATGGGACAGCTTACTATACCGATGACGCCAACTGGGAAGGCGATGTGCTGTATATCGGCAACCATTTGATCGATGTGAACCAGAACATCACCGGCGAGTATGCGGTGAAGCCCGGCACCAAAACGATTGCGGACAATGTTTTTGAGGGCTGTACCGGATTGACCGGCATCACCATCCCGGACGGGGTGACCAGCATCGGTGAGTATGCGTTTTATAACTGCACCGGCCTGGCAGAGATCACCCTCCCGGACAGCGTGACGGACATCGGCCTGTATGCTTTTAGCGGAACCGCCTACCATGAAGAGGACGCCAACTGGGAGGACGGCGTGCTGTATATCGGGAACCATTTGGTGCACACAATCTCCCCGGAGGTCGTGGGCGAGTACGTGGTGAAGCCCGGCACCAGAACCATTGCGGACTTCGCGTTTGCATTCTGTGGCGAGTTGACGAAGGTGACCATCCCGGAGAGCGTGACCCGGATTGGAGACATAGCGTTTTACAGTTGCATCAGCCTGACGAACGCGACACTCCTGCAGGGGGTAACGCACATTGGCGACAGTGCTTTTGGCAACTGTAACAGCCTGGAGGCGATGCCGCTCCCGGAGAGTGTGGAAAGCATCGGGGACGACGCGTTCTCTGATTGCATGCTCCTGCAGGATATAACCATCCCGGCGGGTGTGACCAGCATCGGAAAGCGTGTTTTTAAGGGCTGCTCCGGCCTGAAGACCATCACGGTGGATGAAAACAACCCGGCATATGTGTCGGTGGATGGGGTGCTGTTCAACAAGGACAAAACCACTCTGATCTGCTATCCCGGCAGCCGGGCAGGGGACTACGCCATCCCGGACGGGGTGACGGTCATCGATGCCAGCGCTTTTGACAGCTGCACCCTCCTGGAAAATGTGACCATCCCGGACAGCGTGCAAAGAATCGGGGACGGGGCGTTCGTTTATTGCATCACCCTGGAGGATGTGGTCATTCCGGCGAGCGTACAAAGCATCGGGGACGATGTGTTTTACGGCTGCCCCGGACTGAAGGCCATCACAGTGGATGAAAACAATCCGGCGTATGCATCGGTGGATGGGATACTGTTCAACAAGGACAAGACCCTTCTGATCTGCTGTCCCGGCGGCTGGACAGGGGAGTGCACCATCCCGGATGGGGTGACGGTCATCCAAGACAATGCGTTTTATAACTGCGAAGGGTTGACGGGCGTGACCATCCCGGCGAGTGTGACCACCATCGGTGAGCAGGCCTTTTATATGTGCTCCGGCCTGACGGATGTGGTGATCCCGCAGGGGGTGTGGAACATTGGAGAGAGTGCGTTCGCTTATTGCTTCGCTTTGACAAAGGCGGTTATCCCGGCGAGCGTGCAAGAGATTGGAAGCTATGCTTTCCGTAGCTGTGAGGAACTGACGGATGTGACCATCCAGGATGGTGTGAAAAACATCGGGTATGGGGCGTTTTATGAATGCTCCAGCCTGGAGGCTGTGACCATCCCGGCGAGCGTGACTGCGATCGGGGATATGGCATTTGGATATGGGAAGTTTGGCGACGCCATCCCCGGCTTTACCATCACCGGCTATCGCGGCACAGAGGCTCAGGTTTACGCGCAGGAAAATGAAATGGCGTTTGCTTCGGCCGAGGAGCTGGACATCGCCCGGGCACAGGAAAAGGTGGACTGCGGGCTGTATACCTCCGAAAGCGTGGCGGCGCTTCAGGCCGCCATCCGGGACTTGGAAGCGGTGCTGGCGGATACATCCGCCACACGCCAAGAAATCGCCCTTCGGTTGGCGGCTCTGGAAACGGCCATGGACGGGTTGGTGCTGAACTATCCCGATGTGGTGTGGGGCGATGTGGACGGTCAAGAGGGCGTGACGGCGTCGGATGCGCTGATGGTGCTGCAATCCGCGACTGGCAAGGTCACCCTGGACGAAAAACAGCAGGCGGCGGCGAATGTGGACGGCAAAGGCGGTGTGACCTCGGCCGATGCGCTGGCCGTGCTGCAATACGCTACCCAGAAGATTACCTCGTTCCCGGTGGAGGGGTAAGCCCGGCAGGCGGAGGCGGACAATGGTGGGCACAGACCCATGAGAATCAGATATCAGATGTCAGATGTTAGATGTCAGAAGATGGGTGCCTGCGGAGCCGGAGGTGAGAGAAAGACCGGGAGTTTTGTGCTCGCTTTTGGTGGGATTGCAGGAGGTTAAAGGCGGAGGCCCCCCAAGTGAATACAGGCACGATCCCCCGGAAGGGCTTTGGCCCTTCCGGGGGATTTTAGATGTGAGATGTGAGATATCAGATGTCAGATGTCAGAAGATGGGTATCTGCGGAGCTGGGGGTGTGAGAAAGGCTGGTGGCTTTGTGTACGCTCGTGGTGAGCGAGTCTGATGTCTGAATTCTGAATTCTGAATTCTGAATTCTAAAACAGCTCCCGGGTAGAAAGGGGGAAAGCGGCTTTGATAGGATAAAGGCAAAAAGAGAAAGGAGCCCGGCCGATGATCGACTGGAAAACAATCCAAACCGAATATATCACCACCGATACCAGCTATCGCAGGCTGGGAGAAAAATACGGGCTGTCCTATAAAACCATTGGGCGGCAGGCCCAAAAGGAGGGCTGGGTGAAAAAGCGGAGTCTCTGGCGGCAGGAAACGCTGAACAAAGCGCTGGACAAGGCCGGAGACGACGAAGCCGGCAAGCTGGCGGCTCTGCGCCGCACCGCCGACGGCATGGCCTGCGAGATCGAGCGGATGGCGGCCTGCGAGCTCCCCGGATATACCGGCAAGCCCGCCGAGATCAAGGCGGTACGGGAGATGGTGGCCGCCTTAAAGGATATGACGGCAGTGGTGCGCAGCCTCTATGGGCTGGCCACCCCGCAGGAGCGGGAAGAACAGGAGGTGGCCCGCCAGAAGCTGGAGATGGACTGGGAAAAGCTTCACATGGCGCGGCAAAAGGAAAATGAGACTTCCGGCGGAGAAGGCGGCGGAGTGGTGGAGATCGCAGCGCTGGTAGATTAGATGTCAGATATCAGAAGTCAGACGTCAGATATCAGAAGTCAGAACGGCCCGCTGGGGGTGAGAGAAAGACCGGTGGCTTTGTGCACGCTTATAGGGGGCGAATCTAATATCTAATGTCTAATATCTGACATCTAAAATGGGTATCTGTGTTGCTAAAAGCGAGAGAAAAAACCGGAAGCTTTGTGCCCGCTTTTGGTAAGCAACTCTGACATCTAACATCTGATATCTAACATCTAATATCTGACGTCTGAATTCTGAATTCTAATATCTGCAAAGGGTGTATAACAATGGGTAAGCATGTGATCTGGCGGCCACAGCCCAAACAGCTGTTGTTCCAGCAGCGGGGGGAATACGAGGCGCTGTACGGCGGGGCGGCAGGCGGCGGGAAATCCGACGCGCTGCTGACCGAGGCGCTGCGGCAGGTGCATATCCCCCATTACCGGGCGATCATCTTCCGCAAAACCTATCCCCAGCTGTCCGAGCTGATCGACCGCAGCCGGGACCTCTACCGGGCGGCCTTCCCGCGGGCGAGGTACAACGGCAGCCAGCATTTTTGGGAGTTCGAAAGCGGGGCCAAAATCTATTTCGGGGCCATGCAGCATGTGCAGGACAAGACCAACTACCAGGGTAAGCGCTACGATTTTGTGGCGTTTGACGAGCTGACCCATTTCACATGGGAGGAATACAGCTACCTGTTTTCCCGCAACCGGCCGTCGGGGCCGGGGACGCGGGTATACATCCGCGCCACCTGCAACCCCGGCGGGATCGGGCACGGATGGGTGAAGGACCGGTTCATCACCGCCGCGCCCCCGCTGACCCCCATCGAGGAGGACTACACGGTGACCGGCCCGGATGGAAAGGCGATCGTGATGAAGCGCAAACGGATTTTTGTGCCCTCCACCGTGTTCGACAACCAGATTTTGCTTGACAACAATCCTGAGTATCTGGCCAGCCTGGCCATGCTGCCCGAAGCCGAAAAGCAGGCGCTGCTCTACGGGAGCTGGGACAGCTTTGACGGACAGGTATTCCGGGAATGGCGCAACGACCCCGCGCATTACAAAGACCGGGTGTGGACGCATGTGATCGAACCCTTTTCCATCCCCAAGCACTGGCGGACCTGGCGGGGGTTCGATTTCGGGTATGCCCGCCCCTTTTCGGTGGGGTGGTATGCGGCGGATACGCGGGGGAAGCTCTACCGCATCGCGGAATACTACGGTTGCACCGGGTCGCCCAACGAAGGGATAAAGTTAGACCCGGTGGGGATCGCCAAAGAGATCAAACGCATCGAAAGCGAGGATAGCAACCTGCGGGGACGGGTGATCACCGGGGTGGCGGACCCCTCCATCTTTGACGAGAGCCGGGGGGAATCGGTGGCGCGGATGATGGAAAAAGCGCCCAACTTCATCTACTGGCAGCCGGGGGACAACACGCGGCTGGCGGGAAAGATGCAGTATCACTACCGGCTGGCGTTCGACGGGGATGGAGAGCCGATGTTTCAGGTGTTTTCCACCTGCAAGCATTTCATCCGGACCCTGCCCTCGCTGGTGTACGACCAGGCACGGGTGGAGGATATCGACACGGCGCAGGAGGATCACATCTACGACGAATGCCGGTATGTGCTGATGGAAAATCCCATCTCGCCCCGCAAGACCGATCTGCCGCCCCCGCCGGGCGACGACCCGCTGAACCTGCGTGGGGACGCCGGGGGTAAGATGCAGTTTTATATGGTGTGAGAGAAATGGTATTTTGATGTAAAGCCTTGTGAAAGAAAGGGAAGTATGGTATAATTCAATAAAACGTTTGTTCTTGGCTCGACAGAGGGGATGTTCTATGAATAATTATTCCAATTGGGACGAATACACCGGTACGGTTGAGGGCAGCGGCCGCAGCCAAAAATTTTGGCTGCAAAATCCAGATACAGGTCAGATCGCACTGTTCAAAGTTAAAAAGGATAGAAATACCACCGATCATATTTCGGAGCGGATTGCCTATCAACTGGCTGAAAAGGCAGGTATAGAGTGTGCTTATTATGCGGTTGGCATGTATCATGGGCAGGAGGGGTCTCTCAGCTATAATATTCTACAGAGTGAGGAAGAAACGTTGAAAGAGGGGATATATTATATTGGCAAAAAATATCCTTCGTATGATGCTGATAATATGTATGACACCAAAACACAAGCCGTCTATTCTTTTGAAATGATTGAGGAGTCTCTACAAGAATACGGTTTTATGAACGACTTTTTAAAGATACCCGTTTTTGACTTTTTTATTGGAAATACGGATCGACACCAGAACAATTGGGCTGTGTTGGAACGAGCGGGCCGAGAGCAGATCAGTCCTTTATACGATAACAGTTCTTCCTTGTGCGCATATGAGAAGGAACCGGAGGTTTATTTGGGTAAGGACGCAGCACGCTTTGACGCTTTGGTTGACACGAAAAGTCGTTCAGCCATTCGGCTGAAAAAAACAGATTTGAAAAAGCCGACACACAAGCAAGTGCTGTGGTATTTGAACAGAAGATATCCGCAAGCGGTAGAATGGGAGCAGCGTTTATTGGACTATTTGACACAGCCGGTTATTAACGATATACTAAATGATTACGATAGCGCTTTGCTGTCCAATAACAAAAAAGAATTGATTGCTCGTTTTTTAAAGGCAAAGAGGTATATTTTGCAACAAATTCTTATGGGAAAGGAGTAACCACTATGTCAATTCAGAATGGAAAGGATTATCTATATCTGATCTGGAAATCGCCCAAGTCGCGCACGCAATATACTGTAGGCAAGTTGGCCAGAAACGGACGGTATGAGTTTTCCTATGTGCAGCAACAGGTAGAACAGGCTCAAACAGATGGATATACTCCGATTATTTGTTTCCCGGATGTGACTAAGACCTATTACAGCGATCAGTTGTTCCCGGTGTTTGCTGCCCGATTGCCTGATCCCAAGCGGAAAGATATTGATCGTATTCTTCAAAAGTATGGGCTGACCCATTACGATGCATATGATCTATTGAAAGCCAGTGGGACTAGATTGCCAATTGATACCTATGAGTTTATTGATCCTCTGCTGGAAGATATCACACAGCCTGTTTGCCGGCGATTTCTGCTGGCCGGTTCACGACATTATTTGGGTTGTGACGGGGTATGCTGCGATAACGCGATAAAAGTGGAGCGGGGTGAAGCCGTTCGCCTGCAGCCAGAACCAGATAATCCAAGTGATCCATTCGCGATTCAGGTATATAACCAAGAGGGGCATATGTTGGGGTATATTCCACGTTACTACAATGAGAGTGTGTGCCAGCACCTTTTGGCAGGATCTGAAATTCACTGCCATGTATGTGAGGTGGAACAGGTAAAAGACGGCTGTCGGGAATGTATTCATCTGGAATTGAATATTCAACCCAAAAAGAACTAATTAGATAGTAAGAAGATAGATGGGAGAAGGGTCAACCTCCAGTGAGTTCGCGTGTATTGGTGTGTAGCGGATGTCTGAAATCTAACGCCTAAAATCTGAAATTTGCTAGCACAGGCCGGAGGAAAGCGGTTCCTCCGGCCTGTCTGTTTTGAAAACGTGGCAGGTAACGTGTTTGCTTTTGATAAAAAGTAAAATTTTTTAACCATTCCCCTAAAATTAAAATATAAATTGACGGATTTTTGTGTTTCTGTTATACTTTTGCCATACCGATTGTAACATCAAGGAGGAGCAGGAATGGGCAAGATGAAAAAATGGGGAGCGGCGCTGCTGGCGGTGGCGATGCTGATGGCGGCGCTGCCCGTCTTCCCGGTGGGGGCAGAAATCGTGAACAGCGGTAGCTGCGGCGAAAACCTGACCTGGGAGCTGGACGATGCTGGGACCCTGACCATAAGCGGTGAGGGGGCGATGGAGGATTATAATGGTGGCATTGCCGTACCCTGGCAGGATTTGAACGTCTTGAAAGTGGTGATCGAAGAGGGTGTGACCATTATTGGAAACTATGCTTTCTCTTACTGCGACAGCCTGACAAGCGTTACTATCCCGAGCAGTGTGACGGACATTAAACATTCTGTCTTCATTCACTGCAGCAACCTGACGAGCGTCACCCTCCCGGATGGTGTGCAAAGCATTGGAACTTTTGCTTTCGCTTACTGCACCAGCCTGACGGATGTCACCACCCCCGAAAGTGTGTTTATCATTGGACGCGGTGCATTTGAAGGTTGCACCGGTCTGACGAATATCACCATCCCACAGGGCGTGGCCAGCATTGGAAGCAGTGCATTTCAAGGTTGCAGCAGCTTGACGGACATCGCCATCCCGAGCAGCGTGACGAGCATTGAGGAGTGGACTTTCCATTACTGCGACAGTCTGACGAGCGTCACCATCCCGGACAGTGTGAAGAGCATTGGAATGGGGGCTTTTTCTCAATGTACCAGCCTGACGGACATTACGATCCCGGACAGCGTGCAAAGCATTGAAAATTTGATTTTTAATGACTGCACCGCCCTGACGGATATCGTCATTCCCGACAGTGTGACCAGTATGGGGGATTATGCTTTCTCCGGCTGCAGCAGCCTGACGAGCGCCACCCTCCCGGATGGCGCGACGAGAATTGGAGATTATACGTTCTCCGGCTGTAGCAGTCTGACGGATATCGCCATCCCACAGGGCGTGACCCGCATTGGGGAAAGGGCTTTCTGGGGCTGCCACAGCCTGACGGATATCGTTATCCCACAGGGCGTGACGGATATTGGGGTGGGCGCTTTTTGTGACTGTAGCGGCCTGACGGACATCACCATCCCGGATGGCGTGACGGACCTTGAAAATTACACGTTCTCCGAATGCTCCGGCTTGACAGATATCACCCTCCCGGATGGCGTGACGGACCTTGGAGAGTATGCCTTCTCTGAATGCACCGGTCTGACAACCATCACCATCCCACAGAACGTGATAAGCATAGGAAATGGAATTTTCTCCGGCTGTACAGGATTAACGGATATTGTCGTTCACGAAGATAATTCTACCTATGTATCAGAGAATGGGGTCTTGTTTGACAAGGACAAAATCAGATTGCTCCAGTATCCCGTAGGGAGAGAGGGAAACTATACCATCCCGGATGGGGTGACTCGTATTGAGGAGTTTGCTTTTGGCTGGTGCAACGGGCTGACAAGCATCACCATCCCCGACAGTGTGACAAGCATTGAAAGTTGTGCGTTTGTATATTGCAGCAATCTGACGGACATCACCATCCCGGATGGGATGCCCCACATTGGGCTGAATGCTTTTCTGGGAACGGAGTATTACGAGGAGGAAACCAACTGGGAAAACGATGCGCTGTACATTGGGAAACATTTGATAAAAGTAAAAGACAGCGCAACGGGGGCCTATACAATAAGGGCGGGCACAAAATCCATTGCCGACCTGGCTTTTGAGACCTGCCGTACTATAACGGACGTCATCGTACCGCAAGGAGTGGTATACATTGGAAACAATGCTTTTGAACGTTGCTCCGGTCTGGAAAATATTGTGATCCCGGATGGAGTGACCCGCATTGGAGAGGAAGCTTTCTACGGCTGCACCAGCCTGACGGGCATTACCATTCCGGACAGTGTGCAAAGCATTGAGGCTGGAACTTTTTCTGTCTGCACCAGCCTGACGGACATCGCCATCCCGGACAGCGTGCAAAGCATTGGAAATGGTGCTTTTGCCGTTTGCAGCAGCCTGACGAGTGTCACTATCCCGGATGGGGTGACCCATATTGGGAATGGGGCTTTCTACGACTGCACCAGTTTGAAAAGCGTCACCATCGGACAGGGCGTGACCAGCATTGAGGCCGAGACTTTCTCCTCCTGTACAGCGCTAAAAAGCGTTACCCTGCCGGAAGGTATGATGAATATCGGCTGGGAGGCTTTCTATAATTGCCCTAACCTGGTAAACATTGTTATCCCGGCCAGCGTGACGGCAATCGACTATAAAGCGCTTGGACGTCAGGATTCCTTATGGGGCTCATTGGTGCCCGGCTTCACCATCATCGGGGATCCCGGCACAGCGGCCGAGACCTATGCGGCCGACAACGGCTTTGCCTTTATCCCCGCTCAGGCGGATTCCCTCGCCGGACAGATCGCACAGGCGCAGGATCAGGTGGCGTCCGGAGTGTATACCCCCGAAAGCGTGGCGGTGTTACAGGCGGCCATTCAGGAAGCGCAGGCGGTTTTATCTGATGAAAACTCGGACAAAGAGGAAATCGCCGCCCAAATAGCGGTTCTGCGCACGGCAATGGATGGCCTGATGGCATGGGGCGATGTGGACGGAAAAGAGGGTGTCACCGCCTCCGATGCACTGATGGTGCTGCAATTTGCCACCGGCAAGATCAAGCTGGATGAAATGCAGCAGGTGGTGGCGAACGTGGATGGAAAAGGCGATGTGACCTCCGCCGACGCGCTGATGGTGCTGCAATACGCCACCGAGAAGATCGCGTCTTTCCCGGTACAGATATGAGATATTAGATGTCAGATGTCAGATATCAGAGGATGGGTGTCTGCGGAGCCGGAGGTGGGGGAAAGGCCGGGAGTTTTGTGCCCGCTCCCGGCGGAATTGCAGGAGGTTAAAGGCGCAGGCCCCCCAAAGTGAATACAGGCACGATCCCCCGGAAGGGCTTTGGTCCTTCCGGGGGATTTTATATTAGATATCAGATGTTAGATGTCAGATATCAGATATCAGAAGATGAGTGTCTGCGCCGCCGGGGGTGAGAGAAAGACCGGTGGTTTTGTGCACGCTTCCGGGGAACAAATCTAATGTCTGAAATCTGAATTCTGATGTCAGACGTCAGATATCAGATGTCAGATATCAGATGTTAGATGTCAGATGTCAGAAGATGAGTATCTGCGCCGCTAAAAGCGAGAGAAAGGCCGGAAGTTTTGCTTCCGCTCCCGGCGGGCGCTTCTAATATCAGATGTCAGATATCAGACGTCAGAGGTTAGATGTCAGAAGATGGGTATCTGCGCCGCCGGGGATGGTCGAAAGACGGATGGATTTGTGCGCGCATCCGGTGAGCGAATCTGAATTCTGAATTCTGAAATCTGAATTCTGAAACAGTACCTGGGTAGAAAGGGGAAAATCGGCTTTGATAGGATAAAGCTGACGGGAACCGAATTACCATGCGCCAAAGCGGCGCCGGTTTGGCTGGCTTTTGGTGCGCAGCGTTTTGGGCGTGTTGGTTTTTGCACGGGCAGGGCGTTCCTTCTTTCGGATAAAGGATGGACGGGTATTTTCACGCTCCGCGTGCGAAAAGCAGCCCCACATCGCATCCGGTTCCCGGCAGATAAATCCAAAGAGGCAAAAAGCCTCCGGCTTGGTGAAAGGCCATGGAGATCCCAGACGGGCTGGCCGGGATGCTGTCTCTTATACACA